>Ga0209536_100012930_pt1 | contig 12083 bp, 16 predicted proteins | sample DeeMarSeWOR28_12_FD_187461 | JGI IMG/M metagenome (GOLD analysis project Ga0209536, IMG submission 187461) | Marine sediment microbial communities from White Oak River estuary, North Carolina - WOR-2-8_12 (SPAdes) (version 2) | ecosystem: Environmental > Aquatic > Marine > Intertidal zone >...
CTGGAGAACAAGGATATTGATCCCAAAGACTTGCGCGATGAGCGCATCCTGATCAAGAAAGCGCCACCTTTCCTGATGGATGTGGAGGGTGCCAGCCAGACATACGTGTTTTAGGCTCTTTGAAGAGGAACAGGTCGATTAGACCTACCCTCTCTCCTCAACGTTATTGCAAATGTGATGTGAGAAAATGAAGACTGCCTCGGGTTCAACATCCCAGTTTTTGCTCTGTGGACTAAGGAGTATATTGTGCCTTGGATTGATTATCTTTGTAGTACTGGGGGCTTTTTTCTGCCTTCCGGCAAATATACATTATCACGTTACTGAAAGATATGTTTTCTCAAGGGAGGGTGAGGAGACACCGGTTTATTTAGGGGTCATGCTCCCCAAAAGTGGACCGTATCAATGGGTCGGAAATGTTGAAGTGTTCTGGGACGGTGTTCAAGCTAATTTCAACTATGGTTTTGTGGATGTGGTTAAGCTTTCTGGAAAAATGATCCACCGGGCAAACCTGGAAGCAATAATTGAATATGATGTGAAATTGCCGCAGGGACCTGTTTCCTGGTCAGCACCGGTAGAAAACTTTCAGCGACAACCACAGGCTGGAATTGAGTCTGATTGCGATTGTATCCAAAAAAAAGCTGCGGATTTATGTGCGGGATCATCCGAAAAAGATGCTTATGAAATCTACTCCTTCACAGCTGATTATCTTACTTATTCTCAGAATTACAAAGATTGCACCAGTATTTCTGCATTACAGGCTTATGAAATTGGATCGTGTGTGTGTGCAGGTTATGCACGCCTGATGACTGCTCTTTGCAGGGCTTCAGGTATTCCGGCTCAAATGGTGCTTGGATTGGTGTACCCCGACCCGATGTTCAAATCATATATTGCTTCATTCCCTCAAAATCCTGAAGAAGCACATGCCTGGGTGGAGTATTATTCCGAAGAAAGTTGGAAATTGGCAGACCCTACCTGGGGAGCAAAACGATTGAAATTTATGCAATTCAATCGAAACGATGGCCGTCACTTGGCATACGGGGAATTGGAACAGGTTCTTTCAGTGGACAAAGATTTAGAGGTATGGGCATTTGATCAGGCTAGATTCGTATTGGGTGATGACGAATGTTTCAGGTATATTGCAACTTCCAATTCGAATCAGGTTTCGTTTTTCTCGTTAACATCGATTCAAAGAAAATGGGATGGCCGTTGGATAAACACTATTTTTGTATGGGGGATAACAACATGGCTGTTATGTAAGTATCGAAACAAGATTGTTGGTCTCCCTGGCCAGAAGACCAAATTGGAAAACAACCCTTAGTTTCAGTCCGACTGTCTGCCCCCCCCCAGGATTTTACGATATCAATTGTAACCGTGAGGGTGATGTGCCAATCTCAGAATGTCTGCATTGGCCGGGTCGTGGATGAAACTCCAAAACGCATCGCGCGGACGGTGCGGGGCGCTGATCCGTTTGCGGACCATGTAAACGTTGCGCTGCAGAGTCATCCCATCCACCTCAATGTCGGTAACGTTGCCTCGTTCCAACGGGCAGGCTGAAGCCAGAGATGATGCGAACGAGATTCCGTATCCGGCTGCCACGGTGCGGACAATCGCCTCTGCGTTTCCCAATTCCATGAAGATATTCAAATCTTCCAGGCTGATATCGTGTTTGGCAAGTTCGGCCAGCACAACTCTGCGTGTCCCAGCTGTTTCCTCCCGCATGATGATTGGTTCTTCCAGGATTTCGCCCGGTTCGATTACTTTTCGAAAAACCCAGCGATGGTTGGATGGAACGATCAGCGTGATGACGTCTCGGAAGAACTGTTGTGATTCAAGATTAGTGTCATCTACTTCTGTGCTGACCACACCTAAATGAGCTTCACCATCAAGCAGGTTGATGGCCGTCTGTTCCGGACCACAAGCCAAAATGCGGACATGGATGCCCGGGTACTGCTGGCTAAAGCGAGCCGCCATTTGTGGCAGGATGTACTTTCCGGCTGTGGTACTGCAGGCGATGCGCAATTCACCTACAATATCTTCTTGCAGGGAAGACATCATTTTACGCAGGTCATTCGTATCGTGCAATAAGCGTCGCGCCCAGGGCAGCAGCATCCTGCCGGCTTCGGTCAGTTGCAGTCCTGTATTACTTCGAATGAATAAAGTGGCATTTAGATCACCTTCCAAAGATTTGATCTGGTGGCTGACTGCAGGTTGGCTGAGATGAAGCTGTTTAGCGGTTTCTGACAAGCTCAAATTTTCGGCCGCACGCAAGAAAGTCTCGATCTTTTGGATATCAATCATCGTATACTCCAATCCGTATTCAATCTCGGTGAGGGGAAATGGAAAATGAGATATTTGAAATTGCTAATTTTGCTGGTTGGACAGAGAGCAGCATGAGTATGGTCATTAGGATAGCAGAGGCCAGACACCAGGCGCAGGTTGCACCGATGACAAAGGGTTCCAGAAAAGTAAGGTAAATCGAGAATAAATTTCCAGAGATAGTCATAGCAAGTAGCGCCAGGGATGCTAGGTTTGACATTAAGCTATTTCTGGAACGGGCGATTAGCCAAGTAATTAGGATGGCAACATATCCAACCAGGCCTAAAACACCGATGGGCAAAATGCCAAACAGCCGAGCATAATCACTTTGCTGCACCGTGTTGCAATCTCCTACTGGGCCGCATACGGCAGCAACTTGAGCAGTTTCTACGTAGGCCAAATAACCTGCCACGCCCAAGCCAATAACACAGATTACAGGAACAAGCCACGACCAATTTCCTTGAAGAGAATCGCCACTCTGGTTACGGAAAAGAGTGATAGCCCATATTATTGCCATCAGCATACCAATCAAGACAAAAATAGCCAATGTATTTCCTGCTGGGTCACGGGCAAGCTTATCCTGCCAATTGGAATTTTGTTCCACAAATTGAGGTTGGCTGGTAACCGTTGGCGGATCGGCAGTTGCCTGAGGTTTGACAGTAGCCGTCGACTCTTCCGCCTGTGGGGTTGGGGGTAATGTTTCCCGTAATCCTGGGATGTCAGGCCAACCCACGCCACCCTGTGCCAGATATTGTTCAATCAATCCTGGGAAATACTCTGGTATTTCCAGGGAGCCAACCAATACAACGTTATCGACAATTAAAGTTGGAACCCCGAGTCGATTTTCTGGGATGGAAAAGCGTTGAATTGCAGCCTGGTATAAAGCCTGCCCGCTTGGCTGAGATACATCAATTCCAATGATGTTTAGTTGGTCACTATATAATTCAAAAAGAGGTGGTAAGTCTTCTTGAATGACCTGATGACAATGTGGGCAAGATGGAGAATAGAACAGTACAGCATGTACAACTGGTTCAGGTATTTGTGCATGTACCTTCGAAGAAATTGTAAAGGTGAAGAACACACTAAATAAATGAAGGGCGAAGAGAATAAGATTCTTGCACTTATGCTGCATTATGATTTTCATGTGCTATTTCTTCTCCTTTTCATGTATGAAAGTCAAAAGTCTTGCTCCTTCCACCTGGCGAAAGGATGCACCTTGTCCTACTGTGCGCAAAACAGCTGCTTCATCGATTACCCGCGTTCCAGAAATGATATTCACGCCATAATCAAACAAGATAGGCGAGAGCGGTGTGCTTGGCCCCAAAAGCACGACCGTTGCCTGGGAGGGGCATAGCGTCAGCAATCTGTCCAATGTGTGGTTGATTAGGGCGCTGCTGGTAATGGCGACAATATCAGCTTGTGGAAGTAAATCAGCCGCGGCTTCAGCGGGATAATCATCGTCCCTGGGATTCTGCTCAATAACCCACAACTGTCCAACAGCTTGACGCAGTTGCGGAACAAAAGGAAAATGCCCGACAAGGGCAACGTTCTTTCCCCGCCCACGGCTTGCCAGCACTTCAGACGCATTGATCTCTCTGGATCTTGATTCGTCCACGTCTAACATTGAGTTGATTGCGGCCACGCCAATGCTGGCTTCCATCAACTCAGTAGAAAGGGCCAATTCTGCTAATTCGCGAGCGCTTTTTTGGTGTAGTTGCCCAACGTCACGCACTTGCTTATGCCCATGCGGGTGACTGGACATCAAAGTAGCTGCCATTCCGCAATGCCGACTGCAAACGACCGTCCAATGAGCGCCGACTAGAACCGAGCGAACCGGCACATCCACATCCAGATTTTTCAGTAAATCATCCAAAATGATCATACAATAATCCTCTATTGTTATTTTCAATCAGAGATCACTAACCCATATGGAATAATTGTATCGTGCCAATGCCAGCCATGATGAAGGCAAATTGCCCAATGGCTTGTTTCAAGTCAGACTGTTTGTGCAAACTCGGAATCAGATCTGCAATTGCGATGTAGATAAAGCTTGCCGCTGAGAACGCCATAATGTTGGCAGTGAATTTCTGTGCTTCCACCAAATAGTAATAGGATAATACTGCGCCCGGTAAGGTACTCAGACTTGACAGAAGATTATATGTAAATGCTCGACACCGCGAATATCCGCCTTTGAGCAGGATTGCGAAGTCGCCTACTTCTTGGGGCAATTCATGAGCAAGAACCGCCAGCGCAGTTGTGACGCCAACAGGAATCGATGCAATGAAAGCCGCCGCGATTGCAATCCCATCAATAAAATTATGAAGTGCATCTCCAATCAATAGTAAAGGACCGGCATTGCCGTGTTTCTCGCATTCCGTATCATGGCAATGGCGCCATAGAACAACCTTTTCAAGTAGAAAGAAAACAAGAATTCCAATCAATACAGTAGGAAGTATTGATGCTGCTGGAGCACTATCCAGAGCATGTCTGAGAAGCCCTAAAAAAGCTGCACCTAGAAGAGTGCCAGTCGCGTAACTAATCAAACACGGGATGATGGTTTGGCGTATCTTTTCTGGAAATAAAAGATATGCTCCTGCTAATACAATTGCACCGGCACTCCCTAAGAAGCTAAAACTGATAATCCATATGAGATTCATAAATGCCCAGTCGGACTGTTTATTTGAGATCCTTCACCGATTTGTTCGTTACTCGTTGATATAAGCATCATGGAGCACCTGCATTAGGCGTGCTTTCACCTCTACTTCAGTAAGTTTGCCAGATGCAAAAGTTGAAGCTTCTTTCATGAGTTGTTTGACTTCCTTTTCTGGCAAGTTTTTTAGATCTTCTATTTTATATCCCTTCCCTTCCAAATATGTTTCAATTAGCATTTCTTCCAGAAACGGATGGATATCATCCAAGATTTGCTGATTATTATTTGTTGACATAGTTCACCTCATCATTTTGATAGCTATTTTTCAGTTCTGTTCCAATAAACTCTATCCAGTCTTTACATTTGGAATTGTTCTGTGACTTTGATCTTTGTCCGGATAATGTGCGGGTGCTGCACTCCAGAAACGCACGCCGTAGCGCTCTACAATCTGCGCTTTCCCACTGGCTTCTAAATCCGCTAATACCTGGTTCGCCTGCTTGGGCGACCAGCATTCCAATGTCCGTTCGAGTTGATCTTGTCTCATCGGGTGACGGGTAATGATGCTGATAATGGCATCAACAGGATTGTCGTAGCCGCTTAGATCAAAACTCCCCTCAGCAGGATGTACTACCTCGGCAGTGTACCCCAAAATAGCCATGGCTTGCATCAAACTCTCCGGATGGGGTGGTTTTACCCATTCTTCAGCGGGCGGCCGTGTGGGTAAATTGATATGTACCGCCTCCGGTTTGATCGATTGTAAGATTTTTGCAGACTCCCACAATGCCTGAGTCGTATCATTTAATCCATCCACGAGCATAACCTCGACCCACAGCTTGCCTTGATATTCTTTGCGAAAGTCAATTAGCCCATCGACGAGGCGTTCGAAGGTGATATCTGGGTGCGGTCGGTTGATTTTTCGATAGAGTGTTGGATTGCCAGCATCCAATGTTGGCAGTACTACATCTGCAGCGAGAAGTTCCTGGCGGACTTCCGGCAAGTACAACAGAGAACCATTCGTGATCACCGCCACTGGTAGGTTGGTGAGTGCTTTTACCTCCCGAATCAGCCAACCCATGCTGGAGTGTAGTAAGGGTTCGCCCGAACCAACAAAGGTCACCCAATCGATCTCGCCAGACATGTGGGTTGCCAAAGCTTCTCCTACCTCAGTCAGAATATCTTTCCTTGGGAAATACTCTCGCCGCGTATTGGTTAGCGGAACGCTGCGCCCTAACTGGCAGTAGACACAATTCCAGTTGCAGGTTTTGAGTGGAATGGTGTCGATGCCGAGTGATTGTCCCAGTCGACGTGATGGAACAGGTCCAAAAACGTACTTCATGATATTCTTTCAGAATCCGCAAATCTCCGCAAAGTTTATGGCGGAGATTTGCGCTAACAACCTTTACCCATGTCCGTGAGCCACACTTTCATCGCACGGAGCAGCATCGGTCAAATTACCGCCCAAATAATTCTCCAGCGATTGGCGCACTGTGCCGTTAGCGCCTGTGGCTGTTTTTATCCCATACTGTTCGAAAAACTGGATGGCGCGCCCGCCCATGCCGCCACTCAGAATTACATCAGCATTTTGTTCCTTGATGAAGCCGGGGATTTGCCCGGGCTGGTGACCTGTCGCAAACGGGTTGGCAACACCCTGCGTGGCGGTCACCTCGCCATCTTCCACGTCCACCAGCATGAAATAGGGGGCGTGTCCAAAGTGTTGGGCTACCGTGCTTTCGAGACCATTGTTGCTTTCGGCAGTTACTGCGATTTTCATATTACATCTCCTGATTGATAAGTTTTTCTAAATCCGCTGCAGCCATATAACCTTCCACAGCGATTTCTTGTGATGTCACACCGGGCACTTCGGCCACGGCTTTCTTGATGTCAATTGCCAGTGAAACAGCAATCGGGCACACAAATGACGACGGGCGGAACGTATAGCGCACTTTGCCAAGCATATCGGCCCACAAGTTTTCCACCAAGCGCATGCGTACCACGTCTATGTTGGTTTCAGGGTCGATCACACCGCGCAGGCGTTCCAGCACCGCTTCTTCCAAGGTCGGCTCACTCATGCTTCGCCCTCAAAAAGGGACTCAAGAACTTGCTCCCATGTAATGGATATTGCTTCGCTGGCAGGCGTGTCAGGACGAAAAGCCGTCACTGGTTCTCCCTGGACCATAGCAGTTGCCACCGTTAAATCGAACGGAATCCTGCCCACAGTCTGGATGCCGTTATCCCTGCAAAACGACTCGATCTCGTCTACGCCGACAGGGTACAAATCAGCCTTATTGATACACACCAGCGCCCGCACGCCAAAGTGTTGTACGGTTCGCAAGACACGCTGCATATCATGCACACCTGCCACGGTTGGCTCGGCGACGATCAGCGCCAGGTCTGCACCAGAAGTGGCCGAAATGACTGGGCATCCGATCCCAGGTGGGCCATCAACAATCACCAGTTCACGGTTCTCATCCAATGCTTGCAGGCGGGCGCGCTGTTTAACCAGCGTAACCAGTTTGCCGGAGTTCTCTTGTCCGGGGAACAAGTTGGCATGATACAGCGGCCCGTAGCGTCCCTCGGACACGTAGAACTTGCCGACGGTCTGCTCGTGCATAGCAATGCTTTCGCTGGGGCACTGATAGACACAGGCCGCGCAACCGTCACATGCAATGGGATCGACCACGTAAAAACCGTCGGTGTAGTTGATGGCGTCGAAACGGCAAACAGCCTGACAGTCCCCGCAAGAAGCGCAGGTGCCCTGGTCGATGACGGCTACCTGGCCGCCTCTGAAGTCTTGTTCTTCCAGTAATCGGGGCTGGAGAACCAGTTCCAGGTTGGCAGCGTCCACATCTGCATCTGCCAGAATGAACTGATTTGCGTACTGACTTTGGGATGCAAGGTGGGCGAAGGCTGCCGTGATACTAGTCTTGCCGGTACCGCCTTTACCACTAAGAATGATGAGTTGTTTCATTGACCTAAATTGCCTCTTTGTTGAAGGATGCGCAGGATTCCCAGCAGGAAATTCAGTTGGGGCACACGCTGCATGTACTCACGATATGCGTCGCCAAATTTCTCAATGCCTTCCTGGTCAGCAGGCCGGGTATCTAAATAAAACAAAACCATCGAAACTACCCCGACCAGGATGACGACCCAATGCTGTGACAGCAGCATCATCGACAGGTTGAAAAGTATGCCTGCCAGGTATTGCGGGTGACGGACGATGGCGTACAGGCTGCTGTCAACCAGTTGCGTGGTCTTGACATAACTCTGACCTTTAGCCACACCGCCGCGACTGCGCAGGATGAAAATAGGGCCGACACCAAAGATCACTGATAGTATCCAAATGCCCCAGCCCAGCCATTGCAGGGCTGGCAGTCCCTGTAATTTGTAGACAAAAAACGCCAGAATGTATTGCACCACAAAGAGAATGCTTGCAACAAGGCTGGTGCCAGAAAATTTCCAGTTTTTCATATCTGGTTCCTTTCTTGGCGGATGGTTCTAAACCACCTGCTGAACAATTTGTGCCAGCATTTCGCTGAACGCCGGACCAAGCTCTGGCTTGATCTCAAGCAGGGAGTGTCCCTGGGCAATGCCTTCGGCAATCTGCCTGTCCATTGGGATGCGCATCAAAATGGGAATGCCACTCTGATCGCAATACTCTTGCACAGCGTTGTCGCCAATACCGTCCCGGTTGATGATGACACCGGTTGGCAGGCCGAGCTCGCGTATGATCTCAGCCACCTGTTTCAGGTCATGCAGGCCGAAGGGAGTCGGTTCAGTGACCAGCAAGACAAAGTCTGCGCCGCGGATAGTCTCTACTACCGGACAGGATGCGCCAGGAGGGGCATCCCGAATTTCGATTGGTGGCGGGTTGGCGACTTCCCATTTTTTGAGTTCGCGGATGATGGGTACGGCCATCGGCTCACCAATGTTCATCACGCCCTGTGCAAAGTCGATATTGTGAATCGCGGGACCGCTTTCCAGCACACCCATCACATCCAGGCGTTCGCTAATGGCATTCTCCGGGCAGACCAGCGCGCAGCTTCCACAGCCGTGACATAACTCTGGGAAAACTAGCGTCTTTTTGCCGACTACTGCAATGGCGTGGAATTGACATACTTCGGCGCATTTGCCGCAAAAAGTGCAGGTGCTCTCGTCTATTTCGGGAATAAGGATGCCGACTTCCTTGCGGGTATCGAGGGCAGGATTGAGAAAGAGACCAGCATTGGGCGCTTCGACGTCGCAATCCATGAAGCGAACCGACTCCTGCTCAGCAGCGACCAGTGCCAGGCTGGTGGCGACTGTGGTCTTGCCTGTGCCACCTTTGCCACTGGCGACCACGATCCGCATCAGTGACGGCCTCCGTGGTGACCTTGATGTGTGGCCGCTTCAGCTTTCGTCAATTGACCGGCTTTGAACATTTTCAGGATTTCAGCAGCTGTGTGCGCTTCATTGCCGGTTGCAAGATACATGTCGATCTCGGCGGCAGTTAGAGTGTCGAAAGCATTCGGGCCGAACGCTCCGCTCACAACGGCTTGTGCACCTTGTTTGGCAACAAATTGCGATGCCTGTACGCCTGCTCCACCAGATGCGAATAACGCCGGGTTTTCGAAAGACTCCCACTCACCGGTTTCCGTATCCGCGATGCAGAAAGCTGCGGCACGCCCGAAGCGGGGGTCGAAAGGAGAGCCAAGCGTATCCCCGGAGATTGAGATTGCAAGTTTCATGTAAAATCCTTTGCTAAAGGTGTGATGCTAAATAATTGCTGGGTACAAATGGCAGGGGCGACCCGTTCTGAACTGATTAGAAATGATGTAGCCATGTTCCGGCTTATGGGGTCGCCCATATTACGATTTAGTCTTTCTTCATTGCATCCAATCGTTCTGTGATGCTTTGCAGGGTGGACTGCAGGTTCTCAATCCAGGAGCGATCCTGATTTGACGCAAACCCAAGTCCACGACCCAATCCACGTCCACGTCCGCCACGGCCAAGGCCTCGGCCGCCAAAGCGACCAGTGCCACCTTGGCCAGTGCAGTTACCCGCACCGCGTCCACTGCGAGGACCACCTCCGGCAGGGCCGGTTCCATCTCTATTAGGCATGATCTCACCTCCTTTCAGGGTTCTTCAGTAGCTGACTATTCAACAGGTTTTGATTTGACAGCGTCGTACGCTGCTTCAAGCGCCTCGATCTCTTTTCGTCGCTGGCGTAAATTTTCAATCCACACAGCGAGTGCTTCTTCACCCTGTGGGGTGATGGTGTAGACCCGTCGCTGCGGGCCGAGATTGCTGTTATCCCAACTGTCGCTGACCAGCCCTTCTGCTTCCAGGTTGCGCAGGGCACGATAGATGATACTGATATCCATTTGGTCAGATTGGAAACCAAACTTGCCAAGGCCGTCCATTAGGCTATAACCGTATCCTGGTTCATGATGTAGAAGTACCAGCAAACAGGATTGCAGGAAAAACATTTTTCTTCGGCCACGCCCGCGGCCTCGACCTTGTCTACCTGGCATAGATCAGTCTCCTTTATGTGAATTACCTATAGTATAATCAACTATAGATAAAATGTCAATAGTGTGAATAAAAAATTACATATGTCATTTTTACTTCTCTAAAAGGAGGGGATTAAGGTGTTATCAACTCTGTTGATAACACCTTAATGGGGGAAATAGTGTTGAATAACTAACTATGCACAGGTACAGCAGACTCAACAGCGGTCCAACTTCCATCTGGGAGTTGCAGATCATCCAGCCAGGATTGAGCAGCTTGATTGAGTAAGAAGCGGTCCGATGTGTCTGGGCCCACGATAACCAGTGGGTGGTTCAGATGTGCAGCGAATTCCTCCAGTGGTTGTTCGCTGGAGGTGACCAGGTCATCGCTTGGATACCCGATTACCACCAGGTCTAGCAGATTCTGGCGAAAGCAGCGTGATAGTTCAACCTGGTACATGCCCTCGCACAATTTGAAGGCTACATCCGTGAAGTCACCCAGCTTGGGTTCAAAATGCTGGCGCAGTTCAAGCTCCAGTTTTGTCAGCAGTTCGGGGGTGATGGGCTGCGGCTCTCCATCATCCGTAAGGGTTGGATAAACCACATCCCGACGCAGATTGTAGGGGGAATTCAACCAGTGGCAGATTGTCAACTGCCATTTATTCCTGCGCGCCAGGTCCAGCGCAAAGTCGAATGCCCATTTGTCGGTCTGGGAAAAGTGGGTGCATAAACCTATGGTTTTCATGAGATCCTCCTCACTCGCCAAATAAACTGGCGTATGTTTGGTTAGATTCGTTCTGATAGTAAGTATGACAGGTGCTGCAAAGTTCCAACTCTGGGATGTCTTGTTCCAGCGCCTGTTCCTCGTGGCAGTCAAGGCAGCGGCCGTGCATGGCATCTTTGTAGGAGGGCGCCAGCATGTTGAAAGTAGTTTGCCCTTCGCTAGGAATCATCGCTTCGTGGCAGTTCTGGCAAATCCCCGCGGTCAATTTGACGTGTTCTCCCACGTGGCACTCCTGGCAGCTTTCATTGCCACCCAACGCCGCCTGGTGAACGCTGTGATCATATATTGAGACGGATTGGTGGTAATCCGTGTGGCACTCCCAGCAGGCAGTCGCTTCATCCCCCGGCATATCCAGATGATGACAAGCCCGGCAGTTTTCCTGCCCGGCGGCTTCATCTGCCAATCTCTCCTGGTGTTCCAGGTGGGGGAAGTCCACCACGTATCCGGATGAGTTCCCGTCGATGTGCAGCGTTTCCCAGCCTGTTGCGGCCGTCACTGGGCTTGGAGGTGTGTTTCTTTGTAAGGATAAAATCGGTAATATCAGCGCGATCACGAAAATGGCAAATCCACTACGATGCGCAACCACGGCTCGCCCCCAATTGATTTGACCGGCGAACGCGCCCGTCCTGCTGGAGGCTGTTGAAAGCGCTTCACCTTCCACCCCCTCGGCTTGCTTATCGAATACTTGCAGATTCTCGGCGAAAAACAGATACAGCAAAAACGCGGCTGCCGGTATGGCGAATGCAATCACCGTCTCTCCTAAAGTTGGAGAGTATGCTGTCCCTGTTTCTCTGAACATGGTGAACATGCTGAGTGACATACGTTGACTCATAATCCCCAGGATTGC
>Ga0209536_100012931_pt1 | contig 12083 bp, 9 predicted proteins | sample DeeMarSeWOR28_12_FD_187461 | JGI IMG/M metagenome (GOLD analysis project Ga0209536, IMG submission 187461) | Marine sediment microbial communities from White Oak River estuary, North Carolina - WOR-2-8_12 (SPAdes) (version 2) | ecosystem: Environmental > Aquatic > Marine > Intertidal zone >...
CAGAATGCTCGGCTCGTCGCCACTCTCGATCGCACCCGGCGCGTGGGTCACCAAAGCCACGATGAGCATCGCGCCGAACATTGGTCTTCGGTACCCGGTCCTTCGCCGCTCTCGAGAAATGACCCCCCTGTGCTCTCCAGAAATGGACCACCCTTGAATCGGGAATCGTGATCCGATCGGATGGTCGAGAGGTGGTGGCGGTCGTCGCGGTGGGGTGTGCGGTGATCAGCTGGGCGTTCAGTCCTGCGGCTCGCGGAGCGAGGGTCCGTCGATGCGGATGGTGTGGCATCGGTGCCGCAGCCGACTGAGCAGGGCTTGCACGAGCGGCTTGTTGCCGAGGAAGTGATCCCACTCTTCGTAGGCGAGGTTCGTGGTGATGATCGTGGCTCTGCGCCGGTAGCGTTCTTCCATCAGCTTGAAGAAGATGTTCGTCTGCTCCGGTTTGAGATTGAGGTACCCCATCTCATCGATGACGATGAGGTCCAGGCGGGCCCAGCGGTTGAGCAGCTTGCGTGAGGAGCGGTCGGCCAGGGAGGCGTACATCTCGTCGAAGAGATCTTGGGCGGCGATGAACAGGCCGCGGTAGCCGTTCTGCAGTGCTTTGAGCAGGAGTCCGGAGGCCAATCCGGTCTTGCCCGTGCCGGTTTCACCGATGAAGACGATGTTTTCGGCCCGGGGAATGAAGTCGAGCTCGGCCAGGGCACGGATCTGCTTGCGGGACACGCCGGGTTGCTTGGCGAAGGGAAAGGACTCCAGCGTCCATTCCTCGGGCAGCCCGGCGCGTTTGATCCTCCAGGCCAGGGCGGTTTCCTGACGATGGTGCCACTGGGCGCGCACGAGCCGGAGCAGGAATTCGCTGTAGGTGATCTCGCTCTTGTCCGCTTTGCGGATCTCCGCATCGACAATCTCGAGCATCTTGCTCAGACGCAGGTTGCGCAGCAGCTGTTCCAGCTCCTCTTTCATGAGTCCGGACCCTCCCCGCCGATGTCGTCCGGCAGCACGAAGTAGTCGTGAGCGATCTGTCGCAGCACGATGCGCTCCAGCCGTTCGAGGTCGTACAGGCCGTAGTGCTGGGCCGTGCGGATGGCCTGCAGGACGGGCTGTCGCGGATAGTCGCGCACGATCGCGAGCAGCCGTCTCAGGGCAAGCGTGCCCCGGCCGGCCGCCCGGTTCTTCAAAGCCGCGACGTATTCCCGGATCTCCGGAGCCTCCTGGAGCAGGGCCCTCTCCTCGGTGAGAGGTTTGCTGCGCTGAAGCCCCTGCCCTCGTTTCGGGCGATGCTCGGGCAGGGTGAAACGGCGTCCCATGGGATCGAGCTGTCGCCGATGCGTGGCCACGATGCGCGGTCCGTCGTAGATCTCGATCCGCTCCCGGGTCTCCCGCACCTCGACCCGGTGGCCGATCAGCCGGGCGGGGACGGAGTAGCGATTGGTATGGACCGTCGCGTAGCCCTCGACGTCCACGATGCGGTGGTGCAGCAGGTAGACCTCCGGCACCCACAGCGGGAGCGGTCTCAGCTCCGGTCGCTCGACGGCAAACAGCTCGCGCGGCGAGGCTCGCAGGTGGCGCTTGAAGCTCGTGTTGACCCTGTCGCACCACTGACGGGCTTGCCGGTTGGCCTCCTCCCAGCCCTCGAAGCGCCGGCCGGCGAGGAAGTTGGTTTCGATGAAGTGGAAAGGACGCTCCACCCGCCCCGAGCGATTGGCGTCACCCTTCTCGTGGGCGAGGAATCGGAAGCCGTAGCGCTCGGCGAAGACCGCCATCTCCGGCACGGGGACCATGTCTCGGCCCGTGCCCTCGAGCACCACCAGGTGGGTGTTGTCGATCATGCAGACCTCACACGCGCCACCGAGATAGCGCAGGGCCTCGGTCAGGAAGACCTTGCAGTCGAAGCGGGTGAAGCGCGGATAGAATTGGAAAAACAGCATCCGCGAGTAGCACAGCACGAGGGAGGCCGTTTGCACCCGACGTCGCTTTCCGCCCAGGACCAGGTCATGGGGCGAGGTGTCGTGCTGCATCTCCTGGCCCGGCTCGAAGTGGTAGCGCCCGGCGGGCACCTTCTTCTTCTGCCCGATCCCCAAACGGCGACAGAATCCGGTCAGCGCCTGGTACGAAAGCTCGACCCCTGCGGCGGTGAGCTCCTCATGCACCCGTACCAGGTTGCCCTTGCAGCTCTTGTGCAGTTCCAGGATCCGCTCGCGGTGCGGTTCGGCCCTGAAGGACCGCTCGACCGGCGGCACCGCGCTCGAGGCCGAGGCGATCACCTTGCGTACCGCGCCGCGAGAGACTCCCAGCGCCCGGGCGATCGTCCGCTTGCCCCGACCCTGCCGGTGCAGCTCGAGAATCGCCGTCCGCTGCGCTTGATCCAGCATCCGCCCTCTCCTTATCCAGTTGTCGCCCTACGCGCTCGAGCTCGTGCCGGGCCTGATCGAAGCAGCGTCCGACCTCGTCCCACTCCGAAGCGGCAAGCCCCAGGACCTGGCCCTCGCATAGCCGGCGCAGGGCGCGGCGTGCGATCGAGCTGAGCATGTCGAGGTCCCGCAGCAGCTGATCGATTGGAGCCAGGGGCGTTGCCTCCGGAGTGCGCCGGCACTCCTCGCGTGTGCGCAGGTACAGCTGCGGGTCGCCCATCACCAGCTCGCGCGTCTTGGCCGAGCGCGAGCGGTAGCCCTGATACAGCTCGCCGACCCGGCGCGTGCTCCAACCCTTGCCCGCGATCGCCGCGGCAAAACGCAAAGCGTCCTCACGGTTGCCGCGCGACACGGGCAGCAAGTACTTCATCGCCGCATCGGCGACGATCTCCCCCTGCCGGACACGCTGCTGGATCTCGTCGGGCAGCTCCCGCACCAGACCCAGGCGCCGGCTGATCCAGCTGCGACTGCGATCGAAACGCCGGGCCAGCTCCTCCAGGGAAAGCTCGAAACGCTCGTGAAGCTCGCGCAGCAGCCACCCCTGCTCGATCACGCTGGCCGACGGACCGGTCCCCATCGACCGATCCAGTACCAGGGCATCGGATTCCGACAGCTGCCAGGCCAGGGCCCGGACCGTGTCCTGGCCCAGACGGCGCAGGGCGCGCACGCGCTTGTGGCCGTCGATGACGACGATCCGGTCGTCGCCGGCGACCACCACGATCGGCACCTGCTGGCCCAGCTCGGCCAGCGAGGCCATCAGCCGGCGCTCCCGCGCTGCCGAGCGGCACTTCAGCCCCGCGTAGCGCAGGTCCAGTTGATGTAGCTCCAGCTCCACGGGCGAGGACCCTACTCCGGGCCCTATCCCCGAAGCGATGGCGTCTCGCGCCCCTCAAGGGGGAAGTCGGAGCCGAAGCCTCTGTGGGTCAGCAACTTGCGCCGACACTGCGTCTCGCGTCCACCCCTGGAGGACTTCGCCCGTTTCTTCAATCAGCACAGCCACTTGCAGCCCCACTGCGTCTCGCGCCGCCGACCAGTCGATTCCACGCAACGGAGCCCCCGCCGTCGCCTTGTCCGGGCGCTGTAGCCGCTGCCGCAGCCGATCCTCCCGGTCGTAGTCCGGATGGTGCCGCCGCCAGATGGCACAAGCCCCCCGGTGGCGCTCGCGCTGGCAGTCAGGGGAAGAGCAGGCGTGCTGGCGATCACCCGCTCGAGGATGGGGCTGGAACCATCGCCGACAGATCCGGCATGGGCGCTTGCCAACCATGCGGGAGCCCTCCTGGCTCCCAGCATGACAAAGCCCCCGTCAGGCTACGTGGCGACGGACGGGCGGGACGTAACCGGTCCCAAGCGGTGGGTCATTTCTGGAGAGCAGACCCGGGTCATTCCTGGAAAGCGCTGAAGTCCTTGACATATTTCCTCAGAGAACGGTGGAGGAAACGGATGAAAAAGTGAATCGCGATAATGCCGAGGACGGTGGACACGATTTTCCCCACCGTCGGATCAAAGAGCCATTGTTTCAAGGAATCTTCCATGCTCCTGTTCCTTCCATAACTTGATGCGCTATCAACCAGATCATCCCCTTGGAACGGTAGAATATCCTGAAGCACCCGGGTTAGGAACGGGCTCGTCGCCGGCCGAATCTCCAGCGAAACGTTACCAGGCGGCTACGCCGCCCCCCGCGGGCGCCAGACGGCCCGAGTCAGGGTCGTTCCGCTCCGGTGCGCGCACGACAAGGAACGGTTTCGTTTTGACGAACGAAGCCGAAATCATGGGTACTGGCGGCGCGATCTTCTCCGTCGTCATTTTTCCTTTCGCGGCACCACTTGTCCCTTACGCGAAAACGAAGGCTTCACGCGGCACACTGAAGTCGCGCGCCCGTAGGGTCGGTGGGTAGGAAGCGACCCGGTGCGGGCGGGGTCAGGAGCGGGAGCCTCTATCCCTTGCTGTTCAGATACTCGGCTGACCGACAGTCGGGGTGGACGACGGGTCCGTGTGCCGCTTCAGGGTCCGTCTTCTCATCCGACTTAGAATCGCCTGATGCTCGACGACTTGGCGCGCCTTCCGCAGTTCCCGGCGCGCTTTCGTGCGAAATTGGACCGGGCGGCTGCTGACTCGGCGGTGGTCGTGACATGGTCTGGAAAGGAGGAGGTCCCATGAGGTCGCATGAGGAAAGCCTATGGTCCCGTTGGGTGTGCCGTTGCGGTGCTGACATTGAGCACCACCATGGCCGATCAATCCCGACTGATCAACCCGATGGGAGCACGCAGTCGCTTCCGGTGGGCGAAGATGGGTATTGCAGTTGAACGTGCCGAACTCACCCGTTCTCGTGATGTCCTCTCGGGCCGATCGGCCAGAACCGATCTTCGGCGTTCAGTTGCTGACGGGTGACGTTTCTCACGAGGACGTGATAGAAACGGCCGAGTCTCCGAGAGACCAGTTCGTGGACGTTGTTCCGCTGGTCAGCCTCGACGGGAGACCCTTCGTCACTCAGGATAGCGCTGGACAGGCAGTCAACAGTTCCCCCGATCTGGCCCCCGCCAAGCGCCGTCGGCATGACGTTCGGCAAGATGTGCGAGGCGGGTTGCCCTCCCTTTGTTCAGCACCTGTCGTGCTGCACGATTCTTGGCTGCAGCGGTCCGCAGAAGGACTGCATCGAGATTCGCTGGCAGCGGACACCGCGAAATGATCCCCCTGATCACGGGCCGTCCTCGGGCGTCCCTTTTTTCTTGCGCGCCCTGTAGCCGACCGCTGCAAAGGCCGCATGCGGGTCCTTACCTTGATCTCCCCCCCGACACGCCGTGAGCGATCCGCGAGTGCCCCGGCCTGCGGATTCGTCCCCCGACCGCGGATTCGACGTCCCAGACCATCGAGGCCTGTCCGTAGTCCGGAACTACTTCTGATCGTTGCCTTGCTCCAGGATCTCCAGGTCGGCGAGGTCTTTCTTTCTCCCGGTGGCCCGCTTGTTGCGCATCAGATCTTCTCGACCCAGGAAGGGCACGTCGTGCGAACCGACACGGTGGGATGCCCGGTTGTTCCAGGCGTCGTCGAAATCGAGACCACTCACCTCCGTGAGGAGATCGATCCGCCGTGGCGGCAGGCCGATCTGGACCACGATTCCGGGAGTCGCGAGATCTTGTCTCGAGAGATCGAGTCCGCGAACGGGAGCGCCGAAGCTGATGAGAGCCTCCCACACGTGATCGGCATTGGCTGCGTCGGGGCGAATCCACAGGTCCAGGTCTCCAGTGGCACGGGGCACGCCGTGGACCGCCATGGCGTGGGCACCGATCACCAGAAACCGGGCTCCGACCCGGAGCAGCGCCTGGATCAGGTCTCGAAAGTCGTCGTTCATGAGTCTCGGGAGGGCGCGCGCCGCGTCCAGCATATCGGGGTATTTTCGCGGAGGTATTCGGGATGTGGTTTACCGGCCAGTGCCCACGCCTCTAGCGTAAGCGGCCACATCATCTCGAGCCTTTCCTCCGGAGTGGTCGTTTCGCTGAGGTCGTCGGACGGCTCCGACCCGAGGCGGTACTTGCGAACGGGCCAACCCGTCCGGCGTTCCGCCCGGGACGCTTCCGATGCTTCGCGACTTGGCATGAAGGAGATTATACCGTGTTGGGAGAGGTGCCGGCGCGCCCGGGCCGCCGACGTTGCCGCCACCCATCGACTCTCGTCAAGACACTGCAACTGAGATAAGAGATGGCAATAACTACGAGCCCGGGGCAGACATGTCGATCACCAGCGGAGCATCTCCAGGACAACCTGTGAACCCTCGACAGAGCAGAACAGAAATCCAACTGCGGGGCGTCGCACTGGGCCCACTTCCCGTCTACGCGATGCTCTTTGCCAACGGCCTTCTGTCGGATAGTCCGTATTCTGCCCAGGATTTCACCTCGTACGCGACGGTGATCTCCCTCCCGATCATCATCGTGCTGCTGCTCCTCTCGAGGTATCTGTGCGGGGAGAGGCCGAGAGAGCTCAACCTGAAACCCGGGAAGTGGACATCGGATCTTCTTGCAGCAGGGATCTTGTCTGTCGCGACCCTGTCGGCCAACGTTCTCTCGAACTCACTTCCGGCCGAGGTGCTGCCGGCTCCCCCCAATACGAGTGTGATTGATCTCTTCCGGTGGGTGAGCCAGAGTCCGGCCATGTTGGCCCTCTTCCTGGGAGTCCTGCTGTGGATCGGCGTGGCTCAGGAAGAGATCACGAGGGTGTTTCTACTGAGTAGGCTATGGAAAGAGTGGCCCTCGGCCGCGGCCAGGTGGGGCGCGGTCCTCATTTCCGCAAGCCTGTTCGGTCTCGCACATGCATGGCAGGGACCCACCCGAATCGTGTGGACGGGGATCTACGGTTTGATCATGGGTCTGTACTACCTCCGATATGGACGGGTCGCGCCCATGATCATCTCCCACTACTTCACCAACGCGCTCCAGGTCGTCGTATTTGCTTTGCGGATGTCGTAGCAAGTGCTCGCCCGGTTCCACCCGAATTCTGCTCCGAAGCGCAGGCGCCTCAGGCCATTCTGTCGTTCGACCGACCTGTTCTGGTTGATACGGTATCCGGGTACCGGACGTGGAAACCGGCTTGCTTGGCCGGCCCGCACGGGGCTCCCGCTCGGAGTTCCCGATTGCACGCGTCGAGGATTCTAGTCGTCGGATCCGACGCGGAAGCGGAGCCACTCGCCGGGGAGCGGCATCGACCAGGCGTCGCCGCACGGGCCGCATCCACAAGGGTCGGGCCCCTGCAGTGAGTTTTCCAGCGCGGAGGTTTCGGCCTCGACCGCTTCCAGGAACTGGCGCGCCGTCTTGTCGGTCAGGGTCGGGACCATCCGTATCGGCTTTTCGGGATCGCGCAGAAAGTCCTCGTAGTGGATCGCCAGAACGTGACGGGCCGCGGTCGTCCGGATCACGTTTTCGGGGTAGCCTTCCACGTTGCGGTGGGAGGCCATCGGCAGCACTGCGAGATCGACCGGCCGGTCGTCGAGCAGTCCCGGGGGCAAGCCGGCGGCGTCCTGATAGTGGATGCGGTGCAGAACATCGCCTTCATCCGACAGCAGGTCGATCACGACTGCGAAGGTGGTACCTTCCTTCATCTTCCGCAGCTTCCGACCTGACCAATCGTCCCAGCCTTCTTCGATCTCCCCGTCGGCGAAGTGAATGCCCAGCAGGTGCGTTGCGTGCTCATAGGGAAGGGCGAGCACGCGGATCGGGAGCGGGGACCCGTCCGGACCGACGAGCGGTATCCAGTCGTCGTCCTGCTCCTCGATCACCACGATGCGCGGGGACAGCTCGGGGAACGCCTCCAGCATCTTCGCGCCGGTTCGGTTGACGTAGACGAGCGCGTCCGGGGCGTGGTCGAGCAGGATCGGAGGCACGTCGGCGAGGTGGTCGTAGTGTGCATGCCCCACCAGCACGGCACACGTCGTCTCGAGGTGAAGGCCATCGAGGCCGCGCCGTATGGCGTCCTCGTCCCACTCGATCTCCCCGAAGGCCACCCGCATGGGGCCGTACGTCGTGAAAAGCGGCGCGGTCAGAAGCGAGATCCCGGCCCACTCGAGGTACAGACCGCCCACGCCGAGATAGCGAATCAGAAGGTCCGAGGACCGTGCGGCCGGCCGGCCGGCCGGCTCGCACGGAGGACGCCTGAGATCGAAGTTGCCCGGGTGATTCGGGACGTACGGCTGACGCACGGTGTTCCCGCGGCACGCGGCCAGTCCCGTCGCCAGCACTACCGTCGCCGCTCGCCCGAACACCCCGTTCAAAGCAGCCTCCGCCGTTCCTGTCGGATTCTAGCGTAGGCCGAATTTTTCGATTTGCAGGCTGACGGTCAAAGCGACACCTCGCACGCCGTCGGATCAGCAGCGGCACAATCCATCGGGGATACCGGATTTCCCCCGAGGTTCATGCAGCGCCCCACGCAACGTGACTCTGCCGTCGCCAAAGCGGATCTGGTCTACAAAGGTATGCAGGTACCGGACGTAGAGCGCGGCTCGAAGCCCTTGTCCGTCAGGGCACGCGGTGGTGTTCAGGGCGCACGTGTCGCTGTAGCGGACGCGAGGACTCGTTCAGTGACGGTCAGGCGGCACCGCCACCGGGGCCGCGCACGGAAGCTTTTCTCCGCCCAGCGGCGGTCTCGAGAGGGACAGTTCCGCGTGCCCGTGATCGGACCCCGGGAGGGAACGATTCCTCCCGAGGTCCTCACTTCGATGGACGTCAGAACTTGATCGCGACGCCGACCCGTGCGACGAACGGGTCGATATCAACCGACGCCGTTTCCCCGTCGTCGCCTCCTTCCGCGGCAAACTTGAGGTACTGCAGGGCTCCCGTGAAGTACCACTTGCTCTGTCCGAAGCGAACGTCGACCCCGACGTCCGCGCCCCAGGCAAAGGCGGGATCGATCGACTCCGACGCCTCGTCGATCAGATTGAGGTCGCTGAACCTGACGTACCCGATGATCGGGGCGACGTAAAGGTCCACCATGCTCTCCGGGTCGAGCACGTGGAAGTTGAGGGCCACCAGAAGCGGCATGACGTCTACGTCGGCGATTTTGACCTTGGGAGTGGTCGCACCGCTCGTGAGATCGGTGAGCTTGGCGTTCACGTCGTGGGACTGGAAGCTGAGACTGGGCTCGATGCCGATCCGGTCGGTGAACTGGTACTCGTACGCGAAGAAGAAGCCGGTCGCCGTATCCGCCTCAATCTCGAGCTTGGCGTCGATATCGGTATCGATCTCCTCGTACGTACCTGTCGGGCTGACGTACTGAGGCCCGAAACGAATGACACTGCCCGTCTCGCCCGCCATTGCGGGGCCGGCAAACGCCAACACGATCAAACACACCATGGCCAACTGCGTCACCATTCGCTTCATCAGATGCTCCTGACCGCCTTCGAGGCGAGCTTGTTTGCTCTCTCCGTTATCGAGGAGTGAGAGCAAGAGTGAAAGAGCGGCATCGGGACAATTTATCCGACCTCGGGGGTAGTGCATACGAAAGATGATGCACATAAACGATCGCAATGGTGAGGGAAATGTCGGCGCCGGGGCAAAGGCGCAACACAAAAGATGCGCAGGGCCAGGGACCCGTTGCCGGGGCCGCACGCTGGTCGTTGCGCAGATCCACTCGCCCACCTGGGGCAGAGGCCGATCGTTCCTGCCGCGGGGTACTGCCGGTCGCCTCGAGCATCACGTGCGTGCCGGGGCTCGTGGTCTTTTCGATCGAGAGACAGTGGAGCGGTGGCGTTTCCCCCTGCGTCCAGTATCGGGTTCCAGTGTCGACAAGGTCGTCCGGCACGAAGATAGGATGGCGGGTGGGGCGTCCGGCTCAAGGGTGGAGAATCCGACCGATGAGGGGCTTTTGGATAGACGCGTGTCTAGAGACACCGCGTGGCCCGGAGCGCCCTCTCAGATCGGTTGACGGTCACTCGAGCGGCATGTTGCGGTTGACCACGCAGATGCCGCTGGGCGTGACGACGAAACGCCGCTCGTCGGCCTGGGGATCGTGACCAATGGTGCAGTGAGGGGGGATGCGGACGCCCTTGTCGACGATCGCGCGGCGCACGCGCGCATGGCGACCGACGTCGACGTGATCCATCAATACCGAGTCCTCAACCAGGGCGAACGAGTTGACCCGGACATTCGGCGACAGTATGGAGCGCTCCACGCGGCCACCGCTGACGACAACGCCGCCGCAAAGCAGCGAGTCGAGCGCGATGCCCAGTCTGCCCCCCGGCTTCTCCTGGGCGAAGACGGTCTTGGCCGGAGGCAACTGGCGCGAGTACGTCCGCAGCGGCCAAATGCTGTCATAAAGATTGAAGACGGGGTTGACGGCCACGAGGTCCATGCTGGCCTCGTAGTACGCGTCGAGGGTTCCGACGTCGCGCCAATACGGTTGCATCTTTCGATTCTCGTCGACAAAGGGGTAGGCGTATCCCGGCATCGAGGCAGTCAGGGCCGGGAGGATGTCGTGGCCGAAATCGTGCCGCGATTGGTCGTTTTTCGCATCCGCGGACAGCGCCCGCACGAGCGGGTCGGTTTCAAAAATGTAGACGCCCATGTTGGCAAGCGATAGACCGGGCCGCCCCGGGATCTCCGGAGGATTCTCCGGCTTTTCGAGGAATGACAGGATCCGGTGATCGGCGTCGACCGACAGAATGCCGAAGCCACTCGCCTTGCTCGAAGGGACCTCGACGGCGCATACGGTCACCGGTCCGCCCTTGTCGAGGTGGTGCTCGACCAGGTAACGGTAGTTCATCTTGTAGATATGATCGCCCGAGAGGATCAGAACGCGCTTGGGCCGCTGGCGGTCCAAGAGGTAGACGTTCTGGAAGACGGCATCCGCCGTGCCTTCATACCACCGCTGGTCGACGCGCAGTTGCGGCGGGACGGTGTGGATCCACTCGTCGAGCTCGGCGGAGAACAGCGAGCTCCAGCCCAGCTGGATGTGACGATCGAGGCTGCCGGACTTGTACTGCGTCAGGACGTAGATCCTGAGCAATCCGGAGTTCAGGCAGTTGCTCAGCGTGAAGTCGATGATGCGATAGCGGCCGCCGAACGGCACGGCCGGCTTGCTGCGGTCCTTCGTGAGAGGAGACAGCCTCTCACCCTGTCCCCCGGCCAGCACGATCGCCACCGTGTCCTCGAAGATCCTTTCGCTTCTGCTCACGCTGCCTCCGCGGGCCGGACGAACACGCCGCATCCCACGGCCTCCGCAAATCCACCACGGCGTGCCCGTTTCAAGAGTGCGCTCGCCCAGTATAACGTTCGCGGATGGGATCGGGCGATCCCGCACTGGTCCCGACCGAACACCACGAATGCTCACCGGGACGCGGTCGGGACCGGATCGTCAGCCCTCACCTCCGGCGGCATCAGGGGCCTCGAGGTCGAGGCTTCCGTCACCCAGACCGGCGCCGGGGCAACCATGGTCGGTGGTGTCACCGGTGCGCTCATCAAGGTCTCGGCCACGGGGCAAAACGTCAGCATTCCGAACCTGAGCGGTGTCCGCATCGCCGAGATCCCTTCCGTGGGATCCGGCACCACGGTCGCACAGGTCGATGGGCTCATCATCGAGGATCTCGCCGGAGTCGGCGCGTCAAACGATCTGATGGATCTGTTCGTGCAGACGGGCGGGAGCGCGAACAAGGGCAACATTCGACTGCGCGGCGCCGGGTGGAACGACGGGCACCTACGCCTGGAGAATGATCATCTGTGGCTCGACAAGACAAACCGCGTACTGCGTCTCAAGCAGGCCACGGGGCCGACCACGGAGACCGACGGCGCTGCACTCATGATGGCGGTGGGCGCCACAGCGGCCGTCACCGCCCGATGCGGCAACGTCTCGATGGATCCGCCGAACATCTCCAGCGAGTCCACGGGGACAGCGACGGTAACGGTGACCGGCCTGGCGGCATGTGACGTCTGTACGTGCGTTCCCCGGATGGATTTTGACGACGACCTGACACCGAAGGGGTGTTTTGGCACCACGGACACGCTGAATCTGTGGCTCTATAGTCCTCATCGGTCCGTACCGGCAGCCATAGACGCAGCGGCGCAGACCGTCGACTACTGCTGCTTCCGGAAGTAATCCATGGTGGTGCGCAGATTGTTGCGGTGAATGGACCACGGGCCGGCTGGCCACGGCCGGTAGGTTCTCAGTAAGCGAAGACCTTTCGGTGACGGGTGT
>Ga0209536_100012932_pt1 | contig 12083 bp, 5 predicted proteins | sample DeeMarSeWOR28_12_FD_187461 | JGI IMG/M metagenome (GOLD analysis project Ga0209536, IMG submission 187461) | Marine sediment microbial communities from White Oak River estuary, North Carolina - WOR-2-8_12 (SPAdes) (version 2) | ecosystem: Environmental > Aquatic > Marine > Intertidal zone >...
TGTCGTGGCGGTATAACGTTACCGGCTCGGCGCTGATATTCTGAAGCTCGATATATTCGTATTGGTCGTTAGTATAAGAGCCGCCGTCGGGCCAGTCGGGATTGTACATGATTTCGCGGATGACGATGGGGCCCACTTTCGGATACGAATTGGCAGAGCCCGGCGTATTCTCATCCATTGCTACGAAGTTGTAATTGCCGGTGCTGGACTTATAGTATCGCCCGAAGGAGACACCAGTCTCAGAAGCGCCGAAATCCTCCACGTTGCGATAGCCTGATAAGACATTGTTTTGTGCCGAGCTTAAATATAAACGTTCGCCGTTCTCGCTCAGGGCGAAAGGCTCGTTACAGCCCGGATCGCTAACATTACCGAAATTAAGGTCTTCGTATAAAACGAGATAGCCGTTCGGGCCGATTGCTGTTCCGCCGGCAATCTCGTATTTGAAAAGGTTATCGTTGCTGTCACTCAGGAACCAGCCGCCAATGTCAATTGCAGCACCGGTCGTATTGTGTAACTCTATCCAGTCCGAAGCATCGGCGTGCGAGTGGGCCAGGACTTCGTTAATCACTATATCGCCGGGATTGGGCAGAATGCTGCTGTCATCGGAGCCCGGCGAGCCGCCGGCATAAGCGCTCGGACGCCAGGAGTCTTTTTCGTCCCAACTGCTCAAATCAGGATTCGTAGCGTCGAATATAGTCAGCGAAAAACCTTCGCCATCAGTAATCGAACGCCAGCCATCTTCATAGCGGAAGTTTAAGATGGTCCTGCCAATGGCATCCTTAAGTTCGATTCTTTCACCGGCATTGTTCAGCCTGCCTGAGTATTGGCCGGCTATTTTGATATTTATACTGTATCTGGCTTCGAAGATGTTTTGGTTGGCGACCACTACGATATACTCACCTGCCGCAAGCTCAATGTCGCCGAAGGTGAAATCTATGCCATTCTTGAAGCTGACCAAGTTGAGGTTTATTGTCTCGGTGCCGATGTTTTTCAGCTCGATGAATTCTTCGTTCGGTTCAACTGGATTATACATTATTTCTGTGATACGCAAATTCTCCACTACTGGACCGATAGCGTAAACAGCTTCATTTAGTGCACTCCAGGTATTGCCGCTCAATACCCTTGATTTAACATGAACGCTATGGGGCAGCGTAATCGGGATTGAATATTCCATAGCCCCAGCTACGCTGTCATCGTTAGAACTGCCTTCTGTTGCGAGCAACTCGGCTGAGATTAGCAAGTCAGAGCTTGTGGTGGAACTGTTCATGCCGTGGATGGCTAATATATTGTCACCTTGCTGTAGAGTGTCGAGATAATTAGAAATATCGACACTCTCTAACATGACGGCGGCCGAATCGGAATGGGTCGAACTGGCTCTCGAGTTCCAGGCCGGTGTGCCATTGAAGTTTCGTCTTGCCACTTCGACGCCATTCAGATAGGCGACAAAGCCGTCGTCGTATCTGACACCAAGAATCAAGGAACTATATTCAGCATCAATTGTAAAAGGAATGCGGATGTAACACGTGGTATTCTTGGCATACATTTGATCTATGAGGTCAAGAGTGAAGAATTCCTTGTAACCTGAAGTCCTTTCGTATCCAACTCCTCCGGGTGAGCCAATGCAGGGTAACCATGCCGAATCATTGAAAGTATCACCGCTTTTCCAGTCTCCACCGATATCGCTGATAGGTACAAGCACTCGCTTATTGGCATCCTCAGAGACCAGGGTGGTTAACGGCTGTGATGTGCCCGGCGAGCGGGGGTCGGAGCCATCAAGGGTATACCATATCTTTCCTGCTGTTGCGGTCATTGAGAGTATATCGTTTTGCGAGAGAGAGCCGCCATGTTGATATGAATCATTAACATGAAAGACCGGTGCATCCACCCTTGGATACCAGCCACGCGCTTTGAACTGTTCAAGAACGATGGCGGTACGCTGCGGGAAATACACATCGAGTAGCCAGTCGCGTTCGAGGAGCCAGTGAGGATCGCGCATATAACGGATATGTGCAAATCTTTCTATCTGGTTGTCGCCCCAACGCGCAGATTCGCCGACCACTGCCCGGTCAACATCGTCTAGCCTGATTTGGTACAAAGCTGTCGCGCCATCGGGAGTAAGAGCACCATCGTTGAAGAAATGCCGATGGACGTGGTCTGCAAATAGAAGACGGTACTCAGCGTTTTGCATAAGCCTGTTATGGAGGCGTGTGGGTCCGCCGGCATTATCCCTTCCTGTTGAGTTCTCATAAAGATCTTCCATCAGGTGCTCGCCGTCCCAGTGATGAAACTTCCAAAGGCCGTTAGGATCGGCAGAATTTCTGGTAGCATAATAGTTCTTATGACCCCAGTCCCAGTCTCCGACATAGTAGTGGGGAATTAAATAATTCATGAAATTGTCTACGTCAAGGTACTGCTGAATAAGCTGATACTGCTGGTCGGACGCCAAACCGGATTCGGCAATATTAAGCATTTGAATATATGTAGTGTTGGAGCCATTAATTATCTGGCCGCTGTTATGCTTAATGCAGTCATAGTCGTCCGCGTCACCGCCGAAGTATGAAGCGGCAAATCGGTGGTCCGGCCGCTCGTGGAGGTTGTATAGTCCCCAGTAAAGGCCGTTAAGATATAAATGTACATGCCTGCCGTGATGGCTATAACCGCCCAGGGCGTTCTGGAGGTCTGCTACAAACTGGTCTCTAGTATATTGAGCAACATCCGGCTGGTAGATCGGCCTTCCCTGTATCCAGGGTCGAGTACCGTGATCGGTAGTGCCTCCACCGTATGGCCATGTGTTTCCCAAGCGGGCATCCAGAACGAGCGTATCGAAACTATCAACAGGGGTAGTCTGGAAGACCTTGAAATTGAGTTTTGTTGGTCCGCCGGTGAGTCTTCCATCATCTGTTTCGGATTTGAATCTCGGCCGCATGGAGAGTTTGTCAGCTTTCCATCTATCTAGACTCGTGCCCCCACCACTGACGCCCCCCTGCATCGATATGGCACAATTGATTTGAAAATTATCTCCGGTGTTGGGATCGATATACTCCATCGAAACTACACGTTCGGTACCATCCTGTGATTCATTGACATAAATACCTTTATCACCAAACCAGTCATCTCTGTCCATTACCAGAGATACCGTCGGTATCGATTTCATGTCGTCCTTAATAGAGCTGCTATAAGCGTCGACGACAACAGGATCCATCTGATAATCAGGTCCGGCATGTCCCCAGCCGCCGATTGGAAAACCAGGTGGGTATTTCGGCTGCTCAATAACATTATCGATAAAAATATATGTATGAGTATCAATATTGCTGGGCATCCAGCCGGGTTTGATAGCGACTGCCCGTAAACATGTTGTCCGGCTGATGGCGATAGGACCAGTATAAACCATGCCGCCCGGACCTCGGCCCGAAGCAGTATAAGGCTCAGATCCATCGAGAGTATAATAAATCTCAGCGTCGCCGGTTTCAGTGGCGATTGTCAGGTAGAAAGAAGTGTCGTAAAAACCACGTTCGTGGCTGAACTGTGGGGCGTCGACCTGGTCAATATATCCGCCGCTGTTTTCCGCTCCCGGACTGGGCGGCTCGAAGAAACCCCAACTATCACCGGCATCGGGATAGCGACCGAAAGAAATGTCCGTACTCTGATCAAGGAATATTATGCTGTCAATCGATGTGATGCCATCACTGTCGAACAGGCCGATTTCTTCACCAGCGGCATCAAGTTTGAAATTCGCGTGCAGGCCGGAATCTGAAGTGTCATTGTCAGCCCAAATCAGTAAATATCGTCCTTGTGCAATGATGGTCTCAGGCGGATCATTTGGGATTTGCCACTTGGTCGGATTAGACAGGTCGTCCGTTAAATACATCCCACCGATGTTAATGGGATCCGAACCAAAGTTATAAATTTCGACCCAGTCATCGTACTGTCCCTGCGGATCCCGAATAGAATCGCTATTTGAAGCCATGAACTCATTGATTACCAAAGAAGCGGAATTCTGGGCCTTCACGGGATTGATTGAAAATAATGCTATCACCAGCACAAAAAATGAGTTTTTTGCATATCCGGGCATACTGTCGAAACCTTCCTCAATAGTAGTCTGAGATAATAATGGTCAAATTTTTATCATTAATTAAAACTATTATAACATAAAAAGGGCGATTTTTCGATGAATAAAATGGCTTTCGGAATCTTTGACTTAATTTATCCCTACGATATCTTCAATAAAATTGCATGGATATAGCAGAAAATTATAGGCTTAAGGGTAATAACTGATTATAATGTTATTTATTACGCAACGATTACGTTTTTGGTAATGAGGTAAAAACAAATGTCTTTCAGGAGGAAAAATCAGGCATCATCAGATTAAGAAAATAGGTAGGATAGTTCAACTATGTTCAAAAGAAAAGGATTCACTTTAATAGAGTTGCTGGTAGTGATTGCTATTATTGCGCTACTGATGGCGATTATTATGCCTGCGTTGAATGCAGTGAAAAAGAAGGCTGCAACAACCGTTTGCCAAAGCAACACCAAGAACCTCTCTCTTGGCTGGTACATGTACATGGGAGAAAATGACGGCCGGATAATGAGTTCCGAAGACAATGGTGTAGAGCAAAACGGCAACTACGTCGGTTGGATAGGAGTACCTCGCGACATCAACGGTAACCTGCATAACATCACTCAAACAAATCCAGCCGTAACGGACGAAGACGAAATCCGGGGGATTGAAGTGGGCCTTTTATACCCATACGTCAAAGAACCCGATGCATATCACTGTCCCGCCGACAATGTCCGTACTAGTTTGTATGATCGGACCAAGGTTTTTGTCTCCTATGGAGTGCCTATGTGTCTGTACGGAAACCTGAATCCGAACGATCCTGAATACAAATCGCAAATCAGGCTATTCAGTGAGATTAAGCGTCCGGCGACACGTTATGTATTCGTCGAGAGTGCTGAAACGCGAAATTGGAATTCGAGCCATCATTTTGTTTTAGGGGCCCCAGAGTATACAGGAGACACACGATGGGGCTGGTGGGGGCCAATGGCAGTCAATCACGGCGACAGCAGCGTTTTGGGATTTTGTGATGGCCATTCGGAAGTTCGCAAATGGCGCGATCGCTTCACTATTGAGCGTGTGGACAAGCTGATTACGCAGGGTGTCTCATTGTATGGCATTGAATATCCCCCCGATGATCAGACAGCGGACATCGATTATATGGCCGCCGGTTGGGCGTATCGCCATTTAGAACCATGACGAAGAATTTCCGTGCTATTTTATGTTTGAGTTTGTTGCTTAATTTTGTTAAAATGGCAATGAACGGTTAGACTGTGACAAGGGTGATTAATTTTATTGGCCACTTCATATGAACATATTTTTGAAGGAGGATTATCATGAGTAAAAATCTGGTCAATTCATTATGTCTTATTTTATTGCTGGGCCTGATCAGCATAAGCACCGCAGGGAATATTGACCCAAGCCTCGTCGGCTGGTGGTCATTCGAGGACGGTACAGGGATTGTTGCCAGGGATGTCAGCGGGAAAAGCGTCAATGCCGAGATATTCGGTAACGTCTCATGGAGGCAGGAAAATCCATACGGAGGCATTCTCCAGATCGACGGAACTGTGGACTCACAGGATACATGGGAATATGCCTTCATCGATGGAGCGTTTAACCTTCCGATTTATACGATTACTGTATGGTTCAGAGCAGGTAGCAATATTGGAGTTCAACAGGATGTGGTGTCGGCCTATAAATCACCCGGCGTAGGCCACGGGATTCTACTGGAAGTTACAACAAGCGGCACTCTACGATATTTGCATCGCTATCCGCTTGGACTTGGTGGGGGCTCCAACATCTATACCACTGCAACATACGACGATGACCAATGGCATCACGCAGCAATGATAAAGGCTGAAGGTCAGATCAGGTTGTACATTGATGGCCAAGAAGTGGGAACTGCCACTGACAACAGCATATTCAATCCAGGTGATACATTCGGGATAGCTCTGGGTATCCTCGACCATGAGAGAGTTCAAAATGACAAACGGCTATTACAGGGAGCAATAGACGATGTCCGTGTTTATGATCGGCCGCTTACACAGGCGGAGATTCAGGCGATCATGGAAACCGGGCCATGGCCATATGCCTGGGGCCCCAGTCCGGCCAATGGTGTTCTCTATCCCGATACATGGGCTACTTTCGGCTGGATGCCGGGAGCTTATGCAATTTCACATGATGTGTATATAGGCGACAGTTTCGACGAAGTGAACGAAGGTTCTGGTGATACATTTATGGGAAATATTGATGATGCTTTCTTTATTGCCGGCTTCCCGGGATATGCATTTCCCGAAGGATTTATTCCGGGAACAACATATTACTGGCGAATCGATGAATTCAACGACCAGAATCCGGATAGCCCGTGGAAAGGCGACGTCTGGAGCTTTACGGTTCCCAGTAAGAAAGCCTACCAATCCCAGCCCGCTGACGGTGCCAAATTCATTGAAACAGATGTGGTCCTTAGCTGGACCCCCGGCTTCGGCTCAAAATTACACTATGTGTATTTTGGCGATAACTTCGATGAAATCAGCAACGCCGCCGGAGGGACTGCGCAGGTACTTACAACCTATACGCCGGGTCTTCTCGAACCGGGGAAGACCTATTACTGGCGAGTTGATGAGTTTGACAATTCGGCCACGCACACAGGGGATGTCTGGAGCTTTACAACAGTCGTCCCCGGTGGAGGTGTAAGGGCGGATTACTTCCGAGGCACGGATTTAAGCAATCTCGTACTGACTCGAACAGATCACCAGATCAACTTCAGCTGGCCGGAAGGCACAGCACCGGACGAAGCACTCGGGGCGGGCGCATACTCGGTCCGATGGACGGGTGAAATCGAGGCGGCTTTCACGGAAAGCTATATCTTCTACACGAACAGCGCCGATGGCGTTCGTCTATGGGTAGACGGCCGACAGCTTGTAAACAACTGGACCGACCACGACAATACCGAGAACAGCGGCAGGATCAACCTTGTAGCCGGCAATGTTTACAGCCTCCAAATGGAGTATTATGAAACCGGCAATGGAGCCCTAGCAGAGCTGCTCTGGTCGAGTCCATCGACGCCGGAACAGATCGTACCGCAGGCTGCATTAACACCACCAATTCGTGCCAACAGCCCCAATCCAGGCAACAGGGCAACCGGCACAAAAATGACACCGATTCTTAGCTGGAACGCAGGAGATTACGTCGCTTCTCATGAGGTGTATTTCGGTACGGATGAAGATGCCGTAATGAATGCCACTAAGGATTCTCCCGAATATAAAGGTACCAAGGCTTTAGGTGACGAAAGCTACGATCCGGGCAAACTCGACTGGTACACCACTTATTACTGGCGTGTTGATGAGGTCAATAGTGTAAATCCCGACAGCCCGTGGATCGGCACCCTCTGGAGTTTTACGACTGGTGATTTTCTGCTGATCGATAACTTTGAAGATTACGATGCCGGGGATAATCAAATTTGGTACTCATGGCACGATGGGCTTGGATATGGAGCGCCCGGCACTGAACTCTATTTTGCCGGTAACGGCACCGGTTCAGCTGTAGGCGATGAAACTACCGCTTCATATACCGAGGAAACCATTGTTCATAGCGGCCGCCAGTCAATGCCGCTTGTTTACGACAACAACAAGCAGGATTTCGCGAATTATTCGGAAGTAGAGCTAACATTAACTACTCCGCGTGACTGGACAGAGGAAGATGTTGCCGAATTGTCGCTGTGGTTCAGAGGACTTCCGGCATCTGTTGGCAGCTTCACTGAGAACCCGGCCGGCACATACACAATCACCGCTACAGGTTGGGATATCGCCGGTACTGCAGATGCGTTCCACTACGCTTATAAAACACTTACCGGTGTCGGATCGATTGAAGCTCAGGTGCTCAGTGTCGACAATACGGACCAATGGGCGAAGGCCGGCGTGATGATCCGCGAAACACTTGATGCCGGCTCGAAGTTCGCCGCTGTGTATATCACACCGGGCATGGGTTGCCGGTTCCAGACGCGAAGGGATACGGACATCGACGTCGTGAGTGATACCCAGGAGTCGGTCGCGACGGATGAAGAGTTGGCCCTCACGGCGCCGTACTGGATCAAGTTGGAGCGTACGATTACTGGTTTCAACGCTTACTATTCCAGTAATGGAACCACATGGCAAGCGATGGCATGGAATCCGCAGACCGTTTCGATGAATTCAACTGTTTATATCGGTTTAGCACTGTCCGCACACAATGCAAATGCCACCTGCGAGGCCCAATATTCCAATGTTCGAACAACCGGCACGGTCAGCGGGAATTGGACCAGCCAGGACATCGGCATCGAGAGCAACAGTCCTGAGCCGTTGTACGTTGCGGTTTCCAACACCGCTGGTACTCCTGCAGTAGTCGTCCACAATGATGCAAACGCAGCAACGACAGACATCTGGACAGAGTGGGTGATTCCGCTGCAGGCCTTTGCCGACCAGGGCATTGATCTGACCAACGTCGACAGGATTGCGATTGGCCTGGGAACCAAAGGCAACATGAGCACGCCTGGCGGTTCGGGTAAAATGTACTTTGACGATATCCGGCTGTACAGACCGAGAGACGCTGCTGAATAGTAAAACCGCATTTGTGGAAATTTAATTCAGTTTATATCAGTTCGGGGCCTATATCGACTCAATCCGATATGGGCCCCGGCTCTTTTACACCGATTAGAATTTGTTCTTGCGCCCTGCTGTCATTCCTACTCCATATTGCCATACCCCTGCCATATTGTCATTTTCGCGAAGGTGGGAAACCGACATATGGGATCGTTTGAGGAACCAAGCTACTTCCAGATTGATCTGCTGTGATAGCGGTAATATTCCTGGTACATTAGGTTCTGCTCTTGACGGCCACATGGTAACATCAATTCTCTACAGTATTTTGCATCTGTATCTGATAACTGAATTTCAATTTCAGGAACTGAGCTGGCGAGGTTTGTATTCTTCGCATCCAAAGCTCTGCTACCTGCTCATCGGTCAGTTGTGTCTGTTCTATTTCTCCCTTTTTGCCCTTCTTGCCTTTCTCGTCAAACTTGATTTCATCCGGATCAAAAGTAGGATCGCCGGGAGGTCCTTCTTTTTGTTCTTCAGGCTTCGGGATTAATAATTGAATATACTCAAGGTTGAACCTGGCCTCCGGATAATCTTTTTTTAGAGACAGGGCCTTCTCGTATGCAATCAATGCTGCCGGATAATCCTCTTTGTGGGCATAGGCATTGCCCAAGTTATAGAATCCTTGCGCTGTGCTCAAACGTTCAAATTGGATGATCGCTTGGTCAAATTTCTCTGCTGCATAGTATGCAGTGCCTTTCCAAAGCGGATCTTCGAATCTTTCCGCCGCTTTGAGATAGTCACCGCGATCAAAATAATAACGACCTTGCTGGTTAGGTGTGAGCCAAAGATTCACAAAGCGAAATTCGTCGGCGCATGCCGTGTTCGGCTGGTAAAACATGGTTAATAAGACTCCCACAGCGGCCCATCGAATGCTCCATCCGCGACGAAACCATACACAAGCAAGGGCAACTATCGGCAGTATGAGCCAGTAGCCGGCATCCTGCCAACGGTGGTTATTATCCTGATCCTGAATGTGCCTCATATGTGACTGAATACCGGCATTCACGCGGCGTACATCCGTATCGTCAACAGTTAGTACTGTCGTACGTATGTTCGCTTGCCTTGAGAGTGCTTTCAGGGAGGCTGTACCCGAAATCTCATCGGATTCGCTCGTATAAGGGCTCACAATCAAGGCTGCCAGCGCATGCTTGCTTGTACTCGAATGCTCTACAAAATCAGGTACGAACTGAGTTTCAATGCCATCTGTTATGAATAAGATTGTTCCGGCAGTCGTTTCTTTTACGAGCATTTCATGAGCTAACCGTAGTGCTTTCGTAGCATCCTTTCCCGGGGTGGGCATAATCGATGTTGAGAGCGAATCCAAATATGTCTCCAGGATATTGGGATCATCAGTAAGCGGCAAGACTGTATGAGCACTGCCGGCATAGGCAGTCAAGCCCGTCCGTGCTCCAGCACGCAATACCAACAGGTCATGGATTTTTTGTTTGGCACGTTCCAATCGCGAAGGTTTGATATCTTCTGAATCCATTGATTCCGACAAGTCCAGAGCCAGGACTAATGGCGCCTCGTCTTCAGTAAACGGAAGTGGTTCCCGGTTCCATGCAGGCCCGGTTAGGGCTGCGACCATAAGAGTCAAAAAAATACCCAGTAAATGGATCGGACGAATGCGTGACCTGCCCTGGGGACTTACCAGCATATGCTCTAATAGATGAGATGAGATAATTCCGGATAATCGTCTGTTGACACTATCCTGTCGCCACAGCAGCCAAATAATAAAAAAAGCCGGTATTAAAGCAAGCAGCCACAAGGGACGGATAAGATGAATCTTTGCTAAGATCGTTAGCTCAGTCATCCTGATGCCCTCCCCTCTGCCACTGGCTCGCCAGGGCCATTAAGGTATGATAACCAAGAATCAAGATAACCGCACTCCCAAGCGGCCAGTGGAACAAAGCCCGTTTAGGTCGGTAGGACAATGTTTGGAACTCCTGTGGTTCCAGTTTTTCCAAATCCTGATATATCAGCTCTAATTGCTCACTATCCATGGCACGATAGAATCGCCCTCCTGTTTGACTGGCGATCTCCTGAAGCGTTGTCTCGTCCAGCTTCTGTTCACCGATTGTCTCAGGATCTCCAATCGCCACGCAATAGACCGTGACATCGTGCTGGGAGGCAATCTCAGCTGCTTTGATCGGTGGAATCTTGCTACCTGTGTCATTGCCGTCTGTCATGAGTATCAAGACACGGTTGACTGTCTTGCTTTTTTCGAATAGCTTGATCGCAAGACCTATGGAGTCACCCAGCATTGTCTGAGGTCCTGCCATGCGAACCTGTGCCTCTTTGAGCAGCGTCCGACATGTATCATGGTCTTGTGTCAAAGGCACCTGTAGAAAAGCTGCCGTGCCGAATAATATCAAGCCCAATCTATCTCCCTTTCTGCGAGTCATAAAATCGTCAAGGACCGTTTTTGCAGCACTGAGTCTATCGGTTGGCTCACCGCTTGGATCATTGAAATCAATGGTTTCCATAGAACCGGACAAATCCACGGCAATCATCAGGTCACGGGCCGATTCGGTCTTTGTGATAGGATCTTCCACCCACTGGGGTCGCGCCAGCGCAGCTACTAATAGTACCCAACAAAAAGGAAGCAAAAGCCTCTGTATCCAACTGCGTCGTAAAATCACCGCCCCTGGTGCCGGTGGCTTACCGGTCAGCTCTGCTATCTGTTCGAAGAACGGTGTGCGAATAGCTTCATGCCGTTCCTTATAAGGCGGTGCCAACCACCATACCACTAACGGTAGGGGCAATAGAAAGAACAGCCATGGGAAGTCAAATTCAAGCATTGTCTTATTGTTAGTTTCCTGTACCTTTATGTTGATTGATCCAATCTTTCACTAAGACCAGAATTTGATCGATCATCACTTTAGACATTTCATTGAGAGTTTCCTGTTTTGCATAGGCAAAGTCTGGTAGGAGCCGGCCTGGTCCCTGAGAAAAACTATTCGTTGATCCAGTGCGGTCGAGAAACTCCAACCACAATCGTCCACTAAGGTCAGCGACGTTACTTCGCCCAAATGCCTCGATAGCGGTTCGCTTGATTAAAGCTGATATTGCGGCCAGTGCAGAGGCTCGTTCCGGCTCCTGACCCAGTTGTTGTGCGATCAAGGCCAGTTCCAACAGAGCCTGACGACGATAGCGATTGTTGCGCCATTTGATGTATCGTTTATAGACCCACCAGGCAAGAAGCAGGCCAATGACTACCAGCAGTATCCACCACCCGACAGTTTGTGGGACGTAGCTAACAGTCTCCGGCAACACAATCTCTTTAATACCCTGGACTTTTGGATTTCCGAAATTATTATCGAACATGTCCCCCTCCTCTTGCAGTGATAGCCTGCCCTAACAGACGCCGGACTTGAACTTCAACCGGATCCTCT
>Ga0209536_100012933_pt1 | contig 12082 bp, 9 predicted proteins | sample DeeMarSeWOR28_12_FD_187461 | JGI IMG/M metagenome (GOLD analysis project Ga0209536, IMG submission 187461) | Marine sediment microbial communities from White Oak River estuary, North Carolina - WOR-2-8_12 (SPAdes) (version 2) | ecosystem: Environmental > Aquatic > Marine > Intertidal zone >...
TCCTGGGGCAAGCAGTGGGCAATCTCCTGGGACTAAAATTCTTTTTGATCGGTCCCTTGCACTTCATTGAAGCGACGATAGTAAGTTGGGTGAGTTTGTTTGTAGCCCAATGGCTAAAAATATAATAATTCCAAACTGGTAAGATAGCGGTGAAGGTTTTCTCAAAATTTAATAGTTATGGTAGAATGATAAACCTGACTACAGATATAGCCAAGAGAAAATTTCAATGAGTAAACAAGCAGTGCCCTCAATAGAAGAAACCGTATATTCCAAAATAGAAGCTCCGGTAACGTCAGAGCCTGTTGAGCCATACGGGAGATCTGGGATCGACAACCGATATCCTGAACTATCTCCGGAGCCGATAGACAAACGCCCCATCATCTACGGCGCTGTTTTTGCGGTCGTCTTTATCCTTATTTTTCTGGCTATCGGCGTGTGGCTTTTCTTTAATCCGGTGGCCACGGCTATCCTGCGGGATATTTTTATCATCTATTTGGGCCTGGGTGCGTTTGTCATTATTCTCTTGTTGGTTGTTCTGGTCGTCATTGCGGCCTATCTGGTCATCAAAGTGAATGATCTGGTGCAGTTGCTGGATCGAGAGATTAAGCCGGTCCTGTTGAAGTTGCAGGAGACAGCCGGCACCGTGCAAGGAACGACGACATTTATCAGCGATCACGCCGTCCAACCTATTATCTCAACGGTTAGCACCTACGCCGCGGCGAGGGCTATCTTCCGCTCCTTATTCCGGCGGAAGTAAGGCCCTGTAAATAGCTGGTTAATACCAATCGTTAATAAATTCCAATGTTTATTCGAAAGGAGCGAAAGATAATGGCAGATCGAAGTGGAGGAGGAGCTGAATTCTTTGCCGGGTTAGTCATCGGTGGTTTAGTTGGAGCGGCGCTGGCCCTGTTGCTGGCCCCCCAATCTGGTGAGGAAACCCGAGCTCAGATCAGAGACAAAAGTCTAGAATATAAGGATTGGTCCGAAGAGCGAGTTATCCAGGCCCGGCAGCAGGCCGAAAAGCAAATAGCCTCATTGCAGGATCAGGTAACCCACCTGCAAGGGCAAGTGGCCACGCTCCAGGAAAAAGGCAAGCAGACCGCGGCCGATGCTATTAGCAAGGGCAAGCAAGTGGTCGGCCGGAGCGGCGAAGCCGAAGAAGCCTAGTATTGATTATTTGCACCATATTTGCAAAAGGCGAGGAGCTCAACTCCTCGTCTTTTTGTTTATAATCTCGCCACAAGGGCAACAACTTGTGACATTTATCCCACAAACAGCGACAATCTCATAGATGGTAACGCGTTCCAAGAAATGGGTGGCGGCGTATTCATTGTCCATAGCGATGATGTCGTGCTTAGCAACAATACCATCAGTCACAATCAAGCGGCCAATGATGACACGGATGTGGGCTCCTTTGGGGCAGGTTACCCCGGCCTTGGCCCGCATCTGGCACGTTACCCTGCCTGCCCCCAGCGGGATCTGGTCGGAACAGGTGGTCGTCACCATCGCCGAGGGATACGCCGGTCCGTTGACCAACGTGCCGCAGGTGTCGAGCAACGCAGGCGCGAGCAAGGTTTACACCCACAGCCTGACCGCCGCTTGCCTCTACTAACTGCCGCTGATTTTCAAAGATTGAGTGACAATTTCACCAAGTTTGCGGACCCTGTGAGAATAGAGTCAAATGACCGCCCCAAGGGGCGGTCATTAATCTAAAAACAGGAAGTTATGAGATTACTCTCCCGTCACCTCACGAATAGCCAGCGGTAGAAGACCGACCAAATCGCCGGCAACAACGGCCGTCGCGCCGAGCTGCTCCCTGGCCAGCTCGCCGGCCAGGCCATGCAGGTAGGCCCCGGCCACCGCCGCTTCAAACGCCTCGACGCCCTGAGCCCGCAAGCCGACAATGGCCCCGGCCAGTACGTCGCCGGAGCCGCCTTTGGCCAGGGCCGGATTGGCGAAGGGCTGCACTACCGTCCGGCCATCGGGGGCGGCGATGATCGTGTGCGCCCCCTTGAGCAACACTACCTGGTTCCATGTGGCCGCCATCGCTACCGCAATCTCCAGACGGGAGGCCTGAATTTCTTTGGTGGTCTGCCCGGTCAGGCGAGCCATCTCGCCGGGATGGGGAGTCAAGATGCAGTTAGCAGGGAGCAATTTCCACCACTCCGACTGCTTCGCCAAAATATTGAGGGCATCGGCATCGAGGATCAACGGCGGCAAGGTTTCCGGCTCGGCCAACAGCTCTGCCAGGAATGCCGCCGTCGGGTCGGCCTGACCCAGACCGGGACCCACCAGCAACGCCTCCACCTCAGCCGCTTTGGTGCGCAACGGCGGCGCGGCTTCGGCGGCCAGCGCTCCGTCATCGTCGGCCAGGGGCAGATAGGTTGCTTCGATCAGGCGGGCGGCCAGGATCGGCTGGATGGTACGGGGGAGGGCCAGGGTTACCAGGCCGGGACCGACCCGGCCAGCGGCCTGACCGGCCAGCACCGCCGCGCCGGTATAATTGATCGATCCGGCCACGATTAGGGCCGTGCCAAAGGTCCCTTTGTGGGCATCCACCGGCCGCGGGGGCAGCATTGTCGCCGCTTTGGCGGCCGTCGCCATTTCCAGGCGAGTCCCCGCCGGATAGTGAGCGGCGGTGATGCCGATATCGCCGACAATCAACTGGCCAACCACGGTGGGGCCGGGCATCAGAATATGGCCGCATTTGACCGCAGCCAGGGTCACCGTCAGGTCGGCCGGCAGCGTGTGCGGATCGATCGCGCCGGTGTCGCTATTGAGGCCGGAAGGCACGTCAACCGCCACAACGATGGGGCCAAATTCATCGGCCACTATCGGTGAAGCCGGATTCACCAACTCACGTTCCGGTTCCGAACGATAGAGGGTTACCGCTGCTTTGGATTGCTCCAGCAGTTCGGCCAGCGTTCCTTCAATGGGTCGGGAAACGCCGGTTCCCAATAAAGCATCAACGATGATCCCTGAGTTTGCCAGCAAATGGGTCAACCTGGCCTGGCTGTTGGCGTCGTTACTCAAGATTCTCTCGACTGCCGTAGCGTCGAGCAAAGCCCAATTCTGGTCACCGTCTAGTTTCCGTTTCCAAACATACACCGAGACGACCGCCCCCATCTGGGCCAGGTAACGGGCCACCACCAGGCCGTCTCCCCCGTTATTGCCGGGGCCAACCAAGATGAGGACCCGCACCCCGGCGATTTCAAATTGATTGTCAATTGCATTGGCCACGGCATGCCCCGCATTCTCCATCATTTGGTCGTAACTCAGGCCGGAGGCATCGGCCGCTTTCTCAGCTACCTGCATCTGTTGGGTGGTGACTATATACAATCCGATTCTCCTGTAAGATTACTCTTCTGGCCTGGCAAGATATGAGAACAACACGCCCAGCGCACTCCCCAGAAATACCCCACTCAGAGTAAACCAAAAGATGTCGGTTGGCGCATAGCCGAGGTGGGAAGGAGGACAGGGAGGACATGCTTCGGTTGCTTCTGAAGAAAAGTGAGGCGCTTCTTCCTGTGGATTCAAACGCTGTTCACGCCTGCGATTCAAAAAATCGGCAGTGTAACCTGCCACACGTTTGAGCAGGAGAAGGCGGATAATAGGCCAGAGAAGTAGAATAAAAAATTTAGGCATAGGCAGACCCTTCATTCACGTTGGTATCGCCGGGCCGGACAATTTCTTGCCCCTCAATTTTGCCCGATCAGCCGTATCTTCTCAAAAATCCGGGGTAATGTACCTGCGGCAAACTTAAATTTGTCCCACAAATATCTCTTTCTTTTTGAGAAGTCACGATCAGACAATAGTGGTCAGGACAGTCGCCGTCTAAGCCAAAGGATCAAGGCAAACATGGCCGCAAAGGCTATCCCAAACGCGGCGCCGGCTGCCGGCCCGAACACCGAGTTCACGTTGCCTTCCACCCGCCCGGCCAACATGATCACTACACCACTGTTGTTTCCGGTCTGGACATTTCGAGCCAATAGCAAGCCGGTCCCACTTTGGTCCATCGTCACGTCACCCCGGGTGAGAATTGCTTTGGCCACGCTCTGGTCCAGGGTCACCTCACCCCCGGCCAGGATAGCCCCAACCGTACTGGCGGTCAAGTCGCTCTTCTCAGACTCGGCGAAGACCAATCCCCCTTGCACCATCGACAACGTATCGGCTCTGACCTGGACCACCCCACCCTGCCGGACGTTGACGGTGCCACCTCGCACGGTCTGGGCTCCGGCCTGTCGCAAATCGACCGTTTCAGCCTCAACCTGATTTGCTCCCGCTTGTGAGATGTGTACAGTGTTGGCCTGAACATCGCCAGTGGTGGCATATTTTACGCTCACCGTATTGGCCTGGATATTGTTAACAGCCTGGCCTGTTACCTGTATCTCGCTTTCGTGATCCGGTACTGCTTCGGGGGGCGTTGTTTCCGTAGCCGCCATTATTAGCCTCCTAATTCTATATTCTATCACGTCTTGCCGTTGCCCGGCGTAATGCCAGGCACAAGGGTAACTCTTTATTCCAAGATCCAACGGTCTACTACTCGTTCGTAAGATATCAACTCATCCGCAGTAAACCAGAGGGCAATTTCAGCTTTGCCGTTTTCGGGACTATCGGAACCGTGAACCAGATTCCGGCCAACCATCATGCCAAAGTCGCCCCGAATAGAGCCGGCTGTGGCCTCGACCGGTTTGGTGGCCCCAATTGTATTACGAGCAGCCTGAATGGCATCCGGTCCTTCAAGAGCCATTAGGATAACCGGCGCGGAAGTTATGTATTCGATAAGCGGTTCAAAGAAAGGTTTTCCTTCGTGAATGGCGTAGTGTTGGCGGGCCAGTTCATCAGAAACTTGCACCATTTTCAGCCCAATGATCTTGAGACCTCGTTGCTCAAAACGGGTGATAATTGGACCAATCAAGGCCCGTTCAACGCCGTCGGGTTTAATAATGATAAGCGTTCTTTCCATGTGAAATCTCCTTACGAATTATTCTCAGGTAGTAGAATATCGGGTCATTGGTCTGTCAAAGGCAATGATACTTCATCTGCACGCCATACGCAACATGACGATATACCACTTCAAAAATGGTCGTTTTATCTTCTAAATAAAGAAGGCCGGGACAATCCCGGCCTGACGACCATATTTCTTCTTGGCTGCATTGAGAGTCTATCACAAAACCCAGCAGAGGTGGCCTACTATTTTAGGATAGGCTGTTATAGCCTTATAGCTTCGCCAGCGCCTGGCGATAGGCTTCGAGAGCACTCTGCAAACGGCCATCTTTCATCATTGCATCGCCCATAATCTGGTACAACATCGGGTTTGCGGGGTAAGATTTCACCGTTTGCTGCATATCTTCAATGACCTGATCCAGGTGCACTCCACTCGAAACCAAGCTTTCATAATAACCCAGGGCCTCGTCAATATTGCCGGCATCCCGCGTAGAACGAGCCAACTCCAAACGCTCGCCTACATCCTCCGGGACAACAATCTCGACCTCAGACTCAACCTCAATGGCCGACTCACCCACAGCTTTTGGTTCAGGCATAGCTTCCGCAACAGGTTCAATCCTTGCAGGCTTTGGCAGTGGCCCAGACTCAACAGGCGCAACTTCCTCCTCTTCCACGTCACCCTCGCGCAACTTCTTGAGCCAGTCAGGCATGTCGCTGATACTTTTAGCGACCGGCTCAGCAGGTTCGACTGCCGCGACTTCCAGTTCCGGTTCGGCAGGATAATCTGGCAGCGGAGTCTCTTCCGCCCTGATGATGCGCTCAGGCTCAGGTTCAGGTTCAGGCTCCGGTTCCGGCTCAACAGGGATCGGCGCGGCTTCCTCGCCAGGGGTAGGTGCAGCTTCTTCTTCCTCCTGCAGCCAATCTGGGAGATCTGTAACTTCAACCAATTCTTGTTCAACGACCTCAGGCGTTGGGGCCGTTATCTCCTCGGCTTCATCAACCGCAGAAGATACTGGCCTCCCCTCCTCTACTTCCTGCAGCCAATCCGGCAATTCTTCTTCCTCGACTGAGGGCTCACCTTCATCGACATCAATCAGAAAATCATCCTCCGGACTCGGTTCAGAAGGCTCAAATGGTTCAAATGGCTCTTCTTCGCCCAGCTGGACCTCCTGCAGCCACTCCGGTAACCCCTCACCCACTTCCTCAGCTTCAGTTACCTCAGCCACCGGTTCAGGCTCGAAGCCGGCTTCGACAGATTCATCCTGGACTTCACGAAGCCAATCAGGGAGGCCCTCCTCATCTATCTCCTCAGCCTCAACAACTACCTCTGGCGTACGCTCCGGCTCAACGGGTGCGGCCAGTTCCGGTTCTTCTACTTCTACCTCTGGCGTAACCTCCGGTTCACTATCCTCCTGAACCTCACGCAGCCAATCTGGCAGCTCTTCCGCTTCGATATCCAGATCAGCCTCCCCAGTCACCACTTCATCTGGAGTCGGCTCAGAAACGGGCTCGCCCTCCTCCTGGTCAACTTCTTTGAGCCAATCAGGTAAATTTTCATCATCCATCTCGGGGCCAACCTGATCCGCCTCCGGTAAATCAACGACCGGCTCCGGAGCCACAACCTCTTCCTGCACATCACGGAGCCAATCCGGCAAATTCTCTTCATCAATAGTCGTATCGGTTGAGTCAGTTGCCGCATAAGAAGGTGGTGCGCTCTCAAATTCAGGGATAAATGAGTCTTCCTCAAGGTCAGATTCGCCTGCTTCTTGCAACCAGTCGGGCAAATCTTCATCGTCGACGGCCTCAGCAGGCTCAGTTGGAAAGAACTCGGCTTCATCTTCCCCGGGTGATGACGGCAATTCCCCCTGATCTTCTTCAATCTCAGACAACCAGCTGGGCAACTCGTCAGCCACCAGCATCTTGTCATCCGCTGTGACTGTGGCGGCAGACTCGGCCACATCTTCATCGGAAACGTCTTGCAACCAATCAGCCACTTCACCCTCACCCAGATCTTCGGCTTCCGAAGCCAAAGGTTCAACCGCCAGCTCATCGGAAAGCTCCGGCTCGTCGGAAATACCCTGCAACCAGTCGGGCAGGTCCTCGTCGACTACCGCCAAATCCTCCTGACTTTCCTCAACGGCAGATACAGGCTCGGGCACTCCAGGTGGAGAAGACTCCGCTTGGGCTTCTTCAGAGACTTCTCGCAGCCAATCAGGCAGGTCCTCATCGGCTACCATCATATCATCCGGCTCCGTTTCAACAGCAGCCACAGGCTCCGGTGGCTCGGCCACCGGTGGTGAAGTCTCAACCTCGTCGGAAATCTCACGCAACCAGTCAGGCAAATCCTCTTCAATAACGTCATCAGCAGGGGACACAGGCTCAGGCTCAGGTTCAGGCTCCGGTTCAGTCGGTTCAGGTTCAGGTTCAGACATAGGCTCCGGTTCAGCAACGGCCTCATCACCAACCCGTTTCCGGATGAGTTCATCGTCGGAAGTGGCGATCATCCAATCTTTTACGGACATCCCGGCCGCTTCCTCGGGCCGATCATCAGCCACGCCGGACAAGTCGATCCCTTCTTCGGCCAGCAGCCGCTCCAGGTCCGACATACTGTCGTCTGCCGCAACAGATTCAGACTCTGCTGCGGCTTCAGCCTCTGAGGGTTCAGACTCTGTTTTTTCCCCCTTACCGGCCCGGATATTTTTGAGCCACTCGGGGGCCTCCTCTTCATTAAAGGAGCTACCTGCCGTGGAGCTGGCCGTCTGCATCCAGTCGGGAGGCGGGCCGTCGACAGGCGACTCGATTTCTGGTTGACCTGAGTCTTCATTTTCAGGGTCTTTATCAATTAAATCGCTCATAATTTCACCCTGCTCGATAATTTTTGGAGATTAAGTGTATCATCTCAAGAATTAGGAGGTTTTGTGAGACAAGCTTAAGCTTGTCTGACGTTACCGTGAATTAATGAGATGTTACGATTTAGAAAACAGTGCAATATCTAAACAACTCTAACTATACCCATTATGCCATAAAAAAATAAAAAACACAAGACATAAAATCGCGTGCATTTCTTTGAATCCTTTGCGAAAACGGCGCTTCAATGGTAAAGTATCAGTTTGACTTTGTATCCTGATAGCTTTTATGATTGAAAGAAATAACATGACGCAAAAGAGCTTAGTGATCAGTGGCGCCCGCGAACACAACCTCAAAAATGTCAATCTAGAAATTCCGCGAGATCAGCTGGTGGTCATTACCGGCTTGTCCGGCAGTGGGAAGAGCAGTCTGGCCTTTGACACCATCTATGCCGAAGGGCAACGTCGCTATGTGGAAAGTCTATCGGCCTATGCCCGCCAATTCTTGGGGCAAATGGACAAGCCTGACGTCGACCAGATCGAGGGGCTTAGCCCGGCTATTTCCATCGACCAGAAGGGGGCCAGCCACAATCCCCGCTCCACCGTTGGGACCGTGACCGAAATCTACGATTACCTGCGGCTACTGTACGCGCGGGTCGGCACCCCCCATTGTCACATTTGTGGCCGCGAGGTCAATGTTCAAACCACCCAACAGATCATCGATGCTATCCTGGATAAACCGGACGGCAGCCGAGTGATGATTCTGGCGCCTCTGGTCAAGGACCGAAAGGGCAGCCATAAGGCTGTCTTTGCCGATATTCGCAAGGCCGGTTTTGTCCGGGTGCGGGTGGATCAGGAGATTTATGATCTGGACGATGAGCTCGACCTGGAACCGCAACAACTCCACACTATTGAAGTGGTCGTGGACAGGCTGGTGATCCGGCCCAGCAATGAGCAGGCGTCCGGCGAGGACGCGGCCCGGCTGGCAGACTCGGTCGAGACGGCCCTCAAGTTGGGTGATGGGGCCTTGATCGTGACAGACGTGACCGATTCCGACCGGCCGTGGGATAAATTGTTCAGCGAGCATTTTGCCTGTCTCCACTGCGGCATCAGCCTGCCCGAGATCGAACCCCGAACCTTTAGCTTTAACAGCCCCCACGGCGCCTGCCCTACTTGCGACGGGTTGGGGGTCAAGCTGGAGGTCGATCCTGAACTGGTTTTGAATTCAGAAAAAACGTTGGCCCAGGGCGCAATCAGACCGTGGGCCAGGCACAGCCAGAGCCATAAAAATGGCTATTACGCCCAACTGGTCGCCACGATGGCAGACTATTACAACCTGCCGATGGAAACGCCCATCTCTGATTTCAGCCCCAAACAAAAAGACATCATCCTCTACGGCGGTAAAGCTGGCGACCAGATCACCCTGAGTTACCGTAATGCGGAAGGACAACTACGCACCTACAACACCACTTACGAAGGAGTCATTCCCCACTTGCAGCGTCGGTACCGAGAAGTCGGTAGCAACGGCAGTAGCTACGTGGCCGGCGAGATCGAGCGCTATATGTCAACCCGAACCTGTCCGGCCTGTGCCGGCCACCGGCTGCGGCCCGAAGCGTTAGCCGTGAAAATTGCCGGCCTCGGCATTAACCAGGTCACAGATTTGGCCGTCAGCCAGGCTCTGATCTGGTTCAAACAGTTAGCTGGTCTGGAAGCGGCCAAGAACAGGGACGGTCAGAACGGTCCGGGGCCAGACCCCGCCCCACTCCCCCTATCCGAACGACAACGGCTAATTGCCGCGCAAGTTTTGAAGGAGATCATCACCCGGCTCCAATTTATGGGTGACGTGGGCCTGGATTATCTCACCCTGAGTCGAGCGGCCAACACCCTGTCCGGAGGCGAGTCGCAGCGGATCCGGCTGGCTACGCAGATTGGCTCTCAACTGATGGGCTGCCTCTATATTCTGGACGAACCCAGCATCGGCCTACACCAACGGGACAATGAACGGCTGCTCGCCACGCTGAAAGGGATGCGGGATCTGGGCAATACCGTGCTGGTGGTGGAACACGACGAAGACACCATTCGCAGCGCGGATTGGATTGTGGATATGGGGCCGGGCGCCGGCAAGCTGGGGGGGCAGGTGGTCTGGTCGGCCGATCGAGATAGTTTTCTGGCCGAAAGCAGCTCATTGACCGCCCAATACCTGCGCGGCGAGAAGCTGATCCCAATTCCGCCCGCTCGCCGCACCGGGAATGGCCGGGAAATTGTGGTCCGGGGCGCCAAAGAGAACAACCTGAAGAATATCGACGTTAGATTTCCCCTGGGCAAATTCACCTGTGTGACGGGAGTCAGCGGCAGCGGCAAGAGCAGCCTGGTCGTCGAAATTCTTTACAAGAAGCTGGCCCAACTGATGTATCGGGCCACGGCTAAACCGGGCCAGCACGAGCGCATCGAGGGCGTCGAGTTCATCGACAAGGTCATCGATATCGACCAGAGCCCCATTGGCCGTACCCCCCGCAGCAACCCGGCTACCTATACCGGCCTATTTACCCCGTTGCGGGAGCTATACGCCAGTTTGCCCGAGAGCAAGATTCGGGGCTACAAAGCCGGGCGCTTTAGTTTTAACGTCAAAGGTGGCCGGTGTGAAGCGTGTCAAGGTGATGGGATCATTAAGATCGAGATGCAATTCTTGCCGGACGTCTACGTGCCGTGCGAGATTTGTGACGGCCAGCGATACAACCGGGAAACGCTGCAGATCAAGTACAAGGGCAAGCATATTTCCGAAACGCTTGATACGACCGTCGATGAAGCCCTGGACTTTTTCTCCAATATCCCGGCTATTCGCAACAAATTGGCCACGCTCCACGCGGTCGGGTTGGGCTACATTACCCTGGGCCAGCCGGCCACCACCCTATCGGGGGGTGAAGCCCAGCGGATCAAGTTGTCAAAAGAGTTAAGCCGGCGCTCGACAGGCAAAACGTTCTATATCCTGGACGAGCCAACCACGGGCCTTCACTTTGCCGACATCGAGCGGCTGCTGGCGGTGTTGGGCCGGCTGGTCGATACCGGCAACACCGTAGTCGTCATCGAGCACAATTTGGACGTGGTCAAGGCCGCCGATTGGGTGATCGACATTGGGCCGGAGGGTGGTCACGCCGGGGGCAAGATCGTAGCCGCCGGCACGCCGGAGCAGGTCGCCGCCAATAAGGACAGTTATACTGGCTGGTGGCTCCAGCGAATGCTGCAAAAGGTTACCTGAAATAAATCAATCATCTACCTTCGAGCCAAAATCTCCTGATTAAGGGGAATATTTTGCAGGAAGGCCTGTTGTTGTTCGGGATCTCCGATCAAATTGGCGGTACGCATCATTTCGTCGTGAGCTTTTTGCCAATAGCTTCGGGCTGTATCGATTTGTCCCAACAGTTCCAACAAACTGAAATGGCGGTAGTAAATCTCCGCTACGGAAATTTGGGGCGAGTGCAAGTAAGCAAATTGCTCGAGCCGTTGAATGGCTAACTCAGAGCTGCGGATGGCCGCCTGCATATCTCCCAGGTCGAAGAAACCCATCGCCCGCAGGTAATATCCCAAGATTTCGTGCTCAAAATGACCACCCTCAGCCGCAAGTTTGATTACCCGGTTACTCAAGCGAATGGCGTAGGTCAGGTTATCATCCCCCCCCAACAACCGATAGTAAACGGCTATGGCTTCGTAACTCCTGAACATCAGGGTCAAGTCATTCTGTTGCTCTGCCTGGCGCATGCCCTGCTCCAAGTAGGTACCCGCTTCTTCCAAATGGGTTTTAGCCATAAAGACCAGCCCTAAGGAGATCAAACTGTATATCTTGCCACGCAGGTGCTGGGAGGCATTGAAGATGAGCTGCGCCTGCTCGTAATGCTCCTGCGCCCGGGCCAAATCGCCCAGATTGTACCAGGCATCTCCCATCCGGTAATAATCCCATCCGACCTGCAAGGAGGCGCCAATATTGTTGGCAATATTGCGGGCGGCGCTGTAATGATGCAACGCGCCGGCGTAGTCGTTGATCAACATAGCCAGTCCCCCCATCCCCCACAGGGTCCAGGCTTCATCGAGAGGATTGCCGACCTCCCGGCTTATCTGCAACGCCTGCTCAAAATAGATAGCCGCCCGCTCTGCATCGTGCAGGGTATCGGTGTAAATCAGGCCGATCAGTTCGGTCAGGCGTCCTTCAGAGCGGCGGTCTCCCAGCTCCTGGGCAATGAGCAGAGCCTCACCGGCATAGGCCATGCTTTCAGAATCGCGGCGGGGCCACAGGA
>Ga0209536_100012934_pt1 | contig 12082 bp, 15 predicted proteins | sample DeeMarSeWOR28_12_FD_187461 | JGI IMG/M metagenome (GOLD analysis project Ga0209536, IMG submission 187461) | Marine sediment microbial communities from White Oak River estuary, North Carolina - WOR-2-8_12 (SPAdes) (version 2) | ecosystem: Environmental > Aquatic > Marine > Intertidal zone >...
TAAGGCGGTCCAATGTAAGATGCTGGAGTAGTATATGAGCCTTTATCTCCTCCAATGAAACCAAAACCCGGTGAACCAGCGTCGTCCTCCACGGTTGGGGTGTGGTAGCATCTATCATCCAAATAGAATATGGGTGCCAGTTCGTCTGTAGAATCTTCCACAGTATCGACCACAACAGCATCCGTAGAAACATCTGGCGCTGCATTCATACTCATCCAAGCAATCCCAATCAATGATCCAAAAACAACAACTGTCAGGAGAAGCCAGACAGCTATCGTAATCATGAGTCTTGATAACCTAAGATTAATCATTCTATCTCCTCACCTAATTCAAGGCTTCTGAAATCAAGTTGGAAAGACAGGAGCTGCCTTGAGCCGTTTTCGAGTTTTTGACGCTCCTGTTCTTCCGAAATCACGCGAACACCTCAGAATATTGTAATATGTAATATGTAATAAAGTTTGTGATTACATATTTTAAATGACAAGATTTATTACATGATAACGTAACATCTAATTGAAACCCTCCAAATCGAGAATTCTCCTTTTGATTCTGTTCTCAACGGGTCGAAATGGGGGGTTTCTTTGTTCTTCTTGGCAAAATGGATGCTCCACTCTGTTGACCAGACTAGTCTATGATGATGTTATCGGGGAGATGCTGTTTGAGTCTACGAATTCTCTCAAACATATTATAGAAGTGATCCAACGTGGGCTCTTCAAGAACCTCTTCTATTGATGCCCACTTGAACTCTCTATGTTCCCAACTGAGACTAACTTCTCCCTCAATATATCTACACCAATATGAAATGAAAACCATTGGGAACTCCTTCCCTCCTCTGTAGAAGAAACCCGTATCCACTGGCATAACAATCTCTGCCTTGAGACTTGTTTCTTCCAAGATCTCTCTCAGAATTCCATCCCTTGGACTCTCCTCCTCCTCCAATCTACCTGTGATAATTTCCCAGGCATTGGGAGCAAAGTCCTTGGAATCTGACCTCTTGAGAATGAGGAACTTACTATCCTTTTCAAGAGCAGCTCCCATTCCAACATACAGCTTCTTCATTCCCATCACATCTCGTACGACTTTTTCATGTTCAAGTCACTTATATGATTCAACCTGTTGCATATGTTTGGGGCTGTGTAATGCCATTCACTCCATACCACTTTGGACCTGCAGTACTTGTTGGGGTTCTTCTTTTTCCATTCATCGATCTCACGACAGTAATGGTTGCAAGTGTAATATTGGATCTCGAACCACTCGCTGTGATTCTTTTCGATCTCTCAATGCCCCTACACTCGTTCTTCCATACCTATCTTGGAGCAACGATTGTTGCTGTTGTTCTTTCAATCTGTATATACCCGTTCAGGAAACATCTCAATGACTTTGTTTCCCTTTTTGGTCTTGAACAGGAATCTTCCTTTCGTCATATCCTGCCTGCTAGTCTTATTGGTACATTCTCTCATGTCTTACTAGACTCGTTCCTATATCCAGAGATGAATCCCTTCTACCCATTCGTTGGAAATCCGTTTGTTGGCATTTTGGCTGGGGCGTTTGTATACAACCTCTGTCTTATCCTTGGTTTCGTAGGATTCTTCGTTTACCTACTTCGAGTTTTCTTAAATCTAAGAGTCAATAGAATAGATGGAGATGCATTCGACTAATCTAGGGGAACGGACTTCTTGGTGAGCTCTTTCCCCTCCCATGTTCTGGTGGAGGCTCCCATCCCTCGGTCATCTTAAGATATTCTGCTCTTTCTGTTGCATCATGGAGTTCCATCACCGTAGCCATATGGTTCCCATCAACATCTTGTATTGCGTAGATGTACTCGTAGAAATGCCTGCCAATGAAATGAACCCAACCCTCGTACTTCTCTAACTCTCCACTCTTTAACTCACTAATCATCTTGAGAACACCAAGCTCAGCACGTTCAGGATGACAACGTAGAATGGATGAATTGATCCTGTCCATATCTTGTTGGAGCTGTTCAGCAACTTTCCGATTGAAAACCACAATCTTGTCATCTTTGTCTAAGACGCAGACACCCACATTCAAGTCCTCAACCAGGCGTCGCATCATATCAAAATCGAGGGTCATGACTTTAACTATTCACAAACCTTGTGATATTCTTACCTCAATTTACATAAAATTCCTCTATCCACCACTTGATTAGTACTGAGATGAATCAATTACCATGGAAACTGTAACATTTGGTTCTGGATGTTTCTGGTGCACAGAGGCTGTATTCCAACAATTGAAGGGTGTTTCATCGGTAGTGTCCGGCTACGCTGGAGGTCATGTAGAGAACCCGACCTATGAGCAGGTTGTCACGGGTCGTACAGGGCATGCGGAAGTCTGTCAGATTCAGTTTGACCCAGAACAGATTTCCTTTGAGGACATGCTTGAGGTATTCTTCAATACTCACGATCCAACTACACTGAATCGTCAGGGAAATGACGTAGGAACGCAATACCGTTCAGTCATCTTCTACCATACAGAAGAGCAAAGAAAAACTGCTGAGAGAATCAAAGCAGAAATCGAAACCAGTGGGACTTGGAAGAATCCTATTGTGACCGAGATTGTTCCATTCAAGAAATTCTACAAAGCTGAAGACTATCACCAGAACTACTACCAGAATAATTCGAATCAGGGTTATTGTCGACTTGTCATCGCCCCCAAATTAAGGAAATTTGAGAAAGTTTTCAAACTAAAACTCAGCGGTTAGTGACACTTAGGTTATACAAGAATCGTTGATATCCTCCACTTCGGATAATGAACTAGTAAGTATTCGAGCTGTGGTATTGTGGCAGAAGACGAACCCTCTGAGGCGTACGCTTTCTGTGACATTTGTAAAGAAAACGTGCCTCTAGAGATCACAGAGGAAGATATTGAGAAAGCAAAAACAGGACTCGTCTCAGTCATATCTGTACATGGAACTCCACAACATGCAATACTTGTGTATCTTGATATGAACCTCAAAGCGCGTGGGGTTGAATATCCTTCACTGGTACAAGTCGATAAAGGTGCAGTACTAGGAACAGAGCCTGTCAAAGAAGACACCATTGACTTGTCTACTATAATCAGTTCGTTTGGAGACAAACAAGAACATGCTGTCAATGTATTTGCACATATTTCGGCTCAACTCATTGCAGGTAATACACTATATCTCATTCACCAAAACAAAAGCATCGGTAGAGTTGTGAAGGATCAGATTGATTCTCTTTTCACAGATGAAAAACCTGCTTCATTTGTGATAACCTTTGATGATCTGGACTATGTGACTGGAATGAGACCTACAATCTATGATCTCCAATATGGGACTTTCATCTCAGAGGGTCTAGCCATTGATACATCTTACTTTGTGCAAATAATCACTGACGCATTAGACAGCCCCAATGGGTTTAGCATGCTGAAGAATGACTATCACAAACTGAAATACTCGTACAGACGTCTCTGGGAATTGTTATCTAGTGGGGCAAGAACATACACTCCCAAAAAACTGGCTTATCTTGTGTCTATTGATCTTTCACTTATTCCGCTACTTCTTAGAATAGCTGAGAACGATGGTGTTGATGTTGCTTCACGTGTAACGCAGCATAAAGAAGGAAAGAAGAAATGAAAAACAGCCTCTTAGAGAAGGAGAAAATTAGTTTCCACCGTCTTCGGTTCATGGCAGATTTTGTGGATGCTTTATGAGTGAGTAGAGAGTTCTACTGAATAGATTCACTACGGTTTCTGTTAGATATGTGTATACTATGTAGACCAAAATTGGGCCATCTGATATTACTTCAATGATAACAGTTGAATGTTCTGAATTGAAGTTATAACTAGCAGTATCCGTTCTATACGAAGCCAGGAGAACACTCTGTGTAGAAATCCATACCCCAGACTGATGAAGAAACCGAATCTCAGCAGTCCTATTACACCGCACTGTGACCCATGTGATGCTAGGGCCTCCAAAGCCAACCTCGACATGATGATTATCTAATGAAGTGTACTCCTCAACCTTGTTCACTTCAACGACTTGTTTGAAAGGTATAGTGCAGAATAGGATGGCTAAAATGCAACCAATTGCTAGGAGTGTGTCGATTTTTTCTCGTTTCATAATAGTCCGACTCCGCAAGGGTCAGACTCCTTTACATGGAGAAAATTCAATATAACTAAAACCAATTTTGGGTATAAAATCTTCTGATGTATTAACAACTGAGGATGAAGTCGGATTCAGATATGAGGCTCCGATTTTGATAACAAAGTCTGGATGTGAGGTTCTAGCTAAGATTCCCCTCGAGGTCACTGTACTTCAGAACATTGCAAAGATAGATATTGATGTGGACTTCAGGTAAATCAAAGGCTAGTTGGAGGAGATGAAAATTGACCGAGATTCCATATAGTGGAGAGAAAACCGTAAAGGTTGGTGAGGTAGAGCTCGCCTATGACACGTTTGGTGATCCATCATTTCCACCTATATTGCTCATTATGGGCCTTGGTGCCCAGATGATTCGGTGGGATGATGCATTCTGCAAAGCACTCGCATCACAAGGTCGTTGGGTGATTCGCTTCGATAATCGCGATGTTGGACTATCAACGAAGTTTGATGACGCGGGTATTCCTAACATTATGTCACTTATTCAAGGACAAAAAGCAGATGTGCCCTACAAATTGAAAGACATGGCTGATGATGCTGTAGGTCTGCTTGACACACTTGGAATTGAAGCAGCTGATATTGTGGGTGTTTCAATGGGTGGCATGATCGCCCAAACAATGGCTATTCATTATCCTGAACGAGTTCGGACCTTGACATCAATAATGTCCTCAACAGGCAATCCTGACTTACCACAACCCAAGCCTGAGGCGATGGAAGTTCTACTTGCCCCTCCTGTTTCGAATCGGAATGAGTACATCACCACCCAGTTGAAGGCCGCGAAAGTGCTTCATGGACCTACTTATCCCCTAAATGAAGAATATGTCCGTAACTATGCAGAACGTCAATATGACAGATGCTATCATCCTCAGGGATACTCAAGGCAGTTAGCAGCTGTTCTTGCTTCAGGGAGTCGAAAAGAATCATTAACTGATGTGAAGGTTCCAGCCCTTGTGCTTCATGGGGATAAAGATCCATTAGTTCCAGTTGAGGGTGGAAAAGACACAGCTAAGAGCATACCTGGTGCAAAGATAGTCATCATCGAAGGGATGGGACACAGCTTTCCAACTGAGGTCGTACCACAGATACTCAAGGAAATTCTACAACATACTGCTATGTAGTGAAACACGCATTTGGAGCATCTTGAGTTGCTTGCAGATATGCCTGACGTAGAAGAGGCGAAATCACTCAAGGACCGAGTCAAAGTTCACGGGTCATCAGCCACATCAGTCATGTGCATCTTCGGAAAGAAGAGCTGAACAAACAAGGCAATCCTTTTGACCAAGGAATCCTCATTGATATTGCTTCCATACTGGAGGAGGATGTTCTCTAATGGATGAAAGTGTCTACAAGATAATCGATTTAGTTGGAACCAGCACCAAGAGCTGGGAAGACGCGGTCAACAGTGTGATTGCTAAAGCTTCTCAAAGTCTTCGTGATCTTAGAATCGCTGAGGTCAAAGAACTCGATGTGAAAATCGAAGACGGTAAAATTGCAGCGTATCGTGCACGAGTCGCATTGAGTTTCAAGTATGAGAAGGAATAATACTCCAACAAGGCCCAAGAATAGGGGGCAAAAAGCCCCCTAAACCTCTTTTTTTGGTTCAATCAGGGCAATCCCTGAAAATGTGTTAGGTTTCTTTAAACAACAGAAACTCTACAACATCTGTCCCAGGAGGCGAGGGAATTTCTGATCATATCGGCTTCGAACAACGAGCAGCTAATTCTGATTCCCAAGTATTGATTATTGCATCCAATGGAGTTCCATGTATCTGAATCCTCTTGTAATCAGATTCGCCTAATCCTCTTTCTATTGCATGCTTAAGATATGGTATATTGAATGGGTCAAGTCCACCGATTCTTGCTGCGATACAGTCTAGGGCAAGGGGATCTTGGCTTGCGAGGATGGTGTTGAGTTCTATGGGCTCCATGCCTGTCGTATCTGACATATTGATGTCCTCGCTTACAAGTATAGCATCAATAACATTGAAGGTCGGCGTAATCACCATGTTGACATCTACTAGACCTTGAGATAGATTCTCGTGGATTCGCTTCTTTTCGCCACGAGGGCTCCACCATGGTCCATATTCCGAATGAAAGTACTTTCTTCCGGTTGTCAAGAACTCTGGAGAAAGTGGAACTGCGAATCCAGGAGGACGATTATGCGTGTATTCCCCCTTTCCAGGAAGGACTCCTATAAGATTCTTTACCGCCAGACTCGCCCATTCACTACGTCCTGCAACCTTTCTATATAGCTTCAACTTAGGTACATTGATCAATACATCACAATCAAGAATGACTCTCGGAACGATCAATTCTTGGATCAATAGGCCATCTGGGACCGTCACAGTCTTAGTCGGGCTTTCATTCAGATCTACCAACTTCAAACCATACTTCTCTGCCAGCTCTGTGTATCCACTAATCCGAAAGGCCAGGTTTGTGTCAATACCGCCTGAACCTTCTGCGATGGTCAATTCCACAGGAGCGACGCTCTGACACATTTCTACGATTGCTTGAATGATCGGTGGGTCTGTTGTAAAACCTGTATAGGGCGGTAGACCAAAGACCAAGTTTGGTTTAATCACCACTTTATCCTCTGGCTGTACAAAACTCTCAATTCCGCCAAGTAATCGAATTGACTCCTCCACAGCGGTTCTGATACTATGGTTTTGCACAATGGACACGACTGCCATGATCTAACCACCTCAATTCTCAGTGTCTTGACTTTAATTATCCACCTCTCTTGATGAAAGAAAGATGGGGAGGTTCCTGAATGGAATCAAGAGCCTCCTTTTTTGGATGTTACCATTTCAGTTTATTATGACTGGGCCTACAGCAATACCGCTAACAAACACTTCTGACCATTCTATTTGGCCATGCATATGCACCCGATGACCAACTAGATCAGAGTACTTCCCAGTTGCCTCTGTAACTTCACCATTCATCCGGAACTTCCAGTTCGAAGAAACGGTGTTACCTTTGTCAATTCCTGCTATCATGTCTCCCTCCTCGTCTGTGATTTCCCAGTACTCAGTGAAGAAATGCACTCTCCAGGCGAAGTCAGGAGGATTACCTAGATCCTTAGGTGGGATGGGTCCGGTGGCCCAGAAGACCATCGTTCCATCAATGTCTCCACTAATGATTCCAATCCAAATGGGATTAGCTGGATCCACAAAGACATCTGGATTGAATGATACATTCATTGTGCTTCGATAGTGAGCAGCATCCACAGGGGGCACTAAGGCCATGATAAACGTCAATGCCACGAAAATAACACCCAATCGTTTTACCAAACTTATTTCTCTCAGCTTTTTCACCTCCTAATCAGCTTTCTAATACCAACTAAGACGGAAACTGATGTTTCATAGTTGTGCAACCACACTTTGTTTCTCGACGCAACCTAGTGTATTGCAGCTAATGTTGAGGTCTTATAGAATATCAATTAGCGGGAGAAAGCTAAAACTAAAACATGTAGAAAATGTTGATTATCAGCATGATTTGACCTAGTACTCTGCAGAATATTCACCTGAAAGCCAGTTTTATTAACAACTTGTTGAATGTAGTTGCTGTGGCTGTAGGGAAAGTAGCCCACAGAATAACCAAACCATACTGACAATCAAGAATCATTTCCCAGGTCAACAGAGTTGTGGTGAGCAGATTGGACCCACTGGATTGGGCATTGTTATGTCAGCTATCGGGCAACGGGAGGATGAGTTACCAAGCACTAGCGCGAAAACTCAGTGTTTCACCAAATACGGTCAAGAATCGTATCAATAAACTTCGCAAACAGAAAGTGATTATTGGCTTTGGAGTCACGGTGAGCATGGAAATGCTCGGTGACGAGTATATTTTTGGTAGGATTTCAACAGATGGGACTGAGAAAGTGCTAGAGTTCATGAAGCAAATTGTTGTTAGATGGCCAAAATTATGCGAGATCTATCGTACCAGTGACAGACGCTATGAGTATTGGGCCAGAGTGTCAGGAGCCTCTGAAACATTGGGTCTTAGAATGTATCTTACAGAACTTGATGGAGTGACCGATGTAGAAATGAGGCCTGTAGTTTTTTACTGTCCTAATATGCCTCCTAACTACTTTTTCAATACGAGAGGAAAGAAGGTGACCTTTACTCAGCATCAGCTATTAGTGCTGAGGAGTTTATACGAAGATGCTCGAATACCGGTTTCCCAAATTGCACAAAGAACAGGCTTAACCCCAAGACGGGTTCGGAAAATCTTACGCGAGTTAGAAGAAGGCGGTGGTATCCACTTCTCTGTTGGCTACGATGCTTTTGCATTTGGAGATCTGGAATATAGGATGAAGATCTACTATGACGAAGCTCAGACGACAGGTCAGGACATCATAATGGGGTTGTATGAGAAATATCCTGTAAACTTTTGGTGGGCTAGCATAACAACCAATGAACCCATCGTTGATGTGGGTCTACTCATTGACCGCCCGGGTAAAGGGATGCCCATTATGGAAGATCTTAAAGAAACTTCTTTCATCAGGTCGATTGAGGATTTTGTTTCTTATCCCAAAGTTGTTTCTAATATATCCCCTCTTCGTCGAAAACTAGAGGAGATACTGACTGAGGCTGGCTTGCTGACCGAGTCTGACATAATTAGAATAAGTCCCATTCTCATCGATAGGAGAAAACTAAACTCTGAATGAAACAGGGTTCATTGGCATCATATTTCAATGTCTTCTTCAAATTGATCATTCAGGAACCAGTTTTATTAACAAACTGTTGAATATAGTTGCAGTGGCTGTAGGGAAAGAGGTAGCCCATAGGATCTTCAAACTAGACCGACAACCAAGAATCATTTCCCAAGTCAACAGTGTCGTGGTGAGTAGATTGAATCCACTGGACTGGGCCTTGATATGTGAACTCAGTGGAAATGCAAGGACGCCATATTCGGCACTAGCAAAGAAGTTTGATATCTCTACTAATACTGTCAAGAACCGAATCAAAAGACTTCGCAAACAAGGAGTGATTAAGAAGTTCGGTATTTGTGTGAGCTTTGAAACCCTTGGTGTTGAAATGGTGTCTGGTTTTGTAACTACTGATGGGTCTGAGGATGTCATAGAGCTGATGAAACAGATTGCTAGCCAACCCATGGTTTGTGATATTTGTCGTAACGCTGATAGGCGCTACGAGTACTGGGCTATGGTAAAGGGGGCTAACGAAACATTAGGACTCAGACATTTTCTAACAGGCCTTGATTGCCAAACAGATGTGCATATGCAACCCATTGAACTATTTTATCCAAACAAACCTGCCACTTACATTGGAAACACAAGAGGGAAGAAGGTCACCTTTTCACATAGTCAGCTGCGTGTACTAAGAAGTTTGGTCATCGATTCCCGACTTCCTATTTCTCAGATTGCTACCCAAACAGGGTTCACACCCAGGCGAGTGCGAAGAATCCTTCGGGACCTGTTGGAGGGTGGCGGGATACACACCTATGTTTTGTACAATCCATTTGAATTGGGTGATCTGGAATACAGGATGAGGATTCGCTACGATGATTCCGAAATAACTGGACGTGATATTGTAATGGTATTGTACGAGAAGCATTCAGAAGTATTTCTTTGGTCAACCATCACAACCAATGAACCAATTGTTGACGTGGGTCTAATCATTGACCGTCCAGGTAAAGGACCTCCAATCGCTAATGAGATTAAATCAGCTGCTTACACTGAGTCTGTAGAGGACTTTGTGACTTATCCTAGAGTTGTTCACGGTATAAACCGACTCAATACTCATTTATGGGAAATATTAGAAAATGCTGGCCTTAGACCAGTACCCGCAGAATGATTCACATGAATTAGCACATCTGATTGTTTCTATCCAATGCCAGTCTTAATAACAACCTGTTGGATATAGTTACGGACGCTGTTGGGGTTGTGGTTGTTTCAGGATTTTCAAACCAATCAAACAACAGAAAAAGCCTGTTAAAACCATTAGAAGTGTGGTGAGTAGATTGGACCCACTTGATTGGGCCCTGATATGTGAACTATGCGGGAACTCAAGAATGCAGTACAAGGCACTCGCAAGGAAATTCAATATCTCACCCAATACTGTCAAGAACCGAATCAACAGACTTCGTGAACAAGGGGTGATACGGAGGTTTGGCGTTTGCTTAAGCTTTGAAACGTGTAGCATTGAAAATGTGGCTGGTTTTGTTACTACCGATGGATCTGAGAATGTGATAGAGCTGATGGAGCAAATCGTTAGCCAACCGATGGTGGTCGAAATCTATCGTACAAGTGATAGACGGTATGAATACCATGCAATGTTGGTGGGAGCAAGTGAAACTCTGGGGCTCCAACGTTTTCTAAGAACTCTTGATGGTGTTGTAAATATGGAAATGAGACTCATTGAATTTCTATTTCCTAACAAACCCTCCACTTATCTTGGAAATACACGAGGAAAGAAGGTCACTTTCACACGTGAGCAGCTACGTGTTCTGAAGTCTTTGGCTGAAAATGACTCTCGACTGCCTGTTTCCCGGATTGCTCAAGAAACAGGATTCACTCCTAGACGGGTACGTAAAATCCTCCAAAACTTAGAGGAGGGTGGTGGTGTCCATTTCCCTGTTTACTACGATGTATTTGCATTGGGAGATATGGAATATCGAATGAGAATCAGTTATGACGATACGGAAACGACAGGTCAGGACATCATAATGGGGCTGTACAAGGAATATCCAGAGATATTCTGGTGGGCAAGCATAACAACCAATGAACCAATCGTTGATGTGGGTTTAATCATTGACCGCCCTGGTAAAGGTCCACCAATCGCTGCTGAGATTAAATCAGCTGCTTACACTGAGTCTGTAGAGGACTTTGTGTCCTATCCTAGGGTAGTTTATGGCATAAACCGGCTCAATACTCATTTATGGGATCTGATTAACGAAGCTGGTCTATAACTCCCAATACTCTCCATTATATCTCAAATCGCATATCAGAGATTGAACTATCTGAATCTCTCGCTGGGATATCAAGTTCCTTCCGCATATGCTCGAGCATAGCGTTCTTGTTCTTCTGTCCATTGGTCTATGCTGATGCCCATTGTTTCGAGTTTAGCCAATGCTGTTTCCTTATCAAGTTCCTTGGGGAACTCGTAAACTGCTGGCTTGAGATTCTTGCCGTTCTTGGTCATCCATATCATGGCGTTTAACTGACTCGCGAACGAAAGGTCCATCACCTATCTAGGAAGCAGCAGCGAATGCTAACTTCTCACTAGGATGGCCTTCCGCGGCGGTCAAGTTTACTAGACGACCCTCACCAAGTAAGTATAGTCTGCGACCATCCTTCAGCTCATACTCATCTAGAGCATGACGAACTCTCTTCTTTGGACCCTTACTTAGTGAAATGAGGTCTGGCTCATTGATCTCAACGTTGTAGTGGCCAGCATTTCCAAACATTGCACCGTCTTTCATGACCTTGAAGTGCTCGCCAGTGATGACATCCTTCATCCCCGTCGCAGTAAGGAAGAGATCTCCCTCTAGAGCAGCTTCACTCATCTTCATTACTCTGAATCCATCCATTCGCGCCTGCAGACCACGAACAGGGTCCACTTCAGTCACAATTACATTAGCCCCGAGGCCTCTTGCACGTTCAGCCATGCCACGACCGCAGTATCCGTAACCTCCAATGACCACAGTCTTTCCAGCAATCAGGATAGCAGAAGCTCTCATGACACCATCAAAAACGCTCTGTCCTGTTCCATATACGTTATCGAACAGGTGCTTGGTGTCAGCATCATTTACCGCCATTATTGGGTATTTGAGGGCTCCATCTTCAGCCATCGCACGGACTCGAATAACACCAGTTGTGGTTTCCTCCGATCCTCCATAGAGGTTGGGTATCAGCTCCTGATGCTTGTTGTGAAGAGTGAAGATGAGATCTGCACCATCGTCAAGAGTGAGTGTTGGCTTGGTC
>Ga0209536_100012935_pt1 | contig 12082 bp, 11 predicted proteins | sample DeeMarSeWOR28_12_FD_187461 | JGI IMG/M metagenome (GOLD analysis project Ga0209536, IMG submission 187461) | Marine sediment microbial communities from White Oak River estuary, North Carolina - WOR-2-8_12 (SPAdes) (version 2) | ecosystem: Environmental > Aquatic > Marine > Intertidal zone >...
AAGGAAATATTTGAGCGGGGTCTGTCATTCTTCCCAAAAGCGAATAACCTGTATCAAAGAAGTGCGGTTTGTGCATTGATCCGGGGTGATACAATCCAGGCAAAGGATCATATTGCCAGCTACGCTGAATTAACCAGATCTCGGCTGTTCTGGACAGAGGCTGAAATTGATCACAGGGTGGCTCATATGTATGCAGATGCCGGCCTGCTGAAAGAATCGGAAAAGATATGGCGCGGGACCATCGCCGCCGAACCAAACTCCGATTACCACAAGAGGTGTTTTGCCGAGTTTCTCATCCTGAAGGAGATCAATGTGGAGGAGGGACTTCAACTGGTGGATGGAATTCTCAAAGAGAATCCTGAATATTACGACATCCTCTACTTCAAAGGATTGGGATTGAATAAACAGGGGCATACTGAGGAGGCGCTGCAGATTCTCCGGCAGGCCTGGGAAAAAAGGTTTACCTACCGCCATGATCATTATCTCGCGATAAAGGAGGTGGAGGAGGCAATACAGAATCAGTAAATCGAGATAGAATGGCATACAACGAATTTCTGGCAGACCGGATCCGCCAGACCCTGAAGGAAAAAAAGGTTAAGTCCGAAGAGAGAAAAATGATGGGTGGACTCTGTTTCATGGTCGATGATAAAATGTGCATCGGGGTGCAGGAGGATAACCTGATGGCCCGGATCGATCCCGAAATTTACGAAGAGGCGCTCACCAGGAAAGGATGCAGGGAGATGGATTTTACAGGCAGGCCGATGAAAGGTTTTGTTTTTATCGATTCCAGTGGGTATGACCAGGATAGCGACCTGGAGTCCTGGGTGCAGCTCTGCATCGACTTCAATCCCAGGGCAAAGTCTAGCAAGAAAAGGAGGTAGGCCGGTTGCAGGCAGAAGCGCTCCCGGGTTTACCACGCCGCTTTTCGTTGCCAGGTGTGCAGGAATTGTGTAATTTTATGGGAACCATCCATCCCACATCATGAAAAACAACCTCCTTTACGCAGCATGCACAACGCTTACTATTCTATTTATCCTTTCGGCCTGCAACCGCACCACTACCACCCCGATTGAAGGGGTCTGGCGTCTTGCCTACGAATACGAGGTCCGCGGTGAAACTTCCACCTGCATATTCCCGGGAACATCCAAAGGAAGTGAACTGAAAATGTGGACCGGCAACCGCTGGTCGCTGGTGGGGGTCTTCGTGGAAGATTCTGTCATGACGGACAACTACGCCGGAGGAACATTCACACTGAAGGGTACCGAGTACAAGGAGATGGTGGAATTTCACAGTGCGACCGAGTACCTGGGAAAAACCGTTCAGTTATACCTGGAAATCAGGAACGATACCCTGATCCAGTTCTGGCCCGTGGATGAAAACGGGGTACCCGATCCTGAGCACCACTATATGGAAAAGTGGGTACGGATGGAGCAGGAATAGCACCTTCACCCGCACCTCAATCGTTGAACCGGTCAGAAATCCTGCTATTTTAGTGGCCGGAAAATATTCTGTAATCTGAATTTGTTAATACAGGGCCTTCAAAAAAACAGGTTTCATGAAAAAAATAGAGATCAGGGAATGGATAGGAGAAAATTTCTGGGGTTATCCGCACTGGGATTAACAGGATTGACGATCCTCCCCAGCTACACAATCAATGGTATGCGAATCGCTCCCAGCGATCGCGTGGTCCTTGGATTCATAGGGGCCGGTCAGCAGGGACTCAACGATTTCCGCGGATTCTCATCGGTCCCTGGAGTACAGATTGCGGCCGTTGCCGAAGTGGACAGCATAAAACAGGTACGTTTCAAGAGGCTGGTTGAAAACTGGCAGAAGGAGAACGGCATGGTCGAGCGTTGCGACATGTATGAAAGGTACGAGGAGATCCTGGAAAGAACAGATATAGATGCCGTTGAAATTGTAACACCCGACCACTGGCATGCACTGCAGACGATCCACGCCTGTAAGGCGGGCAAAGATGTGTACGTTCAGAAACCGCTCTCCTTTACCATCCAGGAGGCCCTGAAAATGAAAGATGTGGCCGAGAAGACAAAAAGGGTGGTCCAGGTGGGAAGCCAGCAGCGCTCCAGTGCCGAATTCCAGAAGGCCATCGAGCTGGTTCAGAACGGATCCATCGGGCACATTGAAAAAATATACGCCAAGGTGGGCGATCCCCCTGCTCCATTTGACCTTCCGGAAATGGAGGTTCCCCGGAACCTTAATTGGAACCTGTGGTTGGGTCCCCTGAATGACAGCAACATACATTACAATTCGGATCTGTGCCCGCCCATCAGCCTCGATCCTCTACAAAACGAGGAGCTGTGGGGAGCGTGGCGCTGGTACCGGGAAACCGGTAACGGATTCACAGCCGACTGGGGTGCCCATATGTTCGACATCGCCCAGGCAGCGATCGGAATGGATGGCTCCGGTCCCGGCGAGGTCATTCCCAAGGGATACAACGGTCAGCCTTACCTCACCTTTAAGTACAAGACCGGTGTGGTGATGACAGAACAGCCCTATCTGGAGGATATGCCCAATTCTCAGGGAATCAAGTTTATCGGTACAGACGGCTGGATCGAAGTGGCAAGGAATTACATCGCCTGTTCAAAACCTGAACTGATCCCCGAAGAGATTGCCGGCATGCGCCCCCGTCAAATGACACGTGAAGAGCGTCGGCGAATGTGGGAAGAGATGCAGAGAGCCGCCCGTGAGGGAGGAGGCAACGCATTCGAACAGCGGGCCGGACACATGTTTAATTTTATCGATTGTGTCAGGTCGCGAAAGGACCCGATCGCTCCTATCCAGGTGGGTTGCAGTACATCAATCACCTGTTGCCTGGGGAACATTGCCACCGAGCTGCAGCGGCCGGTGCAGTGGAACCCGGCCACCCTGCGCTTTATAGACGACCCGGAAGCATCAGGGCACCGGCTGATGCACTACGAATACAGGCGCAATTATAAGCTATAGGCGGTTTGTTCACCCGTCTCATTTTCTGCAATTGTATCAATCAGCGTCCCGGGTAAAAATAGTGCCGTGGGCGGTATGGAGATAAAAATCATCTTCTCATAAGGCGATCCCTCTCCTGCTTCAAAAAACAGCCCGATATTTCCGTTCGGCAGGGCAGCAAGGCATGAGTAGGCCGAAGGCCCGGGATAGACCAGCCTGGAGTTCGACCAGGTGTTACAACCATCAAAACTGGCATGAATGGTCATGTGCGATCTGCCCACGGGAACAGATGGATTCGAGAACAGGTACATGTTTTCAGCCTGAAAGGAACCGAAATGGATGAAACTGCCCTGACAGACGGACTCCACCAGCTGGGGTTCATGCTGAACAGGACTCCAGGATTCCCCGCCATCAAAGCTTTTTGCAATGGCCCGGCATCCCTTCCCCAGGTATGAACGCATATTCATCACCAAAGTCCCATTGGTCAACTCTACTACCTGGCTCTCATTTACTTCAGGGACAATGGATTCACTGTATCTCCAGCTGGTTCCTGCATCATCGCTGATAAGGACATGACTGCCATAGCCGAAACCATCCCTGTTCAGATTGTCAGGATCGTCATAACTGTGATTGCACGGAATGATCAGGCGGCCCTGGTACTGCTCGGAAGTCAGCTGGATTCCTACACCTGGACCGGTGGCATACCATCCCCACCCCGCTTTCTTACACGATTCCAGCATGCTTCGGGGTTCGGACCAGCTCAATCCATCATCGTCCGAATAACACATGTAGGGAATCCGCGTATTCTGGCCTTCCTTCCTGATGATCGCCGCCTCCACATCACTTCCCAGGTTCCAGGTCATGAACAAGATGATCCGGCCAGTATGCCCATCGATGACCGGACAGGGATTTCCGCAGGAATTACCGGAATCATCCCATATGACAATTTGTTCTCCCCAGGTCTCCCCATTGTCTGTTGATCGTTTCAGCAACAGATCAATATCACCGGCATCGCCTCCTTCTCGCCCTTCGGCAAATGCCAGCAACGTGCCATTTTTAGTCACAATCAGCGATGGGATGCGGTAATTTTTATGATTGGCATCCTCCTGACTCCAGAGTATCCGTGGACTGATTGGATGTTTCTCATTCCGGCGCCGATCACATGATACGGCCAGCAGGGATGCAACGAATATGAAGCAGATGAACTTCATGTTGGCTCTATTTTTTTTAAATCATGGCAGTAGAAGACAATATAAGGGTTATTAGGGAATAGATAAACGGGGCCAGCGGAAACCGGGATCAACCCATGTGCTCAAATTCCGGAATGAACATTACCGGGGTTTCGTTGTTCTTTGTTTGATCTCCCCGGATTACTTCACAATAGAAATATTTTTAGCATGAAACACCTCAGTATGATCTGCGGGCTGTTCATGGTATCTGCTACCCTGACCATAGCCCAGACTGGCAACAGCCAGCGCATTCCGTTGATCGGATCCCCTGCACCTTCTTTCAAAGCACCATCAACCAGGGGACCGGTCTCTTTTCCAGGCGATTTCGGAAACCGGTGGAAGATTTTATTCGCCCATCCCAGGGATTTCACTCCGGTCTGTTCTTCCGAGATTCTTGACCTGGCCCACCGGCAGGACGATTTCGATGCCCTGAACACCCAGATTGTTGTGCTGTCGGTGGACAGGCTGGTCTCGCATCAAAGCTGGAAGAGCGATCTGGAAAGCATCGATTTCAAAGGCAGGGGAAAGGTAGATATCAATTTCCCACTGGTAGTGGACAGCGCTTATGCCATCTCGTACAAGTATGGAATGGTGGATACCCAGTCCAGGTCGGGCCAGAGCGTTCGGGGCATATTTTTCATTGATCCCGACAACGTGGTCAGGGCTTTCCAGTTTTATCCCGCCGAAGTAGGCAGGAACACCGATGAAATACTAAGGACCATTAAGGCTCTTCAAGCCCATGACGACCACCAGGATGTGGTACTTCCGGCCAACTGGGAACCGGGGGATGACTTCATGAAAACCCACCTCGATCCGGAGGACAAGGATGAATTGAAGAAACCGGATTCCGATATATACTACATCAACTGGTACATGATCTACGAGAAGTACCACCAACCGGAGCAATAACCTTTCCAGCCCTTTAAATGATCCATTTCTAACCAATCCGACTGTTCAAGTGAAGCTACTCAGAATTTCTTCCCTCGTACTATGCTGCACCCTCTATTTCCTGCCTGACGGTTCTGCCCAGGAGAACCAGTCCCAGATCAGGGGAACCGTATTCAATCCCGAAAGAGAACCATCGGAATATTCTACCGTCGTACTGATGAACCAGGATTCGGTATTTATGAGCGGTTCGCTGAGCGGACCGGATGGTTCGTTCCTGTTTGACAAACTGGGAGCGGGACAATACCTCATCATGGTCAGGAACGTGGAATTTAATACCTACGTATCCAAACTTATTACCCTGGCAGGGAATGAAGTGGTGGAGCTGGACAACATTATTCTGGAGACCAGGGTGAACGACCTGGAAGAAGTGGTCATCAAAGGGGAGAAAGCCATGGTGGAGGTTCACTCAGACAAAATGGTCTACAATGTATCGGCGAGTGTGAATGCAACCGGGAACAACGCCCTGGAGCTGCTCAGCAAATCGCCTGGAGTGATGGTCGATATGGATAAAAACATCATCGTACAGGGAAAATCGGGGGTAGTGGTTTACATCAACGGCAGGCCTTCGAGGATATCGGGAAGCGATCTGACCAACATGCTGGAAGGGATGCGCTCGGAAGACATCGAGTCCATCGAGATCATCTCCAACCCTTCGTCCAAATATGATGCCGAGGGTACGGGCGGGGTGATCAACATTGTACTCAAAAAGAACCTTGAATCGGGATTTAACGGCAACCTGATCGGAAGCTACTCAAAAGGAAACCAGTCGAGGTACAGCCTCGGTACAAGTCTGAATTACAGCAGTGGTAAAATCAATCTGTTCTCTTCCATCAACCTGACGGATAATAACTTTGTAACAGACAGGAATGAGAACATGATCCGGGAAGATTTTATTCTTGACATGGTTTCTACCAATGTTACCAGCCGGCGGGGGATCAATTTTTCCGGTGGCGTGGACTACAACATAAACAGCGAACATTCTCTCAGTCTTGACGCACGGATCCTTGTGAATGACCTGAACGGTGTCCTGGATAACAATACGCTCATTGAAGATGTGGATGGGATCCTTGATCCGGAAATACTGGTTGCAGGAACACAGGATACAGCCCTCACACAGAATTACAATGCCAACCTGCATTACAGCTTTACGCCGAACCGGAGTTCAAGACTGACTGCAGATGTCAGTTTCGGCACCTATACCAGCTCGACAAATACCTGGCAACCCAATGAATACTACAACCCGGGGGGCTCCGATGTGATACGGGCCGTGGAAAGCACCTATGATGAGAACACCGATATTACCATCTTCTCTGCCATGACAGACTACGAGAAGAGCATCGGCAAGTTCAAAATCTCAGCAGGTGCCAAATACTCTTATATAAGCACCGACAACAGGCTCGCTTATTACAACATTGAAAACGACCTCCCGGAGTGGGATTCATCCAGGAGCAACGATTTTTATTACCTGGAGAAGATCGCAGCCGCCTATCTCATCCTGAATGTCAAGCCCACTGAAAGGATCGCCATCGATGCCGGGTTGAGGGTGGAGAACACCTCTTCACTGGGGGAACTGGTCAGTGCCGTACCCACACCCGATGACGTGGTGGCCCGGAACTACACGAACCTCTTTCCCAACATCAGTGTATCATATAACGATAACCAGAATCATGCCCTCAGCCTCAGTTTCGGGAGGCGGATCACCAGACCCAACTACCAGAACCTGAATCCATTTGAATACAAGTTAAGCGAGCTTTCCGCCTGGCGGGGGAACCCGTTCCTGGAGCCGAATTACATCACCAATTATCAGATCACCTACTCCTTCAAACGGAAGCTGGTCATTTCAAATACCTACAGCATTACCAAGAACTTTTTCGCCAACATCTTTGAGGTGGTGGACGACAAGGGAGTGGTGATCATTCCACGGAACATGGATAAGGTGACCAACAACGGTCTCTCCGTGAGCTATCCGCAGAAGGTATTCAACTGGTGGCAGTTCTCCTCCTACCTGATCTACAATTATGCCACCTATTCGGGAGACATCGAAGGCACCGTGATCGACCTGAAGGCCAACATCGTCAATTTCAGGTTGCAGAATAACATCAGGTTGCCGCTGGACATCTCCATGGAACTCTCCTGGTACATTACCAGTCCCTGGATCTGGAGGGGAACAGTCAACGTGGAGGGGAACCAGAATGTGAGCATCGGGATCAAGCGGGAGTTCCTCAACCAAAGATTGCTGCTTCAGGTCACCGGAAGCGACCTGTTCAATACAGGAAGTACCTACTATTATGCGAGCGACTACGGCGGAATGATCGTGGATGGCGACATTTTCTTCGATGGCCGCAGGATCGGTGTAAACGCCACCTGGAAATTCGGGAACCAGCAGGCCAAAAAAGCTGCAAGGAGAAAGTCGGCCATCGATGATGAACTCAACAGGATCTCGGAGTGAAACTTTCCCCTTGTTCCTGCCCATATTTCGATCCATCGTAAACCGCTGAATAAGTGCCTAATCTCATCTCTTATTCCGTTACCTCCTAAAGATCTGTTAATTAGCAAAGGGTAACCGGGTGATACGGTTCATTTATTGCTGGAAACAGATATTTAACCCACTTAAAGTCAACTAATAACCTGTTATTAAGTCGATTTTTCGTAGCTTTATATAACGTTCCCAAAACCCCAGCATCATGAAAAATCAAAAACGCATTCTAAGGTGTGGTGACGGTCTATGCCCATTTTTTTTAATCGGTTCACTTACAGCTACTTTATTTATATTCTCTGTATTAAGTTCCTGTTCTGAAGGATTTGGAAAAACGGTAACTTTTAAACCTGATTTATTACACTGGTCTCAGTTCAGGGGACCAAACGCTTCCGGAATTGCTCCTGAAGATAGCGATCCTCCCATTCACTTCAATGCAGATACCAACCTGCTCTGGCAAACTGAAATATTGCCGGGCTGGTCCTCTCCCTGCATCGTGGATGAAAAAATATTCCTGACGGGTTTCTGTGATACCGACAGTGTGCTGTGCACCATGGCCATCGACAGGAATAGCGGGGAACTCCTTTGGAACGATACCGTTTCTCCAGCCGGATTTTTCGAATTGCATCCGATCAGCGGCTATGCAAATCCTTCAGTAACCAGCAACGGGGAGAGGGTTTTTTCCTATTTTCCAAGCTTTGGATTAATTGCCCACGATCTATACGGAAACAGGTGCTGGACATACGAGCTAGGGCAGGTCGGTGAGACCAAATGGGCAGCTGCCAGTTCACCGGTGGTTGTGGACAGCATGGTGCTCATGAGCGTATCCGACTATTTCGATCCCAAACTGATCGCCATTGATTGTGAGTCGGGTGAGCCCCAATGGATCATCAAGGGTGGAGATCACAGCCTGGGATTCGTAATGGGCAGATCGACCCCCGTGGTATGGAACAACCTGGTTATCATGCACCATTTTCAGGAGATCATCGCGTACAATCCCTTCTCCGGTAAGCCGGAGTGGTGGATCCCCCTCCCCACCAGTGGTATCGGAACCCCTGTCATTCAGGACAGTGTGCTATTTGTCAATACCTGGGTAAATTCCGGGGAAAGGAGCCAGGGATACACGCAAATGTCATTCGAAGAGCTGGTCAGTCAGAAGGATATCAATGGAAACATGAAAATCGAGCGGAGTGAATTAACCGATGAGTTTAAAATATTTCAAAGGCCTGAGATTGCGGATTTACCTGAAACCTCTGCCAAAATGAACCAGGAATCCTTTTTCTCAAATTTTGATGAGGATGGCGACGGCGCCTTTGTGGAAAGCGAATGGAATGCAATGTGTGAAAGCCTGGAGGGGGCGATGCAGGAACATGGAATGGTGGCTATATCGCTGAATGGTCAGGGTGAAAGATCCGCAACAGATATTCTATGGAAAGTGATTGAGGATACACCGGAGACTCCCTCACCCCTTCTCATTGGACAACATGTGATGTTCATTAAAAACGGGGGGATCGTGACCGTTATAGAACAGAATACCGGAGAGGTGGAACATAAAGAGCGCATCGGCGCCCCGGGTTGCTACCTGGCATCACCCATGCTTGCCGGAAACCGCATATACACCTGCTCCTTCAACGGCACCGTAACTGTTCTTTCTGCAGATGATTTCAGTGTGCTGGCGCACAACCGGCTCAGGGAAAAAATCGGTGCCTCTCCCGTGACCGCGGATGATGTGTTGTATATCAGAACTGAAAAGCACCTGTTTGCCTTCAGGGAAATCTAGTTCAGAAGTTTCCAGCAGGCATCACAGTTCCTTGACCAGGCGGCCCACCAGTTCCAGAATGGCCTTTGATTTTGGCCACGCTTGGTCTTCAGAGGCATAATTTACTGATGCCGAGGTAACAACTACCAAATCCAGCTCATCAACGAGGGCGATCATCTGTCCCCCGTAGCCCCATGCAAACCATATCTGGCGGCTTCCGCAGGTTCCCGTCCACCACAGGTAACCATATTTCAGATCGCTGATATGGTCTGTTATCTCCCTGCCATAGGTGGAGGCAGAGTGGATCGTCAGGGATCGTTCAACCCATTCAGACGGGATAAGTCGCGTATCATTCCAGACCCCGTCATCCAGGTAAAGCTGTCCGAATTTAGCCATGCTCCTCGGGGTCATCGATATATCCCCGCTGCCGTAATAATAACCGTTCTTATCCATGGGCCAGACGGGTATGATAATCCCCATCTCGTCGAACAGCTGCTCGCTGGCAAAAGAAAACAGGGACTGATCCGCACTTCGGGCGATGATAATGGCCATCATATGGGCTGTAAGATTGGAGTATCCGAACTCGGTACCGGGGTCATGCATCAACGGGAACTCTTCCAGGAAAGGGATCCAGTCCCTGGAAGAAACGAGTGTATTAAAATACCCGTCAAACTCCTCCCACGGGTAACCGCTCCTCATCTGGAGTATCTGCTCAACCGTGATCTCCGATTTCCTCGGATCAGCTGATTCCCAGTCAATCTCTGGGAAGAAATCTATCAATTTCTGATCGGTGTCCTGTATCAGATTTTCCCTGATGGCGATACCTGCCAGCGCCGATGTAATGCTTTTGGTAACCGACGCGGTTTTCCTGGCATCATCTGCCTCATGGTTATTGAAATATCCCTCTGCAACCAGGTACCCGTTCTTCAGAATCAGGAGGCTGTAGAGGTTATCCAGTTTCCGGGCCCTTCGATAGGTTTGGTCAATGGTCAACGAATCCACACCCTGTTCGGCGGCGGTTGAGATCCTCAGACCATCACCCATCTCCACCGGCTGCCAGGAAATAACCTCTTCCTCCTCCTTGGAACAGCCGGAAAACAGAAAAATGGCAGCCAACACCCAAATATTCAGAGACCTGAGGTGGGTACAGATCTTGAAGTATTTATTATGCATATTCATTCAATGGATAAGATACAAAAAATGAACCCAACTGCCCATCCAAACGGACTTATAGCTATCAAAGGCTGCGGTCAGGGAGCCTTGTGAAAAGATAATCTTAATTTTAGGATCTGCATCAACACTCAAACGATACCGATAAGCGGCAGGTTACATCACAGCCTTATAAAAGAAGCGACCAACGGACTTTCCTGGGAATCAAAGCCAACGGACCTGTATTTATTCCATCTTTACATGTAATCGTTGCGGTGGCAGCTGTGACCCTGATCGTTGGGAAACCGATGGAGCAGTGTTTTGCCAATATGCAAACGTTGGTTTCAAGTCATGCAGGCTGGTTTTAAATCTTACTGGTAAATGCACTGCTTTTCTTTGCTATCTACATGGGCGTTAGCAGGTTCAGCCATATCCGTCTTGGAGGTAAAGAGGCCAGGCCCCAGTTCTCAAGGGTGGCATGGTTTCCAGTTGCATATGGGTCCCATGAACACCGATGTGAGGGGAACTGTAAAAATACAGAGTTCTGATCCCCACACTGCTCCTGCCATTGTGTTCAATTATCTCTCCACACCCGATGAGAGAAGGAACTGGGTGGATGCCATCCGAAAAACGAGAAGACTGATTGAAACGAAGGCCATGGATGAATACCGGGTGAGGGAACGCTCACCGGGAAAGCAGGTCCAGACCGATGAGGAGATCCTGGACTGGGTCGCCCGGGATGGGGAAAGTGCCTAACACCCCAGCTGCACCTGCAAGATGGGATATGATGACATGGCTGTGGTAGATAGTGAACTGAAGGTACATGGCGTTGAAAAACTCCGCATTGTGGAAGCTTCCATCATGCCATCTATCCCCAACGGTAACATCTATGCCCAGGTGATGATGATCGCGGAAAAAGTCGCTGATCTGATCCTGGGGAACCAGCCCCTCGCTCCCGAGTATATACCCGGTGAAGGAATTGCCAAATAGTCTTAATTATTGTTTTGTTTAAAACTTACAGGCCGACACTTATATTAATCATTCTTTTAGCGCTTATCGGAGCTTATCTCTATTTCTTTACAGATTCTGATGTGTTTTGGGGAGGGTATATCTCGATGGCGGTATTCTATGGCATCATCTTCTTCCTGGGTACTTACGCCGGCCGATTTAAAAAAGAGAATTCGGGTACGGCATTGATGCTGGCCGGCAGAAACATCCCCCTGTGGATCGGTATTTTCACCATGAGTGCGACCTGGATCGGAGGGGGTACATCAATGGAACCGCTGAAAATACCTTCAGGCCCGGATACGGACTGATGTGGGTGCAGGCACCCTGGGGATACGGTCTGAGCCTGATTACCGGCGGATTGTTATTTGCCAGGATCATGAGGCGTCACCGCTTTAAAACCATGCTGGACCCGCTGGCACAGCGATTTGGAAAAAGGATGTCCGCACTGCTGTTTCTGCCTGCCCTGCTGGGTGAGATATTCTGGACCGCGGCCATACTCACCGCACTGGGCGCCACCTTCGCCACCGTTCTCGGGGTGGATATGCCAACGGCGATCATCATTTCATCTTT
>Ga0209536_100012936_pt1 | contig 12081 bp, 6 predicted proteins | sample DeeMarSeWOR28_12_FD_187461 | JGI IMG/M metagenome (GOLD analysis project Ga0209536, IMG submission 187461) | Marine sediment microbial communities from White Oak River estuary, North Carolina - WOR-2-8_12 (SPAdes) (version 2) | ecosystem: Environmental > Aquatic > Marine > Intertidal zone >...
CGAAGCGGGTTTTCAGGCCGCGCAGGATTTCCACCGTCTCCTCGATGCTGGGCTCCACGATGTCGATTTTCTGAAAGCGCCGGGCCAGCGCGCGGTCCTTTTCGAACACGCCGCGGAATTCCTGGAACGTGGTCGAGCCGATGCAGCGCATTTCACCCGAGGCCAGTACGGGCTTGATCAGGTTGGACGCGTCCATGACGCCGCCGGAGGCGGCCCCGGCCCCGATGATCGTGTGGATCTCATCGATGAACAGAATGGCGCCGGAGATATCCTGCAGTTCCTTGACCACGGCTTTCAGGCGCTTCTCGAAATCCCCCCGGTACTTGGTCCCGGCCAGCAGGGCGCCGAGGTCGAGTGCGTAGATCGTCGAGTCGGAAAGGATCTCGGGCACCTGCCCTTCGACGATGCGCAGGGCCAGCCCTTCCGCCATCGCCGTCTTGCCGACGCCCGCTTCCCCGACGAACAGCGGGTTGTTCTTGCGCCGGCGGCACAGCACCTGCACCGTGCGCTCGATTTCCCGTTCGCGCCCGATCAGGGGGTCGATCAGGTCGGCGCGAGCGCGCTCGTTCAGGTTGGTCGTAAAGCGGTCCAGGGCCGAATTGCCCCGCTCGGCTGCATCTTCCCCGGTGTCGAGCACGGACGAATCCCGGTCCGGCGCCGCTGCGTCCTTATCCACCCGGCTGATGCCGTGCGAGATGAAATTGACGACATCGAGGCGCGTGACGTCATGACGGTTGAGCAGGTAGTTCGCGTAGGAGTCCTTCTCGCTGAATATCGCAACCAGGACGTTCGCGCCCAGCACTTCGTCCTTGCCGGCTGACTGCACGTGGTACAGGGCCCGCTGCAGCACCCGCTGGAATCCGATGGTGGGCTGGGTATCGCGGTTGTCGTCGGCCTTGAGCAAGGGGACGGTGTCGTCCAGCACCTTGCGCAGGTCTTTCTCCAGACCGGCGATGTCGGCGCCGCAGGCGCTCAGGATGCTCAGCGCGGACGCGTTGTCCAGCAACGCCAGCAACATGTGCTCCACGGTGAGGAACTCGTGGCGCCTTTCCCGCGCCTCCTGGTAGGCCTGGCTGATCGACAGTTCCAATTCCTTGCTGAACACCGCGGTTACCTCCTTGCGCGTCTTGCCGTTTACGCCCCCTCACTCGAGGGTAGACTGGCTGATCCTGCAGGTGGTTTCAAGCTTTCTCCATCGTGCACTTCAGCGGATGTTCGTTCTGGCGGGAGAATTCGTTGACCAGGGCCACCTTGGTTTCGGCGATCTCATAGGTGAACACGCCGCAGACGCCCTTGCCCCGCGTGTGTACGTGCAGCATGACCTGCGTGGCCCGGTCATGGCTCATGCCGAAAAAGAGCTTCAGGATCTCGATGACGAAATCCATCGGCGTGTAGTCGTCATTGAGCAGGATGACGCGGTACATCGGCGGCAGCGTAACGTCCGGCCGCGCTTCTTCCAGCGCCAGTCCCTGATCCTTTTTCGAGTCGAGTTCGCGTCCCATGCCGCGATTTTAGCCCAGATGATCACAATCTAGAAGCCGCTCGGGGGGTGCTTTTTTGTTGCCGCCCCCGTCCCCATCTTGAACACCATGGACGGGCAGAACCGAATCCGGGGAGAAGTCATGGTCGCCATGTCGGGCGGCGTGGATTCGTCTGTGTCCGCCCTGCTGCTGCAGGCAGCGGGGCACCGCCTGGCGGGCATGTTCATGAAGAACTGGGAGGAAGACGACCGGCTCGGCGCCTGCCCGGCGGAGGCCGACGCGGCCGACGCGCAACGCGTCGCCGACCGGCTCGGCATCGTGCTGCACCGCAGGAATTTCGCGGCGGAATACTGGGATTGCGTGTTCGAGGAATTCCTCGACGAATACCGCGCCGGACGCACCCCGAACCCGGACATCCTGTGCAACCGCGAGATCAAGTTCAAGACGTTCCTCGAACACGCCATGGACCTCGGCGCCGACCGCATCGCGACCGGCCACTACGTGCGCAGTGATTGCCGGGAGGGCGCCTACCGCCTTCTGAAAGGCCGTGACCCGAACAAGGACCAGAGCTATTTCCTGTACACCATCGGCCAGGAACAACTCGCCCGCACGCTGTTCCCGGTCGGCGAACTGCTGAAACCGGATGTCCGGGCCGCGGCCGCCGACGCAGGCCTGCCCGTGCACGACAAGAAGGACAGCACCGGCATCTGCTTCATCGGCGAGCGCAACTTCAGGGATTTTCTCAGTCAGTACATCCCGCCGGCGCCGGGGGAGATGCGCACGCCCGACGGTTGCGTGGTGGGCCGCCACGACGGCCTGATGTACTACACGCTCGGCCAGCGGCAAGGGTTGGGCATCGGCGGATTGAAGGGCTTTGCCGACGAACCCTGGTACGTGCTGCACAAGGATCTCGAGGAAAACGTGCTGTACGTCGGCCAGGGCCATGACCACCCCTGGCTGTATTCCCGCCTGCTGCGGGCGGAGCAACTCAGCTGGGTATCCGGCTCGCCGCCCGCGGCCGGGGCCCGGCTGACCGCGAAGGTGCGCTACCGCCAGGGTGACCAGCCGTGCCGGGTTCGCGAGTCCGGAAGCCGCCGCCTGCTGCTCGAGTTCGAGCAACCGCAGCGCGCCGTTACCGCCGGGCAGTCAGTGGTGCTCTATGACGATCAAGTGTGCCTGGGCGGAGGAATCATCGCCTGGGCCAACACGCCGCCGGCATTGCCGGAATCAGAAATTGCGGAGGTGAGTTGCGCATGAAAGACCGAAACCTGGCTCTCGCCGGAGTGTTTCAGGCCACGGAACTGGTCCGGCAGGCCGCCAGCCATGGCACGTGGTCCGGCTACGCGGCAACGTCCTGCCTGAACAGCCTGTTCGTGCTCGAGCCGGACTCGGCGGCAGCCATCTACGGCGGCACCGAGCGCATGCGCCTGGGCGTGGAAACCATGCTCGCCGTGCTGCAGGGCGAAAACCGGTATGCGGATTCACTGCGCTACACGGTCGGCCTGCTGCAGATCGAGAAGAAATTCCGCCGCTCGGCCGGCCTGCAGGATGTCATCGGCAGCCGGCTGCTGGAGATTTCCAGGGAGGGCGCGGAACTGGAGCCATACGAACGCGAGGACCTGCAGGCACAGGAGATCTCCGCGCTGTATGCGGAGACCATCAGCCACCTCTCGCCACGCATCGTGGTGAACGGCAAGCCTCAATACCTGAAGAACCAGCGAACCGTCGACTGGGTGCGCACCCTGCTGCTGGCCGGGCTGCGTTCCGCGACGCTCTGGCACCAACTGGGCGGAGGCCGTTTCGAGCTGATGTTCGGGCGCAAGAACATCGTCCGCGATGCGCAGTCGTTCCTGATGGGCTAGGAATGACGCTTCTAAGTGCCATTCAATTCGGTAATAATTAAACGTTAGGCCAGCCACCCAATTAAATAACGGAGAACAGCATGGGCGATTCTTTCTCAACCGGCTCCGTCCTGACCGTCAATGGCCAGGACTACCGCTACTTCAGCCTCGAGAAACTCGGGCAGCAGTTCGACATATCCCACCTGCCCTTCAGCCTCAAGATCCTGCTCGAAAACCTGCTGCGGCACGAGGACGGGCTCGACGTCACCCGCGCGGACATCGAAGCACTGTGCCGCTGGGACCCGCAAGCCGCGCCCTGCACGGAAATTGCGTTCACGCCCTCACGCGTGGTGCTGCAGGATTTTACCGGGGTGCCGGCCGTGGTGGACCTGGCGGCCATGCGCGACGCCATGGCGGCACTGGGCGGATCGCCCCGCCAGATCAACCCGCTTTCGCCGGCCGAACTGGTGATCGATCACTCGGTGCAGGTGGACAGCTACGGCAAGCCGGATTCGCTCGACCTGAACAACCGCATCGAATTCCAGCGTAACCAGGAACGCTACAGCTTCCTGCGCTGGGGCCAGTCGGCCCTGAGCAACTTCCGCGTGGTGCCTCCCAACACCGGCATCGTTCACCAGGTCAACCTGGAGCACCTGGCGCGGGTCGTCTTCGGCGCCGATGGCATGGCCTACCCCGACACCGTGGTGGGCACGGATTCGCACACCACCATGATCAACGGGATCGGCGTGCTCGGCTGGGGCGTGGGCGGCATCGAGGCCGAGGCGGCCATGCTCGGCCAGGCCATCACCATGCTGATCCCGCAGGTCGTCGGTTTCAAACTGACCGGCAAACTGCCCGAAGGCGCGACCGCGACCGACCTGGTGCTGACGGTGACCCAGATGCTGCGCCGCCTGGGCGTGGTCGGCAAGTTCGTCGAATTTTTCGGCGACGGGCTCGATGCGCTGCCACTGGCCGATCGCGCCACCATCGCCAACATGGCGCCGGAATACGGCGCGACCTGCGGGATATTTCCGGTCGATGCGGAAAGCCTGCGGTACCTGTCGCTGTCGGGGCGTTCAGACGAGCAGGTGGCTCTGGTGGAAGCCTACATGAGAGCCCAGGGCATGTTCCGCCTGCCCGGTCAGAACCACGCCGCCTACAGCGAGGTGCTCGAACTCGACATGGGCAGCGTCGTACCCAGCCTCGCCGGTCCGCGTCGTCCTCAGGACCGCGTGCTGCTCAGCAAGGCGGCCGAAAATTTCCACGAGCATATGTGCGAGCACCACGATTCCCGGAAGTCCGCCGCGGAAGCCCGGTTCGAGAGCGAGGGCGGCGACACCGCGGTCGGCCACGACAGGAGCCAGGCTTACCGGGCACCCGTGGCTGCCGTGAACTACAAGGGTGAGGATTTCGATCTCGAGGACGGAGCGGTGGTGATTGCCGCGATTACCTCCTGCACCAACACGTCCAATCCGGCCGTCATGCTGGGCGCCGGCCTGCTGGCGCGCAACGCGGCGGCCAGGGGGCTGCGGGTCAAGCCCTGGGTCAAGACGTCGCTCGGGCCAGGATCCCGCGTGGTGACCGACTACCTGCAGCAGGCCGGACTGCTGGACGACCTCGAAGCGCTGGGGTTCAACGTGGTCGGCTACGGCTGCACCACCTGCATCGGCAATTCCGGGCCGCTGCCGGAACCCATCGAAAAGGCCATCCGGGCGCACGACCTGGTCGCCGTCTCGGTGCTTTCGGGCAACCGCAACTTCGAGGGACGGGTGCACGCGCACGTCAAGATGAACTACCTGGCCTCGCCTCCGCTGGTCGTGGCCTACGCGCTGGCGGGCCGGATGGACGTCGACCTGACCAACGATCCCCTCGGCGAGGACACGGACGGCAACCCCGTATTCCTCAAGGATATCTGGCCATCCAGCCACGAGATCCAGGAAACGATCGCCAGCAGCGTCACATCGGAAATGTTCCGCAACAGCTACTCCGGCGTTTTCCAGGGGGACGAGCGCTGGAACAGCATCGACTCACCGGAAGGCGAGATGTTCGCCTGGGACGACGACTCGACCTACATCCAGAACCCACCGTATTTCCGGGGCATGACGCTGGATTTGCCGGAACTGCCCGAAATCCGTGGCGCCCGCTGCCTTGCCAAGCTGGGCGACTCGATCACGACCGACCACATCTCGCCGGCCGGCGCCATCAAGGAAGACTCGCCGGCGGGGGCCTATCTCAAGAGCAAGGGGGTCCTGAAGGCCGATTTCAACTCCTACGGTTCGCGCCGCGGCAATCACGAGGTCATGATGCGCGGCACTTTCGCCAACGTGCGCCTGCGCAACCAACTGGCGCCCGGCACCGAGGGCGGGTGGACCACCCACCAACCCTCGGGCGAGCAGATGAGCATTTACGACGCGGCGATGAAGTACCAGGAGTCGGGTATTCCGCTGGTTATCCTTGCCGGCAAGGAATACGGCACCGGTTCGTCGCGCGACTGGGCGGCCAAGGGCACCAATCTGCTCGGCGTGAAGGCGGTCATCACCGAGAGTTTCGAGCGGATCCATCGCTCCAACCTGGTTGGAATGGGCGTATTGCCCCTGAACTTCATGGACGGCGAAAACGCCGGAACACTGGGCCTCACAGGAAAAGAAACTTTTGATATTGAAGGGCTTGGAGACGGTTCTTCAAAAACTGTTCAAGTCACTGCAACGGCGGAGGACGGAACGGTCAAGACGTTCCAGGCCCGCGTGCGCATCGACACCCCGAAGGAGGTCGAGTACTACCGGCACGGCGGCATCCTGCACTATGTGCTGAGGCAGTTGGCGAAGGCGTAACGGGGGCTGTCAGCGGCCATTCCGGGTAGGGCCAAGAGCAAAAGAATCGCGGTTGAAGCCGCGCCTACGAAGACATGGCGGCGGCTGGGGCGATGGGGCGCACGGAACGCAGGTAACGTTCCGCTTCAGCGGCCTTGACTTCGCCGCCGCGGCAGAGCATTTCCAACTCCTCGCCCTGCAGCCGCGCCGCCGGCAGGCCGTCCAACAGGAGAATGCGGTTGCCCGGGCGGACAGCGGTCTTGACGCCCGGGGTGATGATCCCCCCCAGATTGAGGGGGTCCGCCGCGCTGATGACGCGCAACTGCCGCCCGTTCGGCTCGGCCGCACATCGCCTCAGCAGGCCGACCGCTTCGGGTAGCGCGAACTGCTCCCCGGAAAAGCCATCCACGAACCGTCCGCCATGGACTTCACCGCGGTCCTCCATGCGACGAAGGTACCGCAGCAAGTGGCGCCATGGCGGCAACCCGGTTTCGCGCTCGAGCACGGCACGGAACACCACGCCGTAACGGAGCAACAGCGCCTCGCACAGCGCGGCGAGCCGTGCCTGCTCCGGGAACAGGTTCTCGCTGCTGCCCGCGCCGGTGGCGCGCATGACGCTCCAGCGGCCCAGCAGGCCGATGTCGCGCCCGCCGGCGGCGCCCATGCGCCTCCGGGACAGTCTCTTTTCCCTGCGGCGTTTTTCCGCATCCGGCCGAATCAGCCAACGAAGGGGCGAAAAGGCGTCCGCCGTGACCAGGCCCTGCGCCACCAGCTCCGCCAGGCCCTGTTCGATCTGGGTCTGCATCAGGCCGGTGCGTTCTTCGAGCTCGATGGTAAACATCGCCCCGCCCTCCACCAGCGCGCTGCGGATACGTTCGGCCAGGCTGCCCAGCGTCGAAGCCGCCGGCGCCCCTCCGGACCACCACGCGGCAAACCTGCGGCGCGGCACGATGGCCACCGGCGTCGCGGCGACCAGCTGTTGGGCCTGCCCGTTCCCGCCCGGCCGGAACCAGGTGAGGAAACCGCTGAGGAACTGCTCGTCCAGCCGCTGCGGCGAATAGTCCGCGCAGCGGTTGGCCAGCAGACCCTGCTCCCACACGGCCACCGGCGCGGCCCAGCCCTCCAGTTGGGCGAGAGCCTGCTCCAACTCCCCGGCGGGTTCCCCGAGGCCATGCCATTCAACCAGGAAGCGCATGTAGGCAGCTGGCGACACCGGGCGGGCCGCCCGTCGGCGCCGCTCGCGGCTGTAGCGGTGGATGCGGGCCAACAGGCGCCGCTCGCACCAGGTCCTGCCGGTTTCCGCGGCGGCCGATTTCGAGCTCATGACCATCGCGTAACCCTCGGCCTGCAGCGCGCGCAATGGCGCCTCCATGGCCCCCGGCGACAGGTCGAAATCCGCGGCCAGGGTCGCCTCGGTGACCGGACCGAGGCCGGACAGGCGGCTACGCAGCAGCTCGATCAGCGCGACGTCGCGGTCGGGCGCCTCCGCCCTGAAGACCGCGCTGGGATCTGGCGTCGGCACGGCTGCCGGATGCACGGCCCGGAATTCGGCGAGGCGTTCGGTGGCCACCCACCAGCGCCGCCCTCCGGCCTCCACGCATACGGCGCGCAGTTCATCCGTCAGCGCCTGGAACCAGTGGCCCCAGTTGTCGGCCTTGCCGGCGGCGCCGCTGCTGGAACTGCCGAGCCGGTACTCGTCCCCGGTGAGAAAGCCCAGCTGCAGAAGCCCGTCATGCAGTTCGTCCGGGTTCCTGGGCTGGATCCAGGCCTCGGCCCGCACCTGCTCGGTCGCGTCGACCGTGATGATGCTGAGCGTGGCGGCCTCGCCGAGATCGTCGGGCCCCTGGCGGATTGCCCGCGTGCGCCGGTTCTCCGCTTCGCCGTCGTCCAGGAAGGCATAGGGCCGCGCGTTGATGATTTCGGCGGCCAGCGGCGAAGGCCCGTTCAGGTCGACGCAGCGGATCGCGACCTCGCCCTGTTCGATGCGCCCGAGCATGCGCTCCAGCCCGTCGATGTCCATGGCGTCGCTCAGGCAATCACCGACGGTTTGCCGCACCAGCGGGTGGTCCGGGATTTCGCGTTCACCGCGAATATTCTCGAGGCAGGCCAGCTGGTCCGGGAACACCACCGCCACCAGGTCCTCGGCCTGGTTGCGCTGCCACTGGGGCGGCAGTTTCTGCCCGTTCCGCATGCGCTGGACCGCGAGCGCAATGGTCGCATTCCAGCGCCAGCGCACCTCGAACATCGGCGCGTCGAGCAAGGCCTGTACCAGCACCTGGCGGGCATTGGCCCGCTTCAGGTAGGAAGGCACCTCCGCGGTTTCGAAACTGTGGGTCTCGCCCAGCGACAGGATCAGGGTGTCTTCGAGGGCCGACGCCTGCAGCTCGAAGTTGAACTGGCGGCAAAACCGCTTGCGCAGCGCCAGCCCCCAGGCCCGCATGATGCGCGACCCCAACGGCGCATGGATGACCAGGTGCATGTCGCCGGTTTCGTCAAAAAACCGTTCCAGGACCACCTGGTCCGCCGTCGGCAGGCAGCCCAGCGCCTCCCTGGCGGCCGCGAGGTAGCCGACGGTCTGCGACGCGGCCCCGGCATCGATGCCGGAGTCGCGCAGCCAATCCATGGCGGCATCGCGGCCGCCGGACTCGAGCAGCCCGCTCAGCTCCCGCCGCAGGTCCGAGACGGCGGCGGACAGCTCGTCACTGCGGCCCGGCGCATCGCCGAACCAGAACGGTATGGTCGGCGGCTGGCCACGCGCGTCCTCCACCAGCACCCGGCCCTGTTCGATCTTGAGTATCCGGTAACTGGTGTTGCCGAGCTGGAAAATATCCCCGGGAAGGCTTTCGAAGGCGAAATCCTCGTTCAGGGAGCCGACCCGGAAGCCCTGTGGCAGCATCACGACGTCGTAGTCGAAGTGGTCGGGAATGGCGCCGCCGTTCTGCAGCGCCGTCAATCGGGCTGCCGGCCGGGCGCGCAAACGGCCGTTGACCGCGTCGTGGTGCAGAAAGGCTCCGCGCCGCCCGCGCCGGGTGGCGTAACCACCCGCCAGCATCGCCACGACGTCGTCGAAATCGGCCCGCGCGAGTTCCCGGTAGGGCCAGGCCTGCCGGACCGTTTCATAGAGCCCGTCGCAGTCCCACTCCCGGGAGCTGACTTCGGCCACCAACTGCTGCGCCAGCACGTCCAGGGGCGCCGCCGGGATATGCACGGTGTCGAGCAGGCCGTCCTCGACGGCCTTGAGCAGGGCGACGCTCTCCACCAGATCGTCGCGCGACAGCGGAAACAGGCGGCCTTTGGGCGTTTCGCCCACCGCGTGCCCGGCACGCCCCACCCGCTGGATGAAGCCGGCGATGCTGCCCGGCGAACCGAGCTGGCAGACGAGGTCCACGTGGCCGATGTCGATGCCGAGCTCCAGCGAGGCCGTGGCCACGAGGGCCCGCAGCCGCCCCTCCTTCAGGGCCTGTTCCGCCTCGAGGCGGTGTTCACGGGAAAGGCTGCCGTGGTGCGCGGTTACGGCTTCCTCGCCCAGGCGCTCCGCCAGGTGGCGGGCCAGGCGTTCGGCGAGCCGGCGGGTATTGACGAAAATCAGTGTCGTCCGGTGCTCCCCGATCAAGGTCTCCAGCCGGTCATAGATCTCCTCCCACACCTCGTTGGCCATCACCGGGGACAATGGCGACCCCGGCAGTTCCAGCCCCAGATCGCGCCGCCGCTGGTGACCCGTATCGACGATCTCGCACGGCTGGCCGCCGCTGAGAAAGTCCGCGATCAGGCCGATCGGCTTCTGTGTGGCGGAAAGCCCGATGCGCCGTGCCGGGGCGCCGCCGCGCTCCCGGGTCAGGGCGTCCAGGCGCGCCAGCGACAGGCTGAGATGGCTGCCCCGCTTGCTGGCGGCAACGGCGTGGATTTCGTCGACGATCACCGTGCGCACCCCGGCCAGGATGCCGCGGCCGGAATCGGAGGTCAGCAGCAGATACAGCGACTCCGGCGTGGTGACGAGGATCTGCGGCGGGCGCCGGCGCATCTGCTCGCGCTCGCCGGGCGTGGTGTCGCCCGTGCGGACCATGCTGCGAATTCCGGAGGGCGCTTCGTGCCCGGCCGCCAGGAGTTGATCGATCCCTTCCAGGGGCTGCTGCAGGTTGCGATCGATGTCGTTCGAGAGCGCCTTGAGCGGCGAGACGTACAGGACCTGCACCCCGTCCTGCAGGGGCCGCCGCCGGCTCTGCTCGACCAGGTCGTTGATGGCGCACAGGAAGGCGGCAAAGGTCTTGCCGCTGCCGGTCGGGGCCGCGATCAGCACGTTGGACCGGGTGCGAATCGCCTGCCAGGCAGCCCGCTGAACCGGCGTGGGCGCCTCGAAGACGCCGGCGAACCAGCCGCTGACCGCGGGATGAAAGTCGGATAGATCCATCAGGCTATTCTAACCACACCATTCTCGAATCCTGAGAATCCTGTGGGGGCGGCTGAAGCCGCGATTTTTTTGGTTTTTCCCTGGCCTCATGAAAAACAATCGCGGCTGAAGCCGCTCCTACAAGACCTCGTCCAGCGGCACGGGATCCCAATTGGCGACCACCAGCAGCCACTCGCCGTCTTCCATCCGCCAATGGGTTTCGAACTCGAATACCTGGCCGCTTTCGGGAAGCCAGCCCGGGCCACCGGTAACCAGCGCCCGAAACCATGCCGAGGCCCGGCCGTCCCCCCCATCCTCCACGTGAATCGGAAACAACTGGCCTTGAAGCTGCTGGTATCGCTTCAGTTGAAGCAGGACGTAGGCGCGCAGCTGATCGTGGTTCATCGCGCCGTTTTGACCCTGGAAGTCCTCGCTGATGTGCTCCATGAAAGCCCGGCGCTCACCGGCCTCGATCTTCTCCTCGATCTCGAGAATGGCAGCGATGACCTGCTGCTCGACGGTCATCGCTTGCTTGCAGGACAGCACCAGGACCAGTGCCGCCAGCGCCGTGCAAAGCAGGAAGGCGGATCGTCTCACCCGGCGCCGTCGAGTTGGGCTTCGAGCAGGCGTGAAGCGACGATGATCAGGTCGTGCTCGGTGACGATTCCGACGAGGCGGTTATCGCGCGTGACGGGCAGGCAAGCCAGTTGGTGGTCGCGCATCAGGCGGATGGCCTCCACGGTCGGCGTTTCGGGGCTCACCGTCAGCGGCTCGGGGTTCATGATCTCGGCCACGGTGACCTTGTGTTCGCGGCCCATGCGGCCCTGCGCCACGAGCCGCAGCAACGCGCGGTGCGAGACCAGCCCGACCAGGCGTCCGCGGTCGTTTTCGACCGGCACGTGGCGGACGTGCCGCCAGTCCATCAACGTGGCGGCAAAATCGACGATGTCGTCCGGCCGCACCGTGAACAGATCCTCGGTCATGAACTGCCCCACCGTGCGGTAACTTTCGCGCCAGTCCTGCTCCGCGCAATACTCTGCCAGCTCCCACTGGTAAATCGGCTTGCCGGAAACCTGCTGTTCGACCATGCTGCTGACCAGGCACCGCAGGCGCTGGTCGGCGGTCCCCGCGTTTTCCATCGTTTCCAGCGACTCGAGCGCCCAGCGCGCGCCGGTCCGGCGCATGGCCACCCGGTCCCGCAATACGCCCAGGTAGCGGTCGATGTCGTCGGCGTCGATGCCCTCTTCCTGCAGGCCCTCCCTGGCCATCGGCAGCAACTGTTCCAGCACCAGTTGCTTGGCCGGCAGATGCGTGTCGTTGAACCAGTTCATCTGGGCGCGGATGCCCTCGCGGGCCGCGGCCAGGAAGTTGGATTTCACCTCGCCAAAGCTGAGCAGCTTCCGGATGTCCTTTACCTGTTCAGTCATGCCGGCCATCATGCCGTAGAAAAATGCGGCATTGGCGACCTCGTCCAGGATGGTCGGCCCCGACGGAATGACCCGGTTTTCGATGCGCAGATGCGCCACGTTGTCGTGCACGCCGTAGCAGGGGCGGTTCCAGCG
>Ga0209536_100012937_pt1 | contig 12081 bp, 8 predicted proteins | sample DeeMarSeWOR28_12_FD_187461 | JGI IMG/M metagenome (GOLD analysis project Ga0209536, IMG submission 187461) | Marine sediment microbial communities from White Oak River estuary, North Carolina - WOR-2-8_12 (SPAdes) (version 2) | ecosystem: Environmental > Aquatic > Marine > Intertidal zone >...
AGCGGCGTGAGGCCGGCGGCGTCCACCAGCAACAGCCTTCCCACGGCGTCGAACAGCGGATCGAGCAGGAAGCCGAAGGGCACCATCACCAGCCAACCGAGGACCGCGCCCGGCACGGTCACGCGGAAGAGCGCCACGGCCGCGACGATGACCAGGTTGTGCAGGCTGAGCAGCGGGGTCAGGCCGAGGTCCGAGCCGAGCGCGAAACCGGCCGCCACCTGCACCGGGGTGGCCTCCGAGTTGAGCGCCCGGATGAGCGTCTGGATGAGCTTCAGGATGGCGAACACCGTGACTCAATCTTCGGGGGGGAGGGCGTGGTTATCAAGGGCGGATGCGACCGATGCAATGTCCAATATCCAATCCCACAAATATCCAATACCCAAGGGTCTGGCCGGAGAAGTCCTGAACTCGCGATGCCGAGCCCTTGGACATTGGGTATTCCCGGGATTGGCTATTGGATATTCGCTGTGTCCTTCGCCTTCCTGCTAACTTTGGGCCCATGCACTTCCTCGACCCGATTCTCCGACCGAAGTCCATCGCCGTCGTCGGCGCCTCGCGGCAGCCGAACACGATCGGCTGGCAGATCCTCGACAACCTCCTGCGGCAGGGATTCCACGGACCGGTCTACCCGGTCAATCCCAAGGCCGCGGCGATCCACTCGATCCCGGCCTATCCGTCGGTGAAGGAGATCCCCGGGCCGGTGGATCTCGCGGTCATCGTGGTGCCCAAGGAACACGTGTCGGCGGTGGCCGACGACTGCATCGAGGCGGGCGTGCAGGGGATCGTCGTGATCTCGGCGGGCTTCCGCGAGGTGGGGGGCGAGGGGATCGCGCGCGAGCAGGAGTTGGTCGACAAGCTCCGCAAGGCCGGCGTGCGCATGGTGGGGCCGAACTGCCTCGGGATCATCAACAACGATCCCGCCATTGCCATGAATGCGACGTTCGCGCCGGCGTACCCCCCCTTCGGCCCGGTCGGGTTCGTGAGCCAATCCGGGGCGATGGGCGCGAGCATCCTGGACTACGCCGAGAGCCTGGGTATCGGGATCTCGATGTTCGTCTCCAGCGGGAACAAGGCCGACGTGAGCGGGAACGACCTGCTCGATTACTGGGAGCACGACGACAACACGCAGATGGTGCTGATGTACTTGGAGAGCTTCGGCAATCCGGCCAAGTTCGTGGAGGCGGGCCGCCGCATCACGCGCCGCAAGCCGGTCTGCGTGGTGAAGTCGGGACGCACGGGCGCAGGGGCGCGGGCCGCGGCGTCGCACACGGGGGCGCTGGCGGGGACGGAGCTCGCCACCGACGCGCTGATCGCGCAGGCCGGGGCGATCCGGGCGCACTCGGTGAATCACCTGTTCGATCTCGCGATGGCGTTCGGCAACCAGCCGCTGCCGGCCGGAAACAACGTCGCCATCGTGACCAACGCCGGCGGCCCCGGGATCATCGCCGCCGACGCCTGCGAGTCGGCGGGCCTCAGCGTGGTCCCGCTGTCACCGGAAACCGAGGCCAAGCTGCGCGCTCGGCTCCCGGAGGAGGCGAGCGTCAAGAACCCGGTGGATCTCATTGCGAGCGCCACCCCCGAGAACTACGAGTTCGCGCTGAACTGCGTGTTCGAGGACCCGAAGATCGACGCCGCGATCGCCGCGTTCGTGCCGCCGCTCGGCATCCAGACGAAGGACGTGGCGGCGGCGATCGTGCGGGTGAACGAGCGGCACCCGGCGAAGCCGCTGCTGGCCGTGCTGATGGGCCGCCAGGGCCTGCCGGCGGGGCTCGCGGAACTGCACGAGTCGCGCATCCCGGCCTACATCTTCCCCGAATCGGCCGCGCGGGCGCTGGCCGCGATGTGGCGGTTCCGCCAGCACATCGATCGCCCCGAGGGCAGGCACGTCTCGTTCGACGTGGACGACGCCGCGGTCACGCGGATCATCGACGCCACGCTCGCGTCGGGACAGACGAAGCTCAGCGAGCCGGACGCGCTCCGGGCGCTCGAGGCGTACGGCATCCCGACCGTGCCGTGGGTCTTCGTGCCGAGCGCCGGGGCGAGCAGCCTCGCCGCACGGGCCGCGGCGGCGGCGGGCGATCTCGGGCTGCCGGTCGTGGTGAAGGTCGTGAGCCCCGAGGTGGTGCACAAGACGGAGGTCGGGGGGGTCGCGCTCAACCTCAAGAGCAAGGCCGAGGTGGAGCGCGCCGTGCGGGACATGGTGAAGCGGGTGGAAGCCGCCGTGGCAGACGGTGCCGACCCTGCGCATCGCGAGCCGGCCAAGGGCCGGACGGCATCGGTCATCGACGGCGTGCTGATCCAGGAGATGGCCAAGGGCGGGACCGAGACGATCGTCGGCCTCACCCGGCTGCCCCGGGTGGGGGCGCTGATCATGTTCGGCCTGGGCGGGATCTACGTCGAGGTGATGCGGGATGTCGTGCTGCGGCTGGCGCCGCTCGTCGACACGGACGCGGAGGAGATGATCCGCGAGGTGAAGATGTTTCCGCTGCTGGCGGGCGCGCGGGGGGACGTGCCGCGCGACCTGGCCGCGCTCGCCGACACCGTGCTCCGCATCTCGCAGCTCGCCGAGCGGCATCCCAGGATCGTCGAGCTGGACATCAATCCGCTGCTCGCGCTGCCGAGCGGGGTCAGGGCGGTGGATGGGAGGATAGCGCTCGCCCGCTAGCGCGGGCCTGGTGCAAGGTCCAAAGCGCAAGGCGCAAGGGACGTTCCGCGGTGACGGAAGACCCCTTGCGCCTCGCACCCTGCACGTTGCACCCGCCGTGCTCTCCTATTCCCGCCCCGTTCCCCGCCCCCTCCCCCACCGCTCGCGTCTCGGCCGCAGGTCGTCGTCCCGGTCCTCCCACGGGGCGTAGTCCCCGGCCGACTCGATGGCCGAGTCCGGGCCCGAGAGCACGGTGAGCTGATCGAGCCAGAATGCGTCGTCGTCGCGGCGCGCGACGACCATCCGGCCGTAGTCCTCCTCGAGATGGGACCGATGGTACTTCATGTAGATGTGCCGGTCGTCCACGCCGAAGATCTCGATCTTGCCGGTGCGGTGCGACATGGCGAACCGCGCGCGCTTGGCGAGCCCGGACACGCGACGGTTCGCCTCGGTGAAGATCTGGAAGCCCTCGACGATCGGGACCTCGTACGGCTCGTTCCCGGCGGTCGGCCGGCCCTGGAAGACGTAGTACTGCGGGCACCCCACGAACGACAGCTCGCGGAACAGCGAGGCGAAGGCGGTCGGGTTGTCGTTCACCCCGCGCACGACGGGACACTGGTTGACCATCATCGCGCCGGCTTCCCGCATCACCCGAATCGCCTCCCGGGCTTCCGCGGTCAGCTCGCGCGGGTGGTCGAAGTGGTTCATGATGTAGATCTGCGTGCCGCTCTCGCAGTAGTCCGCGACCATCTTCGGCAGCTCCGGATCGTCGAGCACGCGGTGCGGGTTGAACGCGAGCATCTTCGAGCCGATGCGGATGATACGCACGTGCGGCACCGCGGACACGTCGTTGAGAATCGTGTCCAGCCGGCGTGTCGAGAGGATCAGCGGATCGCCTCCGGTCAGGAGGACGTTGGTGATCTCCTCGTGCTCCTGGATGTACGCCAGTCCGGCCGAGTGGTCGATCGACGCATCGGCGTTGTCGTTCATGAACAGGCGCTTGCGGAAGCAGTACCGGCAGTACGCGCCACAGACCTCGTTCACCAGCAGCAGGGCCGTGTCCGTGTACTTGTGCTGGCAGCCGCGCACGGGCGTGTAGGCGGCTTCCCGGCTGGCATCGAGGTCACCCCAATCGTTCAGCTCCGATTCGAGGGGCACCACCAGACGTCGCAGCGGATCGTCGGGGTCGTCCCAGTCGATCAGGCGTTCGTAATAGTCGTTGAGTCGAAAGACGTAGCGCTCGGCTACGGGCTCGAGCCGGCGGCGTTCCGCCGCACTGAGGCCGTCGAGCTTCGACAGGTGGGTGATGTAGCGCACCTTCATTGGCCCTCCCGGGTCGGCCCGCTGGGGGCACCGGAGAAACGTGTATGCTCTAGAAATCCTCGTCTTGGGATTGTTGATTGAAAGGTAGTCCGGCGGACGCGAACCGCCAACCGACCTTACTGCAAACACTTTTACGACAAAGACTTACAATGCGACTATTCCTCACCGGCGGTACCGGATTCATCGGGACACACCTCGTGCGGGCGCTGCTCGAGCGTGGGGACGAGTGCGTGGTGCTGTCCCGGTCGGATCAGGATCCGTGGAAGCGGGCGGGTGTCCGGGTCGTCGCCGGGGATTCGACGGCGCCGGGGAGCTGGTTTGCCGAGCTCGCGGGATGCGACGCCGTCGTGAACCTGGCGGGGGCGCGCATCGTGGAGCCCGCCCACCGTTGGACGTCCGCACGGAAGGCGTCGTTGCGCCACAGTCGCATCGAGACCACGCGGCGTGTCGTGGAGGCGATCGCCGGTGCGGGCGGGCGCGTCAGCGTCCTCGTGAGCGGGTCGGCGATCGGCTTCTACGGACCGCGCGGCGACGACGTGGTGGACGAATCTGAACCGGCGGGCTCGGACTTCCTGGCGACGCTCGCGGCGCGGTGGGAAGCCGCGGCGCTCGAGGCCGCGTCGCTCGTGCGCGTCGTCCTCCTCCGGACCGGTCTCGCGCTCGGGCGCGGCGGGGGGGTGCTCGATGCGCTCACGCCCCTGTTCAAGCTGGGACTCGGCGGGCCATGGGGCGACGGCACCCAGTGGTGGTCGTGGATCCACGTCGAGGACCAGGTCCGCCTGATCCTGCAGCTCATCGACGGCAAGCTCGCCGGACCCGTGAACGCGACGGCGCCGCACCCGGTCACCGTCAACGCGTTCGCCCGTGCGCTCGGCGCCGCCCTGCACCGCCCGGCGCTGGCGCGAGCGCCGGCCTTCGCCCTGCGGATGGTGCTCGGGGAGGCCGCCGAGGCGCTGCTGGACCTGCAGCGCGTCGTCCCGCGGCGCGCACTCGAGAGTGGATTCGCGTTCCGGTATCCGGAGGTGGGGACCGCGCTCGCCGAGGTGTTCGGGAACCGGGGGTAGCGTCAGGTGGGGAAACGCGAACGGCCGCCCCCGGGGCGGCCGTTCGCGCGGACGTTCACGCACACCTATTTGTCCAGCACGCTCCACGCAGAGTCGCGACGCGCCTCGATGCTCCTCCGGTCGCCTCCGCTCCGGCGATCGTCGGTTCTTCGCTCGTCGCCGAGCCGCCGATCCGCGCCCGACCGCCGGTGACCGGCGCGGCGCGGCCCTGCCCGACGATCCACACCGGACCGGCGATCCGAGACCTTTCGTCGCTCCTCACCGGAGCGGCGCTCGGGACCGAGATACCCCGTCGGTGGATCGACCGTCATCCGCCTCCCTGACCCAGAAGATCGTGATTCGTTGGCGCGGAAGCCACGAACGAGCAAAAAGCGAGCCCCGCCCGAACAGTACAGCCGGGGCTCGAAACGGGCCGCTCAATGATAGGGACCGGCTACAATCCGGGCAACCGCTTGGTATCGCGCACGCCGTGATGCACGCCGAAGCCCACCCCCGCGCCAAAAAGGATGGCCGTTCCCGCCCCGACGAGCGGCAACAGCCAGACGACCGGCGCAGCGACGACCGCCGCGGCCGCACCGGCCACGACGGGAACCATGGGCTTCTGCACGCCGTCGACGTAGCGGAGCTTCTTGCGCACGAACTGGCGGGACTGGATGTAACCCCACACGCTGGCAACGCCCGTGGCCGCGATTCCGAGGATCTCGAACATGGCTTCCTCCTTATGTCACAATACGAAACGCGGCGGGAAGGGTTTCAGCCAGAGGGCGATGACGGGCGCAAGGTCCCGGGTGCAAGGCGCACGGGGGCTCCGGCGGCCACCGGGACACCCGTGCGCCGTGCGCCTCGCACCTTGCACGCTGCGCCGCACGGAAGCACGTTGTCTCTGTCCCGGGCCTGGAGGCGGACGTGCTCTGGCTGTTGGCGATCCCGGTCGTGCTGGTGGTCGGGCTCGTGGTGCTCTGGTTCGTCGGCGAGCGGGGCCACCTGATGCTGCCGTCGACGCGCGCGGCGGTGCTGGGACGGGGGGGCGGCAGCGCGTCGGCAGCCGGATCCGGCGGGCGCAGGCGGAGCCTGCTCACGGCCGTCCACGGCTACGTCTACGGCCGTTTCACCTTCCAGTACATCCGTGTGGCGATCCGGCACATCATGCCCCGCCTCGAGCGGTGGGGCCTCGCGCGCTGGTGGGCCGACCACTATCACGGGAAGGTCCTCCCCACCGAGCTGGCGTGCGCGATCATCCGGCTCGATCACGACATCAAGCGCACGGACCTCGAGCAGATCGTTCCCTACCCCACGGCGCGGGACATTCTGCTCAAGGGGCCACCCAACGTCGTGCTGTTCGATTGTCCGTGTCGCGCCGCCCGCGAGAACCCGTGTCTGCCCACCGACGTGTGCATGGTGGTGGGCGGCGGCGACTTCACGCTCGACCATCATCCGCAACGGTCCCGCCGCGTCACGCAGGAAGAGGCGCTGGAGGTGCTCCACGCCGAGCACCAGCGCGGGCACGTGCACACCGCCTACTTCAAGGACGCGTGCGACGACCGGTTCTACGCCATCTGCAACTGCTGCGGCTGCTGCTGCGGGGGGCTCGAGGCGATGACGAAGCACGGCGTGCCGATGGTGGCCTCGTCCGGGTTCGTGGCCGAGGTGGACGAGGACTACTGCGCCGCGTGCGGCAACTGCGAGGAGATCTGTCCGTTCGGCGCCGTGTCGGTGAACGGGACGTCGCAGGTGGACTGGGAGAAGTGCATGGGGTGTGGTGTGTGCGAGGGGCAGTGCGAAACCGGGGCGATCACGCTGGTGCGCGACGCGCGCAAGGGGATCCCGCTGGACGTGCGCGAGATCGGGGTGGGGGCGGGGGTGGCGTAGGAGTCAGGAGTCAGGCCGCTCCGCGGATTGCATCGGACTCCTGTCTTCTGACTTCCGGCTCCTGCCAGAGCCACCGGTCGGAATTGAACCGACGACCACTCGATTACGAATCGAGAGCTCTACCGCTGAGCTACGGTGGCTGGGAATGCCCTGGCCCGGATTCGAACCGGGACGGCTTGCGCCACTGCCCCCTCAAGACAGCGTGTCTACCAATTTCACCACCAGGGCCCGGGGAGGCGTAACCTCCCGCGGGGATGGAACCTAGCCGACGCCGGATGGAGGGTCAAGCCGGAGGTGGGACCGCAGGAGCGGGGGTGGCCGGCCGCCGTAGCGCAGTGCTCTCGGCCCCCCTGCGGGGCGGGCAGCGCGTCCACCGCGCAGCACACCGATCCATGGGGTTGACGGCCGGTTCGGACCTCGCGACAATGCTGGGTTTCGGTACTGCACGCGCGGAACTCTCGACCACGGAAAGATCATGACATCACGCATGCGCCACGCAGCGGCGAGACGGGCTTGGCGCATCGGGCGGCTCGCCGTGCTCGCGGCAGGCACCCTCCCCGTGCTTTCCGTGTCCGCAGGGGCACAGGGCATCCCCAAGCCGGAGTACCTCCGGTACGTGCCGCTCGAGCCCCCGCGCCTCACGCAGGAGGCACCAGCCAGCGCGCGGTTCCATCTGTTCGGCGATCGGGACGATCCCGGCTATCGGGACGAGGCGCCGAGGGACGGCATCGACGACCGGCGGCACGAGGTGCTGGAGGCCCTGTCCACGCGGTTCGCGCCGTTCATGGTGCAGAACACCTTCTCCATCCCCCTCGACTTCAAGCGGTTCTGGCGGAGCCAGCGGACGTTTCCGCTGCACGTCGATACCTGGGAGCTCGCGTTCGGGCGCCAGCTCGTGGCGTCGCAGACGGTCGACATGAACGCCCTCGGTCGGGCGACCTGTCCGGACGACGCGGTCGGCACGCCTCCACCGGACGTCGACAGTCCCGACTGCCGGCTGGTAGCGCTCCTCGATGGGTTCGACCCGTACGAGCCGACGGCGACGCTCTCTCGGGTGACGGCCATGCCGATCGATCGCGATCAGGTCACGGTCATGTACTTCGACATGCCCGGCCACGACGAGGCCAGCTGGAAGGACGCCTGGGTCAATCCTTCGACCGATCGGCTGCGCAAGGAATACCAGGAGTTCGTCAAGATCTACGCCCACCCGTTCATTCACGAGGTCGTCGGCGCCGACGGTGGGCGGGCCGGCTACGAATTCCGCATCCAGTACTGGTTCTACTACCCGCTCAACGACGGCGGCAACAACCACGAAGGCGACTGGGAGCACATCAACGTCGTCATCGCGCCGCGCGGGGCGGTGACACGGCCGCTCGACGAGACCGGCGTGCGGGCGATCCTGGCTGGACGGGGCCTCGACGATGAGGCCGGCGACGCCCAGTTGGTCGTCCAGCGGGTCGAGTACTACCTCCACCACAAGCTCATGGTGCTCGACTACGCGCGGCCGAACGTGTACCGCGATCGCGAGACCTGGGACGCGGAACTTCGCGCCATGCCGGCCGAGCAGGTCGCGGAGGAGTGGATCTGGAAGCGCATCCGTCGGGCCGCGTACACCGGCGCGGACGAGACGCGCGTCAACACGCACCCCATCGCGTACATCGGCGCGGACAACAAGGGGCTCGATCAGCTGATCGCGCCCCCGGGCGGGCGCAACCAGGACTCGCACGCCACGTACCCCTTCCCCGGACTGTACAAGGACATCGGGCCCACGGGATCGGCGGAGTCGGTCACGCAGAGCTTCGACCACTGGGAGTGGTACGCCGATCCGCCGGCGGACGGGGTCCCCGGCCGGCGCGCGTTCGGGAGCGGTGCGGTCACGCTGTTCGACCGTCCCGACATGGTGGAGGTCGTGCCCGATTGGGAGCGCGTGCTGCCGCTGGTCCGAGCCTATCCGGACGCGCGCCGCGACTGGGCCTGGCTCGTGCTGCCGGCGCGCTGGGGCTATCCCGCCTCGCCGTCGCCGATGGCGGGGCTGGTCGAGTACGCCGACATGGGCAACGTCGGGCCGATCGGGCCCGCGTACAACGCCGGGTGGAATCGCCCCGGCACGGGGAACGGGTTCGAGATCTACGAGCCGCACGTCCTGCCCGGACTCTTCCCGGCGCGCCCCGAGGACACGTTCGGCAACCAGCTCGGCTTCCTGAACGTGATTCCCCTGATCGGGAACCTCCCGCCGTTCGACTTTCTCTGGCGGGCCGTGGCGCTGCCGTTCCGCGGCGTGCTGCAACGCCAGGACCGCATGTTCTATCCGGCGGCCACCGTGCCCGAGCGGTTCTTCGGCGTCGCCGTAGGGACGTCGTTCGAGACCATCTCGGACGACATTGCCACGGCGGTGTTCCACACGCCCGAGGAATACCAGACCAGCGCACCGGGCCTCCCACCGCAACTCGTGGAGATCCTGTCGGACATCATCGCCCTCGATCCCGCGTTCCTCACCGGAGGCAGCCTCTCCGAGATGTTTGCCGACCCGACGTGGGGGCTCACCGCGCAGGCGGTGTTCTACCTCGGGCCGCGGTTCGTCAGCTCGACCGGTTTCCGGCACGCGACGCATGACGTTGGTTTCCGCGTCGGCGTGAGCACGCGCCCGGAGCCGTACGAGTTCCGGGCCCGCCTGAACATGTGGGACATCACCGGGAGCGTGCGCTACAATCTGGCCACCGGCTCGCTCAAGCCCTATCTCAAGGGCGGCTACGGTGTCAACTGGTATCGCCTGGAGGACATGACGTCCGACGGCGATCCCGTCGCCGACCCCACCGGCCCGTGGATCAACAACTTCTGGCCGCTCACCTGGCAGTACGGCGGCGGGTTCGAGTTCATGCTGTTGAAGGGATTCGCGCCGGTCCCACGGGGGTTCGACCTTGGCATCCGGGCCGACTGGCTCTGGTTCAACAGCCCGCGAGGCATCGAATACCCGGGCGACCTCACCATTTCGGCGCTCCGGGACGCACCGAAGCGCGTCATCCGGGGCACGCTCAACCTCTCGGCCACGCTCAGCTTCTGACGACCATGCGCAGCGCACGACGACCAGACAGCCGCCGGCGGACGCGGAACACGGCCCTCCTGGCGGCCGCGATGCTCGTGAGCGCCTCCACCCCCGGGTGCATCGCCTCCACCGACGTCGAGGACGTCGCGGATCTCGCAGGGCTCTGGGTGGCTTCCAACGCGATCTACTCCGAGCTCGCCGATCCCACCAACCGGTTCGACCTGATCGCCGAAGGCTTTGCCGTCACGATGGAGATCGAGCCGAACGGAGATTGGGTGCTCCTGCTGGTGGCCGGCGACCTGGCCTCCTTCCAGACCGGCACGATGGCGGTCGACGGCAAGCTACTGCTCATCACCGACGAAACCGGGACCAACACGGGACGCGCGTATCTCGAGGGTGAACAGGTGGCGATTCAGATCGAGGGCGGCCTGCAGGCATGGGACTTCGACGGCGATGGTGAAGCCGAGCCCGCCAAGCTCAACCTCGTGATGGATCGGCAGCCATGACCTGGGCACGCTTCCGGCACGCGCCGGCCGTTGCCGTCGCGGGCATCATCCTGCTCGCCGGCCGTGCGACCGGGCAGGCGAACCCCGTCGCCCAGGACAGCCAGCCAGCCACAGCGGCCGAACCCTTCTGCTGCGATACCAAGCACTTCTGGACCGCCGGGGCCGAGCTCGTCGCGCTGCAGGTGGTGCCGTGGTACTTCAACCGCCACGTCTCGGACGATTCCACGGCCGCGCTCTCCTTCACGTCGTGGCGCCGGAACATCCAGCGGGGGTTCGAGTGGGACAACAACGCGTTTCCCACCAACATGTTCATGCATCCGTACCACGGGAACCTCTTCTTCAATGCGGCACGGAACAACGGCTACGGCTACTGGGAGTCCGTTCCGTTCGCGTTTGCCGGGAGCCTGATGTGGGAGATGTTCGGCGAGAACAACAAGGGGGCGATCAACGACTGGGTGGCGACGAGCGTCGGCGGCATCGCGATCGGTGAAGCCCTGTACCGCACGTCGCAGACGGTGTGGGACAACCGTGCGACCGGGCTCGAGCGGGCGGGGCGCGAGTTTGCCGGCTTCCTCCTGAACCCGATCGGCGGGTTCAACCGCGCGGTGCGCGGCGAGTGGAGCCGCGTGGGCCCGAATCCTTTCGATCGGATTCCGACGCAATCGGGGGCATACCTGCGCGCCGGGATGCGGTCGGTGGAGGAAGGCGAGTCGGGCACGATGACGCGGCACCCGTACTTCGAGGTCGACCTGCAATACGGAGACCCCTTCGAGGGAGGCTTCCGCCAGCCCTTCGACGCGTTCCGGCTGACCGCGCAGGTGAACTTCACGGACAAGACCCCGATCGGCCGGCTCCAGGTGGAGGGCGCCCTGTGGGGCACGGACCTCAAGCGCTCCGAGAAGACCCGTCACGTGTTCAGCCTGCTGCAGAACTTCGACTACATCAACAACGAAGCCTATGAGACCGGGGGCCAGCGCTTCTCCGGCGCCTTCCTGTCGGACTACCGACTGTCCGACGGGGTCTACCTCGGCACCAAGGTCCAGGGCTCCCTGCTGCTCCTGTGGGGGGTGAGCTCGAACTACGCGGAGACCGTGGGACGGGACTACGACTTCGGCAGCGGCGCGGGCCTGCGATTCGAAACGCAACTGAACGCGCTCCGCACCGACCTGGTCGAGCTCACCTACGAGCTGTTCTGGTCGCGGACCGTGAGCGGCGTCAGGGGAGACAACTTCATCCACCTGCTGGCGGCGCGCGTGGGCATGCCGATCTGGAAGGCCCTGGGTGCGGGCGCGGACTTCCGGCTGCTCAGCCGGAGCAGTGCGTACCGGGACTTCCCCGACGTCAAGCGGACCGTCCCGGAGTTTCGTCTGTACGTGAAGCTGTTCCCGCGGCGGTCACCGTACTGGGCGCCGGAGTTCTAGCCCCCGATCCAACGTCGGTGCCGGGCGCGTCTACTTCTTGTAGTAGGGATTCGCCCCGGCCGTGTGGTCCGTGATGTCGCGGACGCCGCGGAATCCCGGCACGGCGCGCCTGAGCGAGGCTTCGACGCCCTGGCGGAGCGTCTGGTTCGCCATTCCGCAGCCCTGACAGCCGCCCATCAACCGCACGACGACCACCCCATCCTGCACGTCG
>Ga0209536_100012938_pt1 | contig 12081 bp, 18 predicted proteins | sample DeeMarSeWOR28_12_FD_187461 | JGI IMG/M metagenome (GOLD analysis project Ga0209536, IMG submission 187461) | Marine sediment microbial communities from White Oak River estuary, North Carolina - WOR-2-8_12 (SPAdes) (version 2) | ecosystem: Environmental > Aquatic > Marine > Intertidal zone >...
CTGCCGAAAAGAGAGAAACCATCACCCGTGTTGAGCCGGAAGAGGAAATCAACCGGCTCGCGGATGCATCGGCGAGTAGCGATCATGGTAAGTTGCGAGTCCCTTCGACCAGTCTCGCGAGAATGTCCTTATGCTCCCACAACCGACGCATTTACGTCGGTACTTCTCTTTGACTTTCGAGAACGGGATATCGATCTCAATCGAGTACCCGCACGTCTCGCATTTGATGTCAAGCCGTGGCATCTTTGTCGTCCTCTTGAATGGAGTTGATGACAACGATACGGTCGGCGCACTTCAGTACGCGAATACCACCGTCATTACGTTGGATTTTGATACCGTTGGGAAGGACTTCCAAGACAATAGCACGGTTCATCCACATCCGTGAGCCTTGTCGTCCAGGGTAAACGATAGTGTTGCCAGACTTGATGTCTTGGCCTAAGAAATCTTTCATTCAAAGTCCTTCGTCATAATGGTTGCCAGTGACTTGCGTTGCTTGTCATAAACAACACGCAATGTCTGTTCCTCGAATTCAACGTCGAACACCGATACTCGGCGTGAATCCTTTCTCACAAAGACGCATTCGCCCTTCTGGATCTTTCCGATGATTTCATCCTGCCTGTTGGCACTGATGTTCAAACCAGTCCTCTCCATCGCTCGTTTCTGAGCATGGCGTTGCTGATCTCTACGCTTGTTTCTATTTCTCCGCACCATCTTCCTCCAACACCCATTTGGAAAATTTACCAGACTCTCGACGAGTCATACCGTGTTCTGCTGCGATTTCTTTGCAGTAGTTCGGATCAATTTCGATCAGTGTGGAGGCTCGTCCAATTCGTCGAGCCACTCGCATAGTGGTTCCTGTTCCTCCAAATGGGTCAACCACCCACTCGCCCGGTTGTGTTGTGAGCTTGATACAACGTTCAACAAGACCCTCCCGAAGCTGCGTAGGATGCCACTTGCGACGCTCTTTATCGTTACCCACAACGCGCGTAAAGTCGAACACATCTCCTGGAACCCGTCCTCTCGGATCTGCTCTTTTGTCTCCAGCCCGTTGTCGTTCGGACTGCACTCTAATATCATCCGGATAGAGCGCCGCATCAGACCGTTGGAAACGCCAGAGCGGCCTGTGGTTGTTGCCCAGATCCGTATGACGATGCTGGCCAAACGTGAAGACTTGAACACATGGCTTAATCTGGAGACCAGCGCCAGCCCAACGTGCAGCAAGACCAGCACAGATCCAGCCCATGTCAACGGTCCACTTCGCATTGAAACTCATCCAAACAGTCGGAGCCTTGGACACAAACAGTTCGATCCAAGTCAACAATTTATTTATGTACTCAAGCCGAGGCATCTTGTCCTTGTACTCGCCATAGCCCAAGTCGATGTTGTCGGGCGGGTCAGCAAAGATACAAGCGATTGGCTCGTCACGTAGTTGGTGGAGCCAGACCTCACAGTCACCTTGGCAGAGTTCATGTCTCAATGACACTTACAGAGTCCTCCATTTGAACTGTATGGCCCATCCGGTCCTTGTGGATCGTCTGGGCCGTAGTGCTCCCCAGGCATCCCATACCAGTCCTCTCCGTCACCGCAGCAATCGCAAATCTCAACATCGTTCTCGCTGACGCAGTAGCCGCATGGTGGATTTATATGGCAAGTGCAGCAGGAGTCATTCCGCTCCCGATGGTACTCTGACAACCAAGTGAGGATCTCATCAGTGTCAGCATGATCCAAGTGTTCAGGTAGCTGGTCCGCATTAAGGAACCCACTACCTCCGCACCTTGTGCATGATAGACTCATCGACGTACCAGTGTGATGAAGCTGAAAGTGTCAAATCGTTCTGCGTATTCTGTGTCCCATTCCTCAGCATCGAACTTCGGGAAGTGTGCGTCGGCGTCAGGAACAGCCAGTCCGTGGATGAATGTTATGAACATCTTCTCCACTATTGGAAAGCATAGCTCATAAACCTGCTGTCCGCCAGCGACCCACAAGATTTCTGTCTCACAAAGTTCGATCGCTTCTTCTACTGTACCAGCGCGACGCAGTCCCCACAAGTCCCGTGTTACATCGTCTAAAGTCTTACTGAGAACGATGATAGAGCGACCGGGCAGTGCCTTCACGGACTCCCAGGTCTTACGGCCCATCAAAACTGTGCCACCCATGGTCAAATCTTTGAACCGCTTCAGATCGGGTGGCAGCCTCCACGGAAGCCTGCCACACCTCCCTATCGATCTGTCTGTCGCCATCGCGACAATCAAGTAGAGGTTCATACTGACACAGGTGCCCTGATAGCTGACATCGGATTGTAGTCAACCAACTGAAAGTCTTCAAATTGCCAGTCCTCAAACCGATCACGATTACGCAAGATGCGTAATTGCGGCGACTTAGGAGGAACATTACGTTCAAGCTGTCGGGTGACTTGCTCGAAGTGGTTGCGGTAGATGTGAACATCTCCACCGATCCAAACGAACTCTCCAACCTTCAGGCCAGCCATACTTGCCATGATGTGTGTCAACAGCGAGTAGCTGGCAATGTTGAACGGGACACCCAGGAACGAATCACACGACCGCTGATACAGAGCACAGTTGAGTCGGCCTTCCATCACTTGCCACTGGAACAGCAAGTGACACGGCGGCAACGCCATCTGTTCAATCTCGCCGGGGTTCCATGCTGTCACCACATTTTGTCTGGAGTTAGGGTTGGCGCGGAGAAGATCGAGCGAGTTCTGAAGTTGGTCGATCTCGACTGGGAAGGGTGCCCAGTCATGAAGCTTGGGGTTGTGGACATAAGTGACCCACTTACGCCACTGCTTCCCGTAGACTGGTCCAAGGTCGCCAGTCTCGTCGGCCCACTCGTCCCAGATCGTGACGCCACGTTCGTTGAGCCACTTGATGTTTGTCTCGCCGCGAAGGAACCAGAGCAGTTCGTAGACGATCGACTTCCAGTGCATCATCTTCGTGGTCAGCAACGGAAAGGCGTCTTCAAGATCGAAACGCATTGCACAGACCCAGACCTTCTTTGTCCCGGTTCCTGTGCGGTCTTCACTCTCAACACCAAAATCCATGATGTACTTGAGCATGTCTTGGTATACAAAGTCGTGGTAGATAGGCATAGGCCACTCAAACTCACTTTCGTAGAACAGAATACCCACGTTACCGCCAGTGCCAACGAAGTGTCAGCGGTCCGATGCACATTGTGTAGGCGCCAGCTTGCCAACCATAGTCCTGTCTGGCAAAGCCAAACATCCAACATTTCCAAGACCAAACAACTTCGTCGGGTTTTCTCATGTTTCTCATGTCGTCTCCAGTTGTTAAAAAGCGGCGCCCCGTAGGGCGCCGCCACTCCGCAGACAGCCTGCATATGAACAGGTCTGAGCCTGCTTCTATTCCATCTCCTCGCCATTGAGGATTTCGACTTCAATTCGGAGTCGAACGCCCTCACGAACAATGTCTGGCTCGCCCTCTGCTGGAGCCAAGCCTCGCTCTCGAAGACTGCTCATCCGTTGGTACATCTCATCCCATTCATCATCGTTGGGAAACCCAAGCTGGCGAGCAATCAAATTCTCGATTCGCTCGTCGCCGATGGAGATACGAGTACCTTCCTCAGAAAAATGTCCAAGGGTTACTTCGCCCTCGACGGTGAATTCCTTCATTTCTGCCATTATAGTTGGCCTTTCAAATTGAGTCAACTAGCGGTTGTCGCCCGATCCTTGGAGTTTTCCCCGTTCCTTCCTAGATCGGAGCTTGGCAATGTTCTCTTCAGCAGCCTCTGCCAAGGTGAACTGCCCTAACTGTCTTGAAATTGAGGCAAGAGCCAGTAGAATGCTGCCGAGTGTTTCCTTGACATTCTCGCGTCTTTCATTGGTCATCTTACCATCATCGTCACGAATGAACTTCTTTGCAAGTTCACATGCTTTACCACCCAAGGCTGCCAACCCAAGTGGAGAGGTTTCCTTGACTGGTAGTCTTTCGATGTCATGAAATGTGTCACAACCGAAGGCGATCTCTTCGATAGTCAGACCGGCATCCAATGCTGTATTCGCGACATACCAAATAATGTCTCCGACTTCCTTGCGGGCACCGTTGATGTCACACTCATCAAGCTTGCCACACAACTCACCAATCTCACCGCCCAGCCCAAGCGACGGATATTCGTACCAACGATCAGCACGATAGATTGCGGTCGAGCGAGCTTGCTTCGCGTATTCACAAAGTCTCATTGATTCTCCTCATTTAGTCGGGCAGGTTCCGCCCTCGCATTCAAGCATATGGTCGTAGTCTTCATCCTGCTCTCTGATGAGAGCACGAGTGATCGGAAGTACCTTGGCGGCTTCCTCTCTGTACTTCTCTTCCGAGATGGGGATGTAAGGCGCCTGAGCAAAACCATGACCGTGATGCAAGAGGAAGGACGTAGTCTTCACACCATCCTCGTAGTTATCAGTGAGCCACTGTCGTAACCTCGGGACATCCTCACGATTGAAGTAATGCGTCGCTGAGACACTGTTGTCGGCCCAATGTGTCTGGAGTGTCTTTTGGATCTCCAACTCTTGGATTACATCAACGTCTTTTGCCAGTATCGCTTCTTTCGGCGTCTCGATCGGGAAGTATACTACCATTGTACTATGGTCATTCGATCCGTCAAGGTTCAGCCTGGGCTCGACGTGGTAACCGTGCTCCCTACAAACGTCGACCAGTGGATGACTAGCGGACATACGGACTGTCCGGAACATCCAGCGTGCGACGGCTGCATGCATTCCAGGAGTCACACCGGGCAGTAGCGACAACGTTCCACTAGGCTTCATAGTTGTCAGCTTGACAGACTCATTGACGCCTATCTCTCGACTGAAATGCTTGTCCAACTGCTCCAGATGCTTGTAGACCTTGTCCATACCTTCAGCGTTACGGAACCCTCCAGCCTGCATGTAGCCTGTCAGTCCGATTCCAAGCCTATGGTTTTGCTTGACAATCTCATCAGTAACAGGGTCAGAGAACGAGGCACACGAAATCGTCTTTGCGGACTTGTAGAGCACGCTCGCGACCTTTCGCCACTCGTCGACGCTACGGATATTCGGGAGGAAGATTTCTGCCAGATTGCATGGTTCCTTGTTGCCGAGGGTTATCTCAGCACATGGATTGACGCCCTCGACTGTATAGTCCGGTCGATGGTCGACGCCGTCAATCAGCCTGCCAAATCGGCGACAGTTCTTCAAGTTGATCAGTCCGTAAGGCTCGCCTTCCGACTCATAACCAGCATCCCAGAATTGTGGTAGCAGTTCTTCAATCCTATCGGCTGCTACGCTGTTGTTGGACATGGTCCGCCACTCTGGCACAGTATGCTTCGTCCAGTCTTTGGCGGACAGAAAGTTGAAGTCGTGAGGATCGCCAATCGCAATCTCACTACTACGACGAACATTGCCAGCGACGACAATCTTACCTATGATGTTCATGATATCCATGACATCAATCGGTCGTAGTTTCTGTCCATAGCGTGTTCGCAGAATGCGAACGATTTCCTTCATGCCTTTCACCAGCGGTTCGCTCCCGCTGGCCGTCCCGCCAAACCCACGTATGAGAGCACCCGCTGGACGGATGGCTTTCGTGTTGTAGAAGAATCGGCGACCGGTAAAGAAGAACGCATTGAAGACTCGATCGAGAAGCTCGACCCAACCCTCCCGGTTGTCCGTGACAATGAAGTCGCAGTCATTGCTGTCGGTTCGTTCGACTGGCGGGTTGAATTCGATCTTTGGTAATTCGTAGACATGCTCTGGGAGTATGTTGAAGCCAACACCACCACCCAGCATCAGTTGATTGAAAGTGAACGTGAAAGCAGACAGATCATTGACCACAACGTGCCAACAGTTTTGCAACGAGTCACCACCGATATCTCGAACGGTTTGTGTTCCAAGCTGCCACAGGGCTCTGCCTGAAACGGTCCCACGCAAATGGAACATTGAATCGTAAAGGTACTCAAGTTCATCCTGCGTGAACTTGCCTTCGAGTTCGACCAAACCTTGGCAGACACGAGCGCATGTCTCATTCCACTCCTCTGTTCGACCTTCATCGTTTACTCGGGCGTATGTCCTCTTGTAAATGACATAGCCCATCGGACCCCATGGTGGCGTCCGGTCCTCGTACTGCTTCAAAAAGGATTGTGAAAGTCCTTGTGAGTATTTCATTGTTTCTCCAGCGCTGTAATGCGTTTTGCGATTTCGGCGATCAACGGGTGTCGAACGATATCGACATCCGTCAATGCTACCACTCCGATTCCTTCGACCGGTCGCAAAGCGTCTATCACAGAGCGGAAAGCACCCTGTTCAATGCGCGGCAGGTCTGATTGAAATAAGTCTCCAGAAAGGACCATCTTTGAATCAGATCCGATGCGCGTCAGCAGCGTTTTCAATTCTTCGAGGGTCGCATTCTGTGCTTCATCCAAAATGATGAAGCTGTCATTGAATGTTCGTCCACGCATCATGCTTAGAGGAACAATCGACAACATTTCCGTAGCCAGCATTTCCTTGATCTTGTGGAGTTCAAGGTAATAGCTTAGCTCATCAAAGAGTGGAACCAAGTACGGTCCAATCTTGTCCTGCATCGATCCAGGCAAGTAACCCATGTCCTTGCCAACACCGACAATTGGTCGAGCGATACAAATCTTCTCGACGACTTTCTTCTTCAGAAGTTGAACAGCCAAACCGCAGGCAACATGAGTTTTGCCCGTACCGGCTGGACCATGACAGAGACAGATGTCCTCTGACAAAATGGTTCTGATGTATTTCTTCTGGTTAGAGGTTCTCGCTACCAAAGCTCGCGGTTTGAATCCAGATACTTTTGATCCGTCAACCCGCTTACTCCCATTGTTACGTCGGCTCATTTGAAAATTCCTGTAGGTCCAAGGCGGCTTCTGCGTCGCTCACGAGGAAGTGACCTTGCAAAGCGGCCATACTCATTCTTTGAGGTAAGGCTTCATAAGCCCTTGTGAACTGCTCAAAGAATCTCCATGCTCCTGGATAGAATAGTTGGTAAAGCTCGGATGCTTGAGCCGTTGTCGCGTTTTCAAACTTGATTTCCATATCCACGCGACCGGGGCGAATCAACGCCGGGTCGAGCTTATCCCGATGGTTAGTGGTCATGATAATCAACTGACCATCTTGTGAAGCGATGCCGTCCAATACATTGATCAGCGTCGCAAACGAAACTTGCGAATTCGTCTCTCTTGAGTTATCAGTTTCAAACATGCAGTCTATGTCTTCAATCAACAGAATCGAGTTCATAGGAGTGTCAGATAGTCCACGCATCAGAGTTGTGTCATTGATCTCTCTTAAATTCAGATAGCTGATCTCCATATCAAGTTCGGAAGCAAGCCCGAACACCATTGACGATTTACCGTTCCCAGGTGGTCCGTAGAACAGGTAACCACGTCGCCATGGTACACCTAGCTTCAAGTAATGCTCTTGGCTGGAAAGAAACCGCCTCGTGTCATCAATGATTCGTTGTCGTTCATCCCCAGGTAACACGATGCTGGAGATTGGGCGAGGTGTCTTCTCAAGCAAACGGAACCATGCACCATAATCGTCACAATAGTTCACTGTTACTGTTGTCTTTGGTTTGTCAGCCAGTGCGAATGCTTTCTTCAAAAGCTGCAAGGCTGGCTTACGAGTCCGACCAAGGATCGTGATCGTCATTGACTCTGAGTAAGCCTTACCTTTTGCATTTGCTGTTTCAAGAGGCTCACGCGATCGTTTCAGAATAAGGAAACGGCCACCCTCAAACAAATAGTGTCGTCCAGGTGCTGGAGCAATGTGAGGGATGGACTCACCGTTCTTCTTCAATGCGATGGCTGTCAAACGTCTCGCGCGGTTCAGCGAGTAGTTGTGTTGTGCGAGCCAGCGGTCAATCCACTTGAAGGCTTCACTTCCTTCGGGAATGTCAAGCTCGACTGTGGTGTGGTACTTGATCCATCCCCAGATGATCATGGGCCAAGCTCTTGCGTAAGCCAGAAGAGCGGCACCGGCGCCAAGTATCAACCCACCTTTGAACAAGTCGTTATCATTGATTTGATCCTGAACAAACTGGGCAATCTGTTGAAACAATTCGCTCATGATGCCTACTCCATAACAACCAAGCTCGGAACTGTAGTGCTGCCAGAACTACCTCTATGAAGAGAAGGTTTCCCATACCTTTTGAAACTGCGACCGCTGCCCACATTATGCTCGCGATGACCCCGACCATAAGACCATGTCGGTGCTTATGGCCGAGCGCCCACCACTGGTAACACAACAGAATGTTAGCGCCCCATCCGATCCAATTCATGATGTCAATCTGAAAATGATCTCGGGCACGTACTCGCCATGCTTTGGCAACTCGTCAGGAGGCGTGTCTTTGTCGATGTAGCCCATTTTGAATTCAGCACAGGCTGCACCACCCTCACGCATCTTTGCGGCGATCGTCTCGAATAAGGTTGCACAGCCTGGACCTGAAAGACCGGCGTTGTGGATACGTTCAAGCGCGGGCTTGTAAATTGACATAGATTTCATTCACTGCTTGTTGGTACTGGACGTTGTGTTGTCGAGTGATCTCGACACTGATGGGCAGCCGCTTTTTGGCAGGAATACCCAAGTTCTTTTTGATCAGCGAACGGGCCTTTGATTTGTCATCTGCATAGACACAGCCCGACAGGTCACCAAAGACCCAATCGAATTGGTATCTAGGTGGACGGTTGCTCTGATCCAGGATCAGTCCGTCCGACACCATCTGGCGTTTGATGTGTCTCAGCACTCTGTTCTTCAGCACTTCGTTGGTTTTGTGCGGTCTCGGCCCGTTGCCGCTGGATTGCCGCTTGCCGACTGCGAGCAATCTTCTGTGCTTTGTTGACATCGTAGGTATCCTTCAAAACAGAAATGGGGTTGACTTTTGACCCTGCGAGTACCGCAGAAACAATCGTGATCAAGCCGGACAGATTCTTTGCGATATCGGCCCTCTTGATCACTGGTTCAGGATTGACATCCGTAATCTCATACTTGATAGTCACACCAAGCGCAGCACAGATGTCTCTTGTAACCCTTGCCAAAAGCTCTGAGCACTTCAACACTGTGAAATTTTCTCGAAGCTCTTGTAAAAGATCCGAATCAGGAACGATTGGTTCCCTGACTAGTTTTTCTATCTCTTCCATTATTCAACCCAGAATGTGAACATGATCACGTCTTCTTTGTGTCCCCACAATGACGTGCCTTCATGTAGAGTTTCGACAGCCTTGAAACCCATCTTCGTGATCCAAGGCAAACAATACTGTGGATTGGTGTTTAACAACATCGACTCAGGTACTGACATTGACAGAGCCTCACAGTCGAATTGCTTCGCTTCCTCGTATGCACGCGCCAGCAAAAGCTTACCAACGTTGTGTCCTCGGAACTGTTCTCTGACAGCTACCTTGTAGATGTGATTCAGGTTCTGTTCTTTGTAGACCTGACGCTCTGTCACCATGAAGCCTATAGGGTTACCATAAACCAACGCAACATGGATGTTGGCATCGCCGAAGTCCCAAATGTACGCCCAGTCCTCATCCAGCCAGGAATGCTCGAAGCACTTGATGTCGATGTCGACTAGATACGGAGCATCCCTAGCAATGGCCGGACGTATTGTCGGCACAAAATTCATTTACGATATCCGGGTCTTGAAATCTCGTTGAACAGATCCTCTTCAAATGAACCATCGCTGGCGAGCCCAACAGCACGCCTCTCGATCGTCTTGAAGCGTGCGTCACTGATCTCTCGCGAAACGTCATCGAAGATCCACCCAGACTGAATTCGCTCCCACAAGTTGGAAATGCGTCCCGACAAGTCTTTCTGGAACTGCGGACTCACACGGGCTCTGTGATTCGCTATACGGAGCAATGGTTCCTGTGGTGGGTCGTCTTTCAAACGTGACTTGCAGGGGATCTCATCGATGCAGACAACCACATTCTCGTCACCAACAGGCTCGCCCAAGAGCCAACCGTAGATCGAAAGCTGAACAGCCCAATCCTTGTCGCACTCCTCCATCCAAGTCTCACTGATCTCAAGCCCTTTGAAGTCGATCGGTTTGTAGAGTTTGTGTGCCTTACCAGTGCCACGGCTGGGTTTCGGCCAATCAAGACCGTCGCGCACGATCCTGTAGCCCTTAGCCGGACTGGCGCCCCACTTCGAGCAGTACCCTTTGACCTTCCAGTCAAGGATCACATGTAGATCGTTCTTCGTAACAAAGCGACAGTCAGGCTTACCAACCATCGGCACGCCATTGACTTCGCCTGTCGCCGTGAACTCGAACTGTGGATCTTCCTTGGCATCCTGCATCAGTTCGAGGAGTTCGTCGTAGGCGCCTGTATGGACGTAGCTGTCAAAGCAGCGAAGACCCATCAAACGGGCGCGGTCGCGATTGTGTGGTTCGACTTGTTCCTCAAAGATCGCTGAAAACTCAAACTTAGGGTCAGCAGCAGGCCCGAACAATTGAGCATGAAGGCAAGATTTGACCCATGCATCGAATGCCGAACCAACACTGGCTGGCAACTCTTGCGGAGTCCTAGGTGGCCGATGGTCTACAAGATGCCGGAGAATGTACTCATCCGGGTCTTTCTCATAGAGCATAAAGGCAGACGGTGAGATATAGGTAGGCGTTCGCATGGCTCTCCTCAGTTGGGTTACGCATTGCGTTCCGGCATCGGTCGGCGCCAATATCTGGCTTCCTTCGGGATACCGTCGTCGGACAATTCACGATACTTGAACGTGACCGTGTCGCCGACTTTGAAATGTTTTCCTTGAAAGTTCCCAGGCATGTCAGTGCCTGGATGACTCATTGCATGACGTTCCATCTGAATGTCTTCAAACTGACGCTCTTCGTCGGTAAGACCGGCAAGTTCTAGTCGTTTGCCTTTGTAGTCCAGGATCAGGGCGCCGATCATCCCGAGCAGCTTGGAGCCCTTGTCAGTTTCACGACCTGATGTGAAGCCAAAAACGGTGCCCTCGTCGTCATCGAACGGTTTGTACTTGAGCAGATCCGAGACGCGCTTGGGCGTCCAAGTTCCTTCTGAACTCCGAAGAATGATACCTTCGCCACCCAGTTCGAGAACGCCACTCAAGTAGTCTTCGACTTCGGCTTTGGCATGCTCTTCGCTACTGGAAAGGCGCCTCTGTCTATGCAAGTAGCATTTACTCTCAGGTCCATTGTCAAGAGCCGATGCAAGGAATTTAAGCTCGTCCTCAAACGTCTTGCCCGACATATCATGCCAGTCGTCGCTGCTATGTTTGACGACCCAATCAAGCATCTCCAGACAGGTCACACCCAGATGGAAGTTTGTGTTCTTTATCTCACCGTCCATGAGCACACGAGCCATCCGTGGTGAACTGTAAACAGCGTATTCTATCTGGTCCATGAATCGAGAATCAGGATCGTCCCCAGCACAAATAGATCGACACGTTTGAAAATTGCCTCGACCAGCCCACAGTTCTCCATCCAAAGGACAGCAAGGTAGTAGATTAAGAAACTCATCCGGAGCAATGATTGGGTTACCATACCGACTCCAGAGACCCGTTGCAACTGGCTTGATCTTGGCCTTACGATTGCCAGTCTTGGGGTCGATCACGTTTGCCCAAGGGACTTCGTCTGTCTTCAGACCTCTTGAGACGCCGCCGTCCCAAAAGCATCTGGTACCGTCAAGCTTCTCGGAAACATACCACCCGGCGATGTCTGGCACTTTTTTGGCGTCGGGCTTGTAGGTTTTGGCGAGTTGAAGAAATTCTCTTCTGACGGGCTTGGGCATTGTTTCGGCTCCGTTATCTCGGGATCTGGTGGGGGCACCGTCAAGTTGTTTGCTTCAATGTAGTCGGACAACTGTTCGATGTATTGTGTCTGCGCCTTAGCGATGACTTCAAGCATCTCAGCCCTTATCATAGTCGCTTCCGCGTTCAGTTTCAACCTCTCCAGGGCCATCTGGTAGAGCAAGGGCTCAGGTTTGCCGATGATCGTGGGCCTCACCCCCGTGGCCGCCGCAAAAGGCGCCACCAGCGCCCCACCGCCCGGCAGGACCAGATGTTTTCCATTACGCGTGGCGTCAACG
>Ga0209536_100012939_pt1 | contig 12081 bp, 10 predicted proteins | sample DeeMarSeWOR28_12_FD_187461 | JGI IMG/M metagenome (GOLD analysis project Ga0209536, IMG submission 187461) | Marine sediment microbial communities from White Oak River estuary, North Carolina - WOR-2-8_12 (SPAdes) (version 2) | ecosystem: Environmental > Aquatic > Marine > Intertidal zone >...
GGTGCTTGAACGCTGATCAGCGCCCGTCAGGCACGGGTGGCGGTCACGAGGAACACCGGGTAGCGCTTGCCTTCTCGGTCTACCTCGACAGCGGTCGTGAGCTCGACGTCGGAGAAGCCATGCTCTTCGAGCTGTGCGCGCAAGACGTCCCGATCGAAGCCATGATGGAACACCCCCTCGGTGTCGGGAGGGTGGAAGCTACCGTCCTCGGAATCCAGATCCGCCAGGGCGACCTTCCCCCCTGGAGCCAGGTGGTCGGCGAACGCCTGCAGGAGGCGGCCGGTGTCCTCGACATGGTGCATCGCCATCGCACTCACGATGAGGTCGACCTGGTGCGGAAGTGGCGTCTCGAGAATATCGATGTGCATCGGCTCGACCTTTCCCTGAAGCTCGGGCTTGACGGCGAGCTGATCGAGCATCGCGGCAGAGACATCCACTGCGTAGACCCGGCGTACGCGCGGGGCCACATGAGCACAGATGAGGCCGGTCCCCGCGCCGAAGTCCATGACCAGCATGTCGTCACGCAGGTCGACCCGCTCGAGCAGCGCACTGCCGACGCCCGCGGAGATCTGCGCCGGTAATGGCCTGGTGTCCCAGTCGCCCGCCTTGTGTTCGAAGAGATCGTTCATGACCGCACTATAGCTGCCCGAACCGGACCCTGGTTGGTGTTCCGTTGACGTTCTGCTAAGTGCCAGTTCCAAAATGATCAAGGGCCGCTAGAGTGCTGCCCATCGAGCCGGGTTACGCCCATGTCTTCGACGGCGAGCGCGGAACCCCTTCGTGAATGATCCGTCACGGCAGCGAAGACACTCGCGCCCTGGGTGAAGGCGCGCCTCCCCGCTTCGCTATTCCATCGTCGCGCACGCTCGCATAAGCTGCGGCTCGTCCAAAGGAGCCCTGCATGCACAAACTCTTCGCTGTTTCCATCGTCGTCGTGCTCGCGCTGAGCGGATGCACCAAGAAGCCGCCAGCACCCGCGTACGATGGGGAAGACCTTCCGCCCGACGTCGCCGGCAATACGTCGCCCACCTCGGAGACCGCCGCGCTGAATGCCGCAGTTCGGCAAGAGCTGCCGCTCACGGATCAAGGAGACTTCGACGACGCGAAACGCGGGCTCATCGCCCGCGACCCGGCGCTGCGTGTCACCACGGAGCAGGGGAAAGTCATCTGGAACATGCCCGCCTACGACTTCGTGCAGGGCGACGCGCCCGTGAGCGTGAATCCGAGCCTATGGAGGCAGGCTCAGCTAAACAACATCCACGGCCTGTTCCAAGTCACGAAGGGCGTGTACCAGCTTCGTGGCTACGACCTCGCCAACATGTCGCTCATCGACGGGGAGACGGGTTGGATCGTCGTCGACCCGCTCACCGCGAAAGAAACCGCCGCAAAAGCATTGGCGTTCGCACGCGAGCACCTCGGCCACAAGCCCATCTCCGCGGTGATCTACACCCATAGTCACATCGACCACTTTGGCGGCGTGCTCGGCATCCTCTCTCCAGAAGAGGTCGAGGAGCGCAACGTGCCGATCATCGCGCCCGAGCTCTTTTTGGAGGAGGCGACGAGCGAGAACGTCATTGCCGGCGTGGCGATGGGCCGACGCTCGCTGTTCATGATGGGGCCACGCTTGCCCAAAGGCGAGCGCGGTCATGTCGACACAGGGCTCGGGAAAGGAGTCGCGTACGGCAGCTTCGGGCTCCTGCCGCCAGCCGAGATCATCACGAAGACCGGGGCCGAAATGACGATCGACGGCGTGAAGTTCGTCTTTCAGAACGCGCCTGGGTCGGAGGCGCCATCGGAAATGACCTTCTACCTCCCCGACCTCCAGACCTTCTGCGGGGCCGAGGTCGTGTCCCACACGATGCACAACCTCTACACGCTTCGCGGGGCCAAAGTGCGGGACGCCATCAAATGGAGCGGTTACATCGATGAGGTCATCGAGATGTTCCCGGACGTAGAGGTGTACTTCGGCAGTCACCATTGGCCGATTTGGGGTCACGATCGCATCGTCGACTTCCTGGAGAAACAGCGCGACACCTACAAGTACATCAACGACCAAACGCTCCGTCTTGCCCTTCTGGGCGCGACGCCACGCGAGATCGCCGAAGAGCTCGAGCTACCGGAGTCACTTCGCACATCGTTTGCGAACCGCGGCTACTACGGCACGCTCAAGCACAATGCGAAGGCGGTCTATCAGCGCTACTTCGGATGGTACGACGGCAATCCCGCCAACCTCGACCCGCTTCCGCCCGCCGAGGCCGGCACCAAGTATGTCGAGCTCGCGGGCGGTGCAGCCAATCTTCTGGCGAACGCGCAGGCAGCGTACGACCGCGGTGAGTACCGCTGGGTCGCCGAGGTCGTCAATCACCTCGTGTTCGCGGAGCCCGACAACCAGGAGGCGCGCGACCTACTCGCGCAGGCATACGACCAGCTCGGCTACCAGGCCGAGTCTGGGCCGTGGCGTGATGTCTACCTGACCGGCGCGTTCGAGCTCCGGCACGGCGGCCCGACGGAGGGAATCGACCTCGCTGCCTCCATGGACATGATCAAGCACGCACCCATCGAGAGCTTCCTCGCTGCCATCGCGGCCCGCCTCAATGCTGACAAGGCGGAGGGCGAGGAGTTGATCGTGAATCTGAATTTCACGGATCTCGGGGAAACCTATGTGTTGGAGCTGAAGAATTCGGTGCTCCGTCACTACGAGCGCGACCCTGATCCCGATGCAAACGCATCGTTGAACATCACCCACGAGCTGTTTCTCGAGATGCTGACCGGGAAGGCGGGCCTCAAGGACACGCTCTTTTCGGACAATTTGAGCATCGATGGAAGCCGCCTCGACTTGCTGTCGTTCTTTCGATTACTCGACAAGCCCACGGGTACCTTCGCGATCGTGACGCCGTAGCGTGCGATGAAGACCGGGGCGGTCCCTCCTCTTGTCGACTCGGCGCGAAACCGTGGTTAACTAGGAGTACGGGCGCTCGGAGCATGACGATGCGACGTATTTTCTTCTCCTTCTGGGTCACGGCGTGCTTGACCTCGGCTTCGTTTGCGACAGCAGACGACTATCAGGGGCCGACCGGATACCAAACCAGCGAGCCGAGCTACCAGCTCGACGTGGCTCATGATGGCTACGGCGGAGTCGGCCGCGCGATGGATTCAGTCGAGCCCCGGGCGTACCCGGTGCTGGAAGCGGAAGCGGGGACCACGACCGAGCTCGAGGGAGAGACCGTGCTCGTGGTGACGGAGCCCTCGCCCCTCGCCGCCACGACGCAAGCGCCTCCGACGCCGAAGGTCGCTCCGAGCGACGAGCAAGCAAAGGACTGCCCGAGCGGGGTTTGGGTCCATGGGTATTGGGACTACCGCAACGGACACTACGCCTGGGTCGAAGGGCACTGCGTCGAGGTGCGCGTCAACTACGTGTTCGTCCACCCTCGTTGGGACTTCTACTGGGACATCTGGTGGTTCATCCCTGGCTACTACCGGCCGTGCGGCGCGTACGTCGGATTTGGGTACTACCGACCATGGTATTGGTTCCCTCCCTATGCCCTCCCCTATTACCGTACGGGGCGGGCCGTCCCCGTGTTCCGCGGCACCCCGATCCGCCCCACGGTTGCCCGCCCCGCAACCGCACCCCGCGTGCCCAGTGCGAGCCGCGTACCGAAACCCTCGACGACGGTCATACAAACCACGCCGTCTGGAGAGACGCGGCCAATCTCGTTGGGGCGAGCGGGTACGGGTCCGGTGCTGACTCGCGAGGGAATTCAAGGACGCCCCGGCGTCGGCATCGTCACCCAACCTCGATTCAATCCAAGGCCGTCGAGCAGCCTCGGAGGACCTTCCCCGCGTGGTTCACGTGGGCTTTCCGGGGGGCGTTCACGAGCGCGGCCGTCATCGTCCGGCTCGAGCTGGCAACCAAGCACTGGCTCATCGTCGAGATCATCGCGGGGATGGACCGGCGGTCGGACGCGCTCCACTCCCTCGACGGGTCGAAGCACGCGTGGCTCGTCGGGCGGCCAGCAAGGTGGTGGGTTCGGAGGAAAGCGGTCCAAGTAAGGGCCGCGGCGCGCGCTGGTTCTTCAGAATACGAAGCGGGCTGTTGCGGGGTCCCAGCGCAACGATCGCGACTCACGACGAGCCACGCGCTGCTCGAGTCTCCGCAACTCACCCTTCGTGACGCCGAGCACGATGCCACTGCTCAGCATGGCGAGGCCACCGATGACGAGCAAGGGATAGCCGGCGACCACCATCACTCTGCCGCCCGGGCTGCATCGATCGAGGGACATCTCATCGCCGGGGCACTGTGTGAATTCCGCTGGAAACACCAACGCAGCCCCGACGGCCGTCGCCACAGAGAAGCCAATCAGAAGTTTCCGGCAGCGGAGCACGCTCCACCAGAGCTCCGCATGACGGTCTGCTTCCTCCTCGCTCATTTTGGCACGCGCTGATTCTTCCGGTGCAGGGGGTTCGATCGGTGCAGGCGGCGTGGCGCGGGGTGGTGGGTCGACCACGATCTCGAGGTGACCGGGCGGCGCCGGAGACGGCTCGACGATGATGCGCTCTTGCGCGCTCCCGCCGCTCGGTGCTCCGCCGCATGACGCCACCGCCAGCAGATATAGCGCGGTTCGGGGGGGCTTCGTTTGGATCCGCATTCGCTTCTCCCTTCCTTACGCCGATGCCCGTTGTGGATTGGTTTAGCACGAATCGCGGGGCGGTGAGACCGTTTGAAGGTTCCATGCTCCGCCTACGGGCGCCGCAGCAGCAACCTGAGCTCCTGCCAAGAACGTGTGTTGAGCACATCCATGGGCTCGAGCCACCCACGGCGGCCTTGGTCCACGCCAAAGCGCATGTGGTCGAGGTCCTGGGTCGTGTGCGCGTCCGTCGAAATCGCGAGCTCGAGGCCCATCTCCTTGGCCATGCGGCAATGGACGTCATCGAGATCGAGCCGCTCGGGGTGCGCGTTCAGCTCGAGATGACAGCCTCGCTCGAGCGCTGCTTCCATGACCTTCTCCATGTCGATGTCATAAGCGTCTCGTTGATTGATGAGCCGTCCGGTCGGATGGGCGAGGATGTTGAAGTACGGGTTGTCCATCGCGCGAATGATGCGCTCGGTCTGCTCGACACGACTCAGGCCGAATCCGCTGTGAATGGCACACACGGTGAGATCCAGTTGCTTCAAAACAGCGTCACTCAGATCGAGCGCCCCATTTGCCAAGATGTCGACCTCGACGCCCTTTAGCACGCGTATTCCATTTAGCTCGTCGTTGAGTCGGTCGATCGCCGCGAGCTGGCGTCGGAGTCGCTTTGCGTCGAGCCCGTGGGCGATGGCCATGCGCTTGGAGTGGTCCGTGATCGCGAGATACTCGTAGCCGATCTCTTTGGCGGCCTCGGCCATGGCGCGGAGGGAATCCTGCCCGTCGGTGGCGTTGGTATGCGCGTGCAGGTCTCCGCGGATGTCCGCGAGGGAAACGAGATGCGGCAAGCGGTTTCTTCGCGCTGCGTCGATCTCCCCGCGGTTCTCCCTGAGCTCTGGCTCGATGTATCGAAGCCCGACCGCCTGGAAGATCTCCTTCTCCGTCTTGCCGGCAACTCGGCGCTGGCCCTTGAAGACCCCGTACTCGTTGATCTTCAGTCCCTTCTTCACCGCAATCGTGCGAACGGCGACATTGTGCGCCTTGGACCCCGTGAAGTAGTAGAGGGCAGCGCCATATGAAATCTGAGCGACCAGGCGCAGGTCGACCTGTAGGCCTGACTGGAGCATGACGGTGGACCGGGTGGTGCCGTGAGAGATCACCTCATGCACGTCGTCGTAGTCGACGAAACGAGCCATGACGGGCGACCCCTTCTTGCAGGTGACGAGGATGTCGAGATCGCCAACGGTCTCTTTGCGACGGCGATAACTGCCAGCGACGACCACCTCCCGCACGCCAGAAACAGCCCTCAAGTACTCGACGTACTGATTGGCGATCTGTTCGACATCAGCGAGCTTGTACCGCTTCTCGCGACTCGCATCGCGACGAAGCGCGTCGAGAATTCTCTGCTCCAGCTTTGCTCCAAAGCCGCTGAGCTCCCGGATCCGTCCCTTTGCGGCCGCACGCTCCAGATCCGCTCGGCCGCGAACGCCGAGCTTGTCGAAGAGGGCCCGCACTCGCTTGGGACCGAGTCCGGGCACTTGCGTCAACTCGGCCAAACCTGCCGGGACCTCCCGTTCGAGCTCCTCGAGCGCGCCGAGGTGTCCCGTATCGACGACCTCTGCGATCTTCGAGGCGAGGTCCTTTCCGACGTGGGGAAGCGCCGAGAGGTCTTCGCCTTCGGCGAGCATGTCTGCGGCGCGTCGAGGAAGGTCGATCAGCGTTCGCGCTGCATTTTGGTAGGCGCGGATGCGGAAAGGATTCGCCCCCTGGATTTCCAGCAACACGGCCATACGTTCGAAGAGCTCCGCGATGTCGGCATTGCGAACGGCCATGATTGCTGCCGGGCCCATCGTAGCAGCAGGAGCCGGCCAAGGGGGATCCCATGGTCACCTAGGCCTCGATGTTGCGCTACGCTCAGCTCATGGCGGATTGGGAGCACTTCCCTCACGAGGCGGACATCGGCGTCCGGGGCCGAGGGGAGTCTCCATCGGTCGCGTTCGAGCAAGCGGCGCTCGCGCTCACTGCCATCGTCACCGAGCCGCACCGGGTACACAACGAGGATTCCGTCGAGATCAGCTGCGAGGCGCCGAGTCTCGAGGTGTTGCTCGTCGATTGGCTCAATGCGCTCATCTACGAGATGGTGACCCGATCCATGTTGTTTGGGCGTTTCCACGTCGAAATCAATGGCCTTGCCCTCCGCGCGCAGGCCGAAGGCGAGCGCGTGGATCGGCGGCGCCACGAGCCAGCCGTGGAACCCAAGGGTGCAACGTTCACCGAGCTCCGCGTGTGTTGCGACCGCGAGGGAGAGTGGCTCGCACAGTGCATCGTCGATGTATAGCGCGAACGAATAGGAGAACCGATGGACATCTCATCACTACGACAGGTCTCCACGGACCAATGGCAGCTTCCCCGTACCGGCAAGATGCACGTTCCGGTGATCTTCTTCGCGGATCGTTCGTTGCTCGAGGGGATGGATGACAAAGTCCGTGTACAGGCGGTCAACGTCGCCACGCTCCCGGGTATCTTCAGGGCGAGCTACGTCATGCCCGACGGACACTGGGGCTATGGCTTTCCGATCGGCGGTGTGGCGGCGTTCGATGCGGATGAAGGAGGGGTCGTGTCTGCAGGCGGCGTCGGATTCGACATCTCCTGCGGCGTCCGCTGCCTGTTGACCGGATTGACGACCGGGGACATCGCGCCGGTGAAGGATTCGCTCGCTGACGCCCTGTTTGCAAGGATTCCGGCCGGCGTCGGCAGCACTGGCCAGATCCACCTGGATGATGACGAGATGACGGCGATGCTGCGTGGAGGTGCGCGCTGGGCCGTCGATCGGGGCTGGGGATCTCCGGACGACCTCGAGCGAATCGAGGAGCATGGGTCGATGCGTGGAGCAGAGCCCGAGCACGTGTCCGCCAAAGCACGCAATCGACAGCGAGACGAGATGGGAACCCTCGGATCGGGAAACCACTATCTCGAGGTGCAGCGTATTGCGGAGATCTCGGCGCCCGACGTCGCCTCGAAGCTCGGTCTCGCCGCGGACGATGTGGTCGTGAGCATTCACTGTGGCTCGCGGGGCCTTGGCCATCAGATCGGGACGGAGTATCTGCGCGAGATGGCGATCACTGCCGCCGAGCACGGAATCGACCTTCCCGATCCGGAGCTTGCCTGTGCGCCGCTGCGTTCGGAGATCGGTCGTCAGTATCTCGGCGCCATGCGCGCCGGAATCAATTGCGCGCTGGCGAATCGGCAGATCATCACGCACCTCACGCGCGCCGTATTCAGCGATGTCCTACCGAAAGCGGAGCTCCGGCTGCTCTACGATGTCTCGCACAACACCTGCAAAGAGGAGGAGCACGTCATCGACGGAGTTTCGAAGCGGCTGTTCGTCCATCGGAAGGGGGCCACTCGCGCATTTGGACCGGGGCATCGCGAGCTTCCGGAGGGGCTTCGCGAGGTCGGCCAGCCGGTGCTGATCGGGGGCAGCATGGGGACTGAGTCGTGGGTGCTGGTCGGAAGGCCAGAGGGCATGGCTCTCGCGTTCGGGTCCGCCTGCCACGGCGCAGGAAGGCGCATGAGTCGTCACCGCGCCACGCGACAGTGGCGGGGCCACAAGGTGATCAAGAGCCTCGCGGACCGCGGCATCATCGTTCGCTCGGTCAGCATGCGAGGGGTCGCCGAAGAGGCACCGGGAGCATACAAAGACGTCCGCGATGTCGTCGACTCGGCCGATCGTGCAGGTCTCGCGCACAAGGTCGCGCGCCTCGAGCCGATGGTCTGCATCAAGGGCTGACGGGTCGTGCCCCCTTGGCAAGGGAGCTTTTCGGATCCACTCTACGGAAAATGCGGTTTGCCCTTCGGCTGATCGTGATGGTCGGGTTGGGATGCGCCGGTGGCGCTCTAAGGGGGGGCCTGCCCGATGCCTTCGGCGGCGAGCAGGCGGCCGCCCAGTTGAAGGCATCCCTGCTGTCGGCTGCCGCCCGGGCAACTCCCAGAGCTGAGGATCGCCTCCCCGGGGAAATCCCCCTCCAGCCTCGCGAAAGCCCTAGCGCTGTCGCACTGAAGACCGCGTCCCGAATGCAGGGGTCTCTGGCGACGCTGGAACGCCACCCCGTTCGTCCCGATCAACGCCGAGCCATTCGAAGGACCTATCGGAGCTCGCAATCACTTCGTTCGAGCGACGAGCCTCCCGAGCAAGCGCGCGCTCTTTGCTGAAGTGAAGGTGCTGATCTGTTCGAGGAAGTCGCCGTCCGCGTGGGGCGGCGCAGGGAGGAATGCGCGATGCGTACGAATGGGAAAAGAAGCTCAGGTGCCGGCCGAGCCGGGCACCCTCCGGTATCGACGATCCCGTCCGAGCCTACCGAGCCCCGAGCGGCCCTAGCGGGAGAGACCGAGTCCGCTCCGCGCCCGGCGGCTCCATGGACGGAAGATTGGAGCGAGCCGACCAAGCATCCCGAGATGAGCGCGATTTGGCCGATCCTCTGGCTCGGCATCCCACTCATCGGGATCGTCGTGTACGGCTTTCTTTCGGGCCCCTGACTCAGAACGCGCCGGCCAGGGTCAGGCCCAGCTCGCGGCGACTGCCGTATGGAGCAAGGAAGCGGAGCACCTGACCCGGGGCTGCACGCCGCTCGGAGGTGTCGTGCCGGAAGTGCAACAGCCACGGCATCAGCCACCCGGAAAACAGACCGACACCGGCGCCGCTGAGCACGTCCGTCGCCCAATGCTCATTGGCGCCGATGCGCAAGACGCCCGTCGCCGAGGCCATGGAGAGCGCCAGGGCACAGATCAATGGATCGCCGACGCGTCCAAACGGCCGAAGATGCCGGTGGGCGACACAGGTCAGACCGGCGCCCGCAAATGCATACGAGGTGTGACCACTGAAGTACGAACGGTTGGCGTCGCCGCCGCAATCGACGCCCGGATCAGCGCAGCCCAATTGCTCTGCGTACGGGCGCACTCGACCCGCGGCTGCTTTGGTGCTGGAGGTTAGAAAGCCGGTCATGGCAAAGGCTTGGGCTTGAATGGCGAGGAGCTGACCGCCCACCTCGCGGTTCTTGTCCCCGATCAGCGCCACGCCGACGGAATCGATCAGCACGGGAAACCCGATCGAGGTCCACTGCAAGACATCGCTGGCTCGGTCGAGTCGCATTAGCGTCGCACCCTGGGCACCCAACCGATCACGAAACCAATCGTCGAATGCATTCGCACGGGTCCAGCGTGCGCTGGGCTCGACCGCCTGGCTGACGCCGAAGCCGGTCGCCGCCAGGGCCGCGGTCGACAAGAGCTCGCCCCAGTGGACCTTCTTCCACTGCCACTCCAAGCGGTGGGCGCTATCCACCCGGCGCTGGTCCGGGAACGCCAGCACAGCAGGCGGTCCGTCTTCAGCCGAATCGGCGAGCGCGCCCGCTGGCTGCAACGCGAGCAAGGCCAACAGAAAACCCCCGAGCCGCCGCACGGCCGACACCGAAACCGTAGCCTAGCATGCGAAGCTGGAGCACTGAACCCTGTGTCTCCCCGAGCGCCGTGGCTCCGCCAGCCGGGCTCCGTATTGCGGCATTGCGCGACTCCCGAATCGCGCGTAGGGCACGATGGTCACCATGAGAAAGCCTCGCCTGACGCTAGCGCTCGCGCTCCTCGTCGTTTCGATGGCCGGGTGCGAAGATGAACGCGCCCAGACTGATCATCGGGCTTCCCAGCCCGAGCATTCACGGCCCGAGCCCGGACGGGTCGAGCCCACGCAGGAGCTCTATACGCTGCCCGGGCTCGATCACGGTCTCGTTCAGTCTCCCGTAAACATCCTGAGCGACGCAGCGGTACACGGGAAGCATCGAGTCGCCCTCCACTACGACCACACCGCGCCCGACTTCATCGTGAACAAGGGCACGACGATCGAGCTCGACTTTCCGACGGGCGGAGGATCGATCACCTATGACGGCCGGGAGTACGATCTCAAGCAGCTCCATTTCCACACGCCGTCCGAGCACCTGATCGACGGTGTGACCTATCCGATGTCGATGCACATCGTGAACCAGATGCGCGCCGAGGGACCCGAGGCACTGCCCCACTATCTCGTCGTTGCGATTCTGTTCAAGATGGGTGGGCCCAACCATTTCATCGGAACGTTTCTGGAGGCGGTGCCTCCGACGGCAGGCGCTTCGGCCGAGCTTGCGCCAGGCACGGTGTACCTCGACGAGCTCTTTCCCGACCGCACAATGCCCCAGTACTATCACTACCGGGGCTCGCTCACGACCCCACCTCATACCGAGACGGTCGAGTGGTTGGTGCTGAGGGAGGTGAAAGTCGCCTCCCCGGAGCAGATTCAGCGGATCAACGCGCTCGAGGGTGACAACGCTCGCCACGTCCAAGCGCTCTATGGTCGGGCCGTCGAAGACTAGAGCAATCGCGCATCGAACCCGCGCGCGCGAAGCGCATCGAGCACTTGTTCGGCGCCTTCTTCGCCTCTGAGCTGCAGCACCATGTCGACAATCGCGGAGCGCGCCGATGAGCCGCCAAATGCGCGCTGATGACTGATTTCCATGATGTTGCTGTCGAGCTCGCCGACCAGCTGGGTCACCTGACCGAGCGCGCCTGGAATATCGGGCACCTCGACCCGAATCTGCACCAGCCGATGGCTTCGTACCATGCCGCGTTGCAGCACGGATGAGAGCGTCATCATGTCGATGTTGCCACCGCAGAGGATCGTGCCGACGTGTTGACCGCGGAAACGGTCGGCTTGCGCGAAGACCGCGGCGACCCCTGCGGCGCCGGCGCCCTCCACCACGGTCTTTTCAATCTCCGCGAGCCAGAAAATCGCCTGCTCTATGTACTCTTCCCGGACCAAGATCATGTCGTCGACGTGTCGCCGGATGAGCTCCATCGTCAGAGCTCCCGGGGATTTCACCGCAATGCCATCTGCGACGGTGTCGTGGTCGGGGACGTCGTCCTGGTCGAGGCCGTGAAACGCGTGGTGCGCCGAAGGGTAGCGCTCGCTCTGAACGCCGACGATTCGAATCCCGGGCAGCAGCGCTTTCGCGGCCACCGCGATACCGGAAATCAATCCGCCCCCACCCACGGGAACGACCAGGGTGTCGATCCGGAACCCGGTCTCCAGCATCTCGAGCGCGAGCGTCCCTTGGCCGGCAATCACTGCCGGGTCGTCGTAGGGATGCACCAGGGTGAGGTTGCGCTCCCGGGCAAGCTCCTTCGTGAGCTCGCGCGTCTCGTCGAAACGGCTTCCGTGCAGGATGACTTCGGCGTCATGCACACGGGTTTGCTCCACCTTGGCGTTTGGCGTGGTCCGCGGCATCACGATCGTCGTGGGAATGCCCAGCCGTTTGCCGTGATAGCTCACCGCCTGTGCGTGATTTCCGGCGGACATGGCAATGACTCCGCGCCGGCGCTCGTCCTCGGAAAGCTCGAGCAGACGGTTGAGCGCTCCTCGCTCCTTGAACGA
>Ga0209536_100012940_pt1 | contig 12079 bp, 8 predicted proteins | sample DeeMarSeWOR28_12_FD_187461 | JGI IMG/M metagenome (GOLD analysis project Ga0209536, IMG submission 187461) | Marine sediment microbial communities from White Oak River estuary, North Carolina - WOR-2-8_12 (SPAdes) (version 2) | ecosystem: Environmental > Aquatic > Marine > Intertidal zone >...
TTTGCTTGACCTGCTCTTTGGTTAACGGCTGGTATTGGCCGCCCATGAGCCCAGCCGGCAGCGATGATTTGGTCTTGGTCTGTTTCCGTTGCCGGTGGCGAGTGCGCTTGTTCCTTGTCATGTTACGCAATTATAACAGCAAATCAATTGACCAGAATCCCCAATCATTAACCGGCCGGGCGGGATCAACCCTGGCACTTACTCAAAGGATGCGGGTGCTTGCACGGCGTGTACACTCTCGGCCACGACAGGACCCCGACTGGAAATGGTTAAATGCGCGCCACTAGCGGCTGGTTCGTCGCGCAAGTAAAATGCTCGCAGGCGGGTTCGCCCGTCGGTGAGTGTTTTTACCTGGCCGTCGGAATCAAAGTAATCAATATCGGTATGCGCTGTGTGCGCATAACGCTGGGCGATGACCGGCCACGAGTGATTTAAATTCGTTTGTATGGCGGCTTGCCACTTGGCCGAACTAACTAATCGCCCGACCACGACGCTTTTCCCGCCCCAGGATCCGCTGCCGCCGTCAAACCCGGCAAACTTAAGCACCCAGTCCTTCTTTTCCGCTAACAACTGCGCCTCAATTTCTGCGGTCAGCAAGTGCGTTTCCGGAACACAGCGGTCTAGGATGTCTAGATCCTCCTGGTCAAGCTCCCGGCGCAAATCGGGTAGGGGTAAGGCCGCCATTAAGACCTTGTTATCCAAGAAATGGTTAGGGGGGTTTAAAAAGACAGCACCCTGTGTAGACCATTCCCGAAATTTATTTAATTTGGTGGGTTCAAAGTAGTCCACATAGCCAAAACGGAACACGACCGCTTCACCGACATTTTCCGGCCAGCCGGTATCATCGGGCCAAAGATAAGGCAACAGGCCGTTCCGGTATATGCGTGCGCCGACGGCATTGTCCCATTCTGAGGGCCAATCAGGAATGCCAAAGAGGGGTGGCTGCCAGATGTGACCAAGCCGCACCCCGGCGGCAATTTGGGCTATCGGTAAATCGTAAAGCACCTGTCCAGAAACTTGTTGCTCGGCCAGCGCCCGGCAAAAAGCCAGTTGCTCAAAGATGAACGGACTCCACTTTTGCGTGCCGGCAATCAGCATGGGGCGGCCATCCAGATAGCGGGAAAAACTGGCGACCAGGTCTGTTTCTAGACCGTAACCGACCTGCATGGCATGGGCAAAGCCCTGGGCAGCCGGGCAACTCTCGATTTCAGTCAGCGCCAGCTGATAAGTTCCCTTGCCGGCCGGTGCCAGTTGGAAATCCGGCCGGAAGGTATCCATCCGGCTGGGGCTAATATATTCCCTTAAGGATGGGGGCACCTTGTGATCTAGAAGCTGCACCAGTGGAGCGCACTCATCATTGTAGAGACGGGTGATAGCGTCGAAGAAAGCAAAAAGGGCCGGTCCAATGCGGTTTATTTCTTGTCGGCTGGTTAGGGGCAATCGAAATGGGGCCACAGCCGGTAACCACCACGTCCCTTCAATACCGGCATATCCGATGCCGGTTTCATTCATTTTCTTAGATGGATTTATAGACTTAACTGGATTTTCTCCCTCCAGAATCATGCACCTTCTTCAGGTAAAGAAGGATAGCAAGACCTGGATATGAATGATAAAGGTTTTTAAGATATGGAGCCGATGCCATACACACCATGCAAGGCCTGGCCGCGATCGAAACGACTCAAATCGTACATCGCAATCGACATCCGCGGTTTTTGCCCCAGAATGGTTTGGGCCAAGCCCTCGCCCACCGTCGGGGCCATTTTGAAGCCATGACCGCTGAAGCCGGTGGCAACAAACAAACCTTCTATCCCCGGTACCGGACCAACGATGGGGTTCCAGTCAGGGGTGATGTCATAGGCGCCGGTCCATCCGGCTACATAGTAGCCGTCGGCAAAGGCGGGCATGCGATTCGAAACCAGGGCGGCCATGCGCTCAATGTGAGCATCGTCGATAAAATCATTTAGTGTATCCGGATTTTCAAGTGGGTCACCATGATCACCGGTGCCTACCAGGACTACGCCGCCGGTATCCGGCCGGAAATACATTTTATCCTCAGTTGTCAAATCTTTCACTATCGGCCAGCCCATTTCATACGGCCGGTCGATTTTAAGGGTGATCACCTTGTGCCGGCTAACTTCTACCGGGAAGTGCAGACCAATCATTTGCCCGATCTGGTTTATCCAGGGTCCAACAGCTAGCAGGACTACCGGGCTTTCAAAGGTGCCTTTATTGGTTTCCACCCTTTTTAGCCGGCCATTCAGGTGCATATTGGTGACACCGGTTCCGGTGTGGATCTCGACTCCCATCTCGCGAGCCCTTTGCGCGTATGCGGTGGTAGTCAGGTAAGGGTCGGCAAAACCGGCTAGCGTGTCGAAGCCAATCACGGCTACGTCTTCAAATTGCAAGAGGGGATGGAATGCACGCGCTTCGGCGGCAGAGATGGAACGGGCATCAATACCCATTTCGTTTTGCTGGCGGAAGACAGTTTCCATCGGTTCCCGGTGTTCGGCCGGGCCGGCAATCAGATAACCTACCTGCCGCCAGCCGATATCGCCACCGACCATTTCATCAAAATTGGCGAATACACGTAAGCTTTCCGCCGCATGGCGAATATTGGCCTCTATCGAGTAATGGGTGCGGACGATAGCGCAGGACTTGGCCGTGCCCCCGGAACACAAATCTCCTTTTTCCAGCACGACGACATTCTGCGCCCCATGCAGGGCCAGGTAATAGGCGGTGCTGCACCCATACAATCCTCCGCCGACAATCAGAAAATCAGCAGTTGTGTTCATCTGGTCCTCCGATCAATCCATTCCATTTCTATATCAAGCATTACATCCAGGGAAAGGGAGCGTTGGACTTGGGTAAGGCGGCCTGTTGCTCAAAGCGGTCGAAGGCAAATGGGGCTAGCAGTTCGCTGGTTTCCCCGGTCAATATTCGCGCAACCTGTTCGCCCACGCCAATCATCTTGAAACCATGGTTGGAGTCGGCAATCACATATACATTGGGACACATGAAATCAAATACCGGGAAATTGTCCGCCGAAAATGCTCCGACGCCACCCGAAGGGTGGGATGAGGCATATTGGCGCTGTCCTTCATACCGTTTCATGCAGTGGGCCAGGGAAGCCACCCATAAATCGTAGAAATTATCATCGACGCAGTAATACGGGCTGCGCGTGCCGTAGGGGTCAATCTGGGCATTTAAGCCGGCATCCAGCGGAACAGCCCCGCCTTGCACGCTGTGCTTGTCCCGCTTCACGTAGATGCCCCAGGGTTGATCCCACACCAACCGGCCGTCCTCACTATAGAGGGGCACATCGCTGTCTACGTGCAGCAGCGGCGGTCGCTGACCATCATTGGTGATATGGATATAGGGATTGACTTCAATTTCCCCTTCTTGCAAGGCCAGGAAACGCCATAGTTCGGTTTTCTCTCCCGGGTTATGTGGGTCCGGTACTGCCAACGGTAACTCCAACATGCGCCACAGATTTTTAATCCATGGCCCCACGGCCACAATGACATGGCCAACTTCAATGTTACCCAGGTCAGTCTCTACCACGGTAACATCGCCATGGGCATTGAACTGGAAACCGGTTACTTCCGGGCCGATCATGATTTGGGCGTCTTGGCGTTCGGCTTTGATCGCCAACCCGTGAATGGCCTGCCGGCTCCAGGCATGGCCACCGCGATGTTCGTGGAGTACCACTTCCAATTTTTCCGCCTGCCAGTCATGGAAGATGTTGGTCATGTACTTTTTCACTTCTTTTTCGCCCACCACCAGTGTAGAGGGATAGCCTAGCTTCTGGTGCCGTTGATACACAGCCTCCAATCCGGCGCGCATTGGGGCAAATGAGGCGGTCAGGTATCCCACCGAGTTGTAGGCAAAGTAGTCCGGATCGGACTCCCAAATATCCATGCAATGCATCATCAGGCGGGTCATCGGTTCCTGGTAATAGTTACAACGTACATTGCCGCAGGCCACCCCGGAGGCGCCAGCCGCAATGCTGCTCTTTTCCAACACCAGGATATCAGTGCCGCTTCCCTGTCCTTTTTGCTTCAGGTATTTAGCCAGATGGTAGGCAGTGGAGAGACCGTGCACCCCAGCACCAATGATCAAATATTCAACTTTGGTGGGAAAGGCCATGGGATAACTCCTTATGGGATGAAATTCATAATACTTGGCAAGTGTGCAAAAAAGTAAAGAGGATTCTATCGTTTCCCCGGCCGGTACGCCAGTTTACCGGAAAAAAGGATTGACCATTGCCTGGTCCATTTTCCCAGAAAACAGCATTTATATTTGGCTGATATCTGCCAGTTGGGCTTCGGCCAGGCGAATCAAATCCTGTGGATCCAGTTCCAGACCGGCCATGGGGTCGCCGCTGCTGATGTTCACCCGCTCCAGTGTGGCAATGGCGTGGTCAAAAAGGACCAGCACTTCTGCCGGAAGACACAGCGGGTTCACAGCCCCCTGCACATAGCCCGTAACCGCCTCAATTTCTTCAGCCGAAGCGAAGGAGAGCCGCTTCCATTCGCCGCCCAGGAAAGAACGCACTGCTTTAGGATCCAGACGGCTGGGACCGGTGACGCAGGCCATGACGTAACGGCGATTTTTGTCGCGTAGGAGAATGGATTTCACCATTTCTTCCGCATTTACCCCACGTTGGGCGGCCGCGGTAGCCACGGTGAAAACGGGTTCGTCATGGGGCAGCAGGCGATAAGGGATGCCTTTTGCGGTGAGCAGACGGGTAACCGGGGTGTCGATAGCAACCATGGTCACTTGATCCGGAAAGGTTCCAGGGCTGCCCATTCCAGTTGCACACCCAGCCCCGGCCGGTGGCCTAAATCAACAACTCCCTTGTCATCCGGTCGGATGGGGTGGGGGAGGATAAAGTCGCGTTTTTCTATGGTCCAGGCCGGGGGATCAAACGGGAATTCGATAAAAGGCGCGTTCGACACAGCGGCGGAGACATGCAAATTGGCCAGCAATAATAAGCCATCACCCCAGGTGTGCGGCGAGTAAACCACCCCCGCCGACCGGCAAGCATCGGCCAGCTGACAACCGCGTAAAACCCCTGTGCTCCAGGCGACATCCGGCTGGTAGACATCGAGCGATCCAAAATGGAGGTATTGCAGCCATTCCGCAAATTCCCGGTTGGCTTCGCCACCAGCAATGCGGATCTTGGCCTGTTGGCGCAAAGTAGACAGGCCGGTGAAATCGTGCCGGTGTAATGGTTCCTCCAGCCAGTATACATCCAACTCGGCCAGCGCATCCGCCATCCAGAGCGCGGTTTTTAAGTCCCAGGGTACGAATGTGTCGTAAGGCATGTGCCAGCCCTGGTTAGCATCCACCAGGATAGCCATTTCCGGCCCTACGGCGTCCCGCACGGCCTGCACCACGGCCAGATCCTTACGTAAATCGGGGTCGTGGAAGCGAACCTTTAAGGCCGGAAAACCGAGCGCTTGCAGTTGGCGGGCGGACTCGGCGCGCACAGCGGCCGGCCGGCGTTCGCCAGTAGAAGCATATACGCGCACATGCGGTGTGTGGCCGCCCAACATTTGCCATAAGGGCTGCTCCTTTATTTGGCCCATCAAATCCCATAAGGCGACTTCAAAAGCCCACATCCGGCCGTAATAAAATTGCAAGTTGTCCAGAATATGCACGTGCCGGCGAATGGCGAATACATCCTCACCGAGAAACAAGGATTCATTCCCGGCGAAGCCGACCATCAGATCCCCGCTGCCCACGCCTTCATGGTCGCCGGAACGCACGCGAACAACGGTGCTGGTCAGCGAGGTGCGTGGTTGGGGGTCCCAGGAGGCGTGGAAAGCAGGATCCAGGGGGATGCGGTACTGGGTAATTTGGATTTCATCGATGGTATGCATGGTAACATCTCACTTGTGCATAGAGCCGGGCGCGATCATCAAGATTCCGCCCGGCCCATATTGGTCAATAAGCCTGCCGGTAAAGGGCTTCCAGATCATCCTTAGTCACCGGCCGGGGATTGGACATCCAGTTGGTATCCAGGTGGTAGGCATGATCGGCCATCGCCGGAATCAGCGCTTCGTCTACACCCGCATCGCGCAACCGGGTGGGTAGGCCGGTGTCCACAATCAGTTGGCGCACCGATTCTACGGCTTCTGCGGCCCGGCCGGGGTCTGGCGATAGGGTCGCTTCACCACGTAAAGCCGCACTGATTTGGGCATAGCGCTCCGGTGCGGCAGGCAGGCTGAAGGCCATCTGCGGAAGCAGGGTGAGCGCAATGGCCACGCCATGATGCAGGTCGGCAAAACTGGATAATTGGTGAGCCAGGGAGTGGCAGGCCCCTAACCAGTTACTACTAATGGCGATGCCGCCCAGCATAGACCCGATGATCATATCTTGGCGCGCCTCCCGGTTGTCCGGTTCGTGTACCGCCCGGCGCAGGCTGCGGCCGATCAGCGTGATGCCCTGCAAAATAAGCGGATCCAGCAAGGGATTGGCATTGGTGGAGACGAAAGCTTCGATGCAATGGGATAAAGCATCCAGTCCGGTGGCGGCGGTGAGCCCGGCCGGTAAAGTTAGGGTTAATTCTGGGTCGACCAGGGCCACATCCGGGATGAGATAATCGCCGCCAATACCAAATTTCAACTTGCGTTCCAGGTCCGTGAGCAAGCCCCAGGGGGTAACTTCTGCCCCGGTCCCGGCAGTGGTGGGAATGGCAATCATGGGGGGCATCTCCCGGCGTAAGGGATGCGGCCGGCCCTGGTCCCCCAGCATGGTGGCATATTCTTGAAGCGGTGGCACGGGAAACTCGCGCACCCCGGCCAACAGGCGCACGCCTTTGGCCGCATCCAGCACACTGCCGCCGCCGACAGCGATGATGATGTCCGCCTCCGCTTCTTGAAACGCTACCGCCGCGGCATGGACGGCGCCGGTGTCTGGATTGCCAGGAATCGCATCGTAAACGGTGTGGGAGATGCCGGATGCGTTGAGGGATTGGCTGATGGGGTCCAGCAAACCGGCAGCAATGATACCGGTATCGGAGACCACCATGGCCCGCTTAGCCCGGAAATTTTGCGCCTCCCGGCCGGTAAGCTGCGCCGCCCCGAAACCCACGTGTCCCGCCCCCGGCCATAAATAGGTGTTAATTTTGGTCATTGGTGTCTTCTTTTTGAATTTTTAAACAATTAGTAAATTGATCGGCAACGATGGCGCCCCAAACGGCAAGAATGATCGGCAGTAGCGGTCGCGGTCCGGCCGGGACGGTCAGCACAGCGTTGGCATCCACCCCGAGCACATTAGCGCGCGCTTCATTTCCGGCGGGTACGACCAATATCACCTGGGCATTGCGGGCGCGATAAACCTGTGTGTCTACAAGCGCCGCGGCCTGAAAGAGCGGATCGACGGCCAGCACGATAATCAGTGTGTCCCATTCGGGTCCGGGACCGCCCACTGTGGCCAGCGGACCATGCCAGGCGGAGTCAGTATACAACGCTTCGGCCATAATGCCCCGCAGGCAGAGCGAATGGGCCAGGCTGTCCGCGGCCATGAAATCTTGCCCGCCACCGATGATTTGTACTTTATCATACCCGGCTGTTACCCAGGGTTGTAAAACTGCACGTATCTGTCCGGCTAAAAACTCGTTGGCAAGCATACCGGCCAATAACAAGGGTAGACGCGCTAATCCTCTTTCCCATTCACGCACCGGCCGGCCTTCTTGGCGGGCCAGACGGACGGCCAGACCGGTTAAGTAGGTCGCCGCCAGGATTTCAAGTTGCAAGGGATTCAAATCAGCCGGCAGGTGCAGCGTATGCCCATCCTGTAAGGCCAGAAATGCGCCACTACGTTCCAGCCGCAGCAGGTAACTGTCCGGCCGGAGTTGTGGTGTTTCATAAAAGAAACGGCGGTAAACCACAATATCGATGCCGTGCAGTAACTGCCAGGCAACGGCAGACATCGCCGCCCCAATCTCGGTGGCCTCTGCATCAGTCATGAACACCAGATGTTGGCGGCCTTGCAGCGTTAAATCGGCCGGTAGCGGTCCGGCGAGAATAGCCAGGGCTGCCCGCAGGGCCATGGTGGCCTGTAACGCGGTAGCGGAGGGTTGATTGGTACCCGCATTCCAGGCCGCACCGCCATGATTGGCCGCGGCAAATTCGGCCAGGGAGAGGGCCGGGAATAGGGGTTGGTTTTCCACTGCTGCCCGTCGCTCAGCGCCGGTGGTGGTGACTGATTTAGCCAGATTGCGCGGCCGGTCGATTTCATCTGCCGATAACCCCCGCGCATAAGCCAAGGCCACTGCCAGGTCAAAGAAAAAAGAGGCGTCAATGAGGGGTTGGAGGGCTGGGGAAACGGCTGGAGAGAGGAAAACAGCGCAGTTTTCCATTTGCTGCCAGTCGCTGACTGTGGAATGGATGGTGGTGTGCACCAGGCAAAAGACGTCTAATTCGGCCATATAATTCAGGGCCGGCCGGGCCGCCCGGTGTGCTTCCGGTGTGGTAGCATTGATAATGAACAGGATGCGTTGGGCATCATCAGGGGCCCAGGCACTACTTTCGATCAGTGCGCGTAAACTGGCGGCATGAAAATCGATGGTGCGCGCCACCACCTGGGCCAATTCTTCAATTTTAAGTTCCGCTTCAATGTCCACCGGGCTGTCGCCAACCACGACCACCTTGTTGAATTGGGCGCAGCGCCGGGCGGCTTGACGGATTTGCTGGCGGCGGTGCCGATCATCAGCTACTGTCTGGAGGTGTTGGGGTATGGTGAAGGCCAGTTCATCCAGGATAAATTCGCGCTCGGAAGCTACCTGCCACGCAGAGAGTTGCCCGGCCAATAAATCTAAAACAAACAAGATGGCGGTGAAGCCTTTGACGGTGGCGACGGATACCTCCACGCCGGTCATTACGTTGAGAGTCCCTGCCGTCGTCAAGCCCCGCCGGCCCAGGTCGCTCTGTGGCCGGCCGGTTACCACAATGCGTAATACAGCCATCTCGCGAAGCCAGTTGTCCACCTTGAGTACGGCATCGGTGGTGCCGGACCAGGAAATTTCCACCGCCAGGTCGTGTTGCGGATCAATGGCTGGTCCCAGGTTCAATAGCTCTACCGGCCGGTAAACATTTACCAGCACACCGGGTAAAGATTGTCGGAACACAGGCGCGGCGCACTGCGCATCCCGCCAGGAACTGCCTTCACCTACCAGCAACAACCGTTGCAACCGGGGTAGCCCGGCGCCAAAGCGGGCCACCAGTTTTTCTTTATTTACTCCGGAGCCGATCAGCCGGTCTTCTTGGCGTATACCGGTTAACGAGACCATTCCCGCCCGGAGGTAATGGCGGCATAAATCAGCAATCACCGCCGGTATTTCAGCAATATGGCTTTCGGTGTAGGAAGGAAATCCCCGTTTGCCGACCATAGCGGGATTGAGGCTAACCTGCTGCCAATTGATGGAAAGTTTATCACCCTGATAAGTGGTCAGGGATAGCATGGGACTGTCATTAAGGTCATTGGCATCTATCCGGGCGAAAATCTCCCGGCCATCATTAACCGTGTGGTCCAAATAGACGACATTAAGGGTGAATTTATTGATGATCGCCTTGATTTGGCCCACCGCTTCCGGTGATGAGGTGCGGCCGTGGCGGGAGGTTTCCCGGAGGGACTCAATTTTTGCTGACGCTTCCGCAACCTCGGTGGGAGACCAGAGCATTAGCCCGGCATTGATGTCGGAGGCAACCATCATCACCTGTGCGCCGTCGGCCAGGGTGCGGGTGAGGATGGCAATGGGCTTATGGTGGCTGGTGATAAATAGGGTGTCCGGCCGGTGATGACTGTAAAAAGCGCAGGCGTGAGTATTGCCCTGCCGCAGCCGCCAAACCGCCAACCGCAGGGCAATTTCCTCCGCATCCATGATGCCCTTATTTTGCAAAGTAGAAAGCTGTTCTCGACAATCAGCCGGAATTTCAGCCCCAGCCTGCATCAGACGCAGGCGCTCCCACTCACACACCAGCACTTCAGAGGTGTTTTGGGTATGGTGCACTGGTTCTCCGGCGGGGAGGCCACGCTCCTGCCACCAGGTCTCTTGATCGTGCAGCGCGTTAATCATCATGGTGGCATCATGCGACCCGTTTTCACAAATCACTCTGGCGCCGCTGCGATCCCTAATTGGGTGGGCATTCGTCTCATTTACCGCGCCGACCATCGCCCACCGGCCGTGGGCGACGACAATCTGTCTCCCGGTAGAGGATAATGGGGGTAAAGGTACTTTACTTAACTTGTCCTGCAATTGCCGGGCAGTCCCCACCGCCCGGCGAACAGCTATTTGTCCGGCAGCGTCCAGCACGGCTAATCCGGAAGAATCCGGGGCGCGGTAGGCGAGGAGGTCCAGGGCATTGATTACATGAGTAATCCCGTCTCCCGCCCCCAGGTAACAAACAATGCCGCACATCAGTCCAAGGTATCCAGTGTTTCCCGGCCGATGGGGATCAGGTCCAGGTCCTGCCCGGCTACCTTAATGGTCTGCCATAAATAGACGGCCAGCGAGCGATCGCCGATTAACCGGAAGGCGGGATAGAGACCCATATCGGCCCGGATAATGATCTGGCGGGTTTTGGCCACGCTGCTTTGCCGAACCGTACCGGCCGGAAATTGCTGGCCATCAAAATTTAAGCTGCATAACCGGCTTAGCAAGCCCGTGCTATCCGGACCGATGAGCAAAATTTCCGACCGGCCATGGGTTATATCGGTGACCGTTATCAACGGGTCACCGGGTTGCACCAGGGTGGTTAGCCGGCCGGCAATTTCCTGGGCGAATCCAGGTGCCGTGTGCACCAGAAATTGGTCGGTTCGCAGGCGATAAATATTGGTTTGTTGGGTGGCGAATCCATCGCCAGGCGCTAATTCCGGCACGCCCCAGTTGGTGTGTAGAAAAGTGCCGGCCTGGCGGCCTTCCACCAGTAGCTTGCCGTTAGCCGACTCATCCGCCATGGCCACCCCCCGGCCGGCGGCAAATAAATCAGTTTCCGGGTTTTCGTTGGGGTAACGTCGCACGACTTCCCAACCGGCTATGGCCGATAGATGCGCGCCGGCCATAGCCGCAAGTTCGTGTAACGGTGAGCGTTGCAAAGGACCATTCATCGATTATTCTATCCTGATAGCAAGGCCATGATCAATGGCGCAGGCGTTCACCGGCCGGGTCGTAGAAGGGGCCATGGTGAACAGTAGCAGGTATTAATTGCCCTTCCCGCCGAATTGTGAAAGTCGCCCCTTCTTGCTCAGCCAATTCGGCTGGGAGCCAGCATAACCCGATGGCCTTCTTCAGGCTGGGGCTGTAACGACTGGAGCTCACCCAGCCAATAATCGCCAATCCAGTGGGAGAGCCATTGCTGGCTGGGGTTACAATCTGTAATCCTTCTTCGGGAATGATATTACTGTTTTTCATTTTGAAGCCTACCAACCGTTGCTGGGTACCGGTCTGGTTGATGCGCACCAGCGAACGGTGGCCTAGAAAATCCTTTTTATCTAGCTTGACTACCCATTCCTGGTTGGCGGCCAGCGGATCAGAAAGCGCGTCTGTGTCCTGGCCAACGATAAGGTGTCCTTTTTCCAGCCGGAGGATGCGCTGGGCTTCCATCCCGAAAGGGCGCAGGCCAAAGGAGTCACCCGCAGTCATTAAAGCGGTCCAAATTTGCGACCCATAACCGGCCGGGCAATGAATCTCAAAAGACAACTCGCCCGTAAATCCAATGCGTAGTACCCGGCAAGGAACTCCGGCTAACAACATATCCCGTACCCCCATGTAAGCGAGGGCCTGGTGGCTAACATCATCGTTTGTTAATTGGGCCAGAACCTGGCGAGCGTGTGGCCCGGTGAGATTAAAGGCCGCGTAAACCTCGGTCACGTCCACCAGGTGTACACCTGCGCCCCAACCCGATTGTAACCACCATTGCAGCCATTCAAACATGGCCCCCGCGCCGGTGGAGGTGGTGGTCATGTACCATTCCTGTTCGCCTACGCGGGCGGTAACGCCGTCATTGAGAATAATGCCTTCATCATTGCACATGATCCCATAGCGGACCCGGCCGGGGCGTAATTTCTGCCA
>Ga0209536_100012941_pt1 | contig 12079 bp, 9 predicted proteins | sample DeeMarSeWOR28_12_FD_187461 | JGI IMG/M metagenome (GOLD analysis project Ga0209536, IMG submission 187461) | Marine sediment microbial communities from White Oak River estuary, North Carolina - WOR-2-8_12 (SPAdes) (version 2) | ecosystem: Environmental > Aquatic > Marine > Intertidal zone >...
CATAACCTTGCATCACGTTTCCTGCTCCCCCTCTAAAATTCCGTACGTTGGGTTTTCCCCAGTACGGCTTCAAACTGGAATTCAGTTGCGACCTTCGCTTATACACGGATATTTAGTTAACCACGAAGACACCAAGGCACAAAGTACACCAAGGGCCAGGATCACTTAAAGAGCCTGTGAGAATCGCTTAAAGGCTTAATGGGGACCCTCGGAGATCAAAAATAAGCTTGCTTATTCTTGTCCTCCAGGGTGCCCCAATTGTCCCGACAAAGATGTCGGAACAACCCGCCTTGCGGGTTGCCTTTAAGCTATCCGGGTGTCCATTGGACTACCTTTGTTTTCCTCATCCTGTCAAATGAAATCGACTACAGTTTATTTCTTTCTTGTTGTCTTCGTGTCTTGGTGGTGATATTTTCTCAGCATTCTCAGCGATTGACCCCCTCCTTCTGCTCACCGTTCGCTGCTTACCGCTGACTTCAGAGAAAAGCCCACCTTCAACTTGGATGCATTTATAGACAGCACGCCCATGATTACAATCACTATCAGGGTAAGAAAATGGATGAGAATAGCAAACGCCAGAGCAGTTTCTTTCTGCACTCCAAACAAAGTGAGAGCCACCATGCAGGCATAGTGATAGTTGCCTATGAACCCTGGTCCTGCTGGCAGGGCGATCCCGAGACATGTCAGCACCAGTACAGTAATACCTGCCAGCAATCCCAACTGCAGATCAAAAGCGTTAAACATAACCATATAGGCAGCTAGCCCAGCAGCCCAAATCACTGACGTTTGAGCTAAAGTGGATAGGAGTGTTTTGATGCTGACCACTGCTTGCATACCACTGTAAAAATTCTCTGCAGCGTTCGTCAAGAAATCTGACAAACGTTCAGGGAGTATCCTTGACACCAGCTGCAAAAGCCCCAGTCGAAACTGCGGTAACGAGCCGAGCAACACAACCACAACAGCGGCGAGAAGCAAAAAGGCGAACCCCTGAAACGACGAGAGTAGCCAACCTGGTAGTTGCAGTGCCGGCAGGCATATTGCCAGGAGAGCCACAAGAAAACTGGCATCTATTAGTCTTTCCAGAACAACAGAGCCCATGGCAGCGCTTAGCCCAAGCCTGCTGTTCTGCTGCAGCAAGTAAGGCCGAGCCACTTCACCAAGACGTGCCGGCAATATCCACACAAAGAGAAACCCTATGCAGGTAATGGGCAGGAGCAGTCGCTGGGTGAACTGTTCCAGAGGCGACAAGAGTAACCCCCAACGAAAAGAGCGCAAAAACTGGGGCGCAACCAGGAGGATCACTACAAAAACAATCGAAATCGCATCAACCTGGCGAATGACGGTCATTACTTGGTTCAGTTGGACGTTGCGAAAAGCCAGGTAACCTGCCACCACACTCACTGCCACAGAAACGATTATTTTCAGAAGATTCTTAGTCATCAGTTCTAGTCATTGCGCTTTTGCTGGAGCTTAAATTAACCGCAGATTCACCCTGTGGAATCCTGCCTTCGGCGGGTCCGCAACGCGGAATTCCACAGGGCAGGCGCAGACCAATAGCTGGCCGACTTGGCCAGCTATTGCCAGTCATGCCCTTCGGGCAAATTGAGAACCAGTCTTTTGATTTCGTTTTTCACCACCCGTTCGTTGCACTCACTCGAGAAACAAAGAGCATAGGGCATAGAGCATAGAGTTAAAACAAAAGCAGAATCTTTTTTGCTGTCAGCTGCTGGCTACCAACTGCCTGCTGGTATTCGTCTGCGGTTGATTCTATATTCCTGCCAGTTGCCTACTGGTCAGTGTCTGGTATTTGCTCCGCAGCGGACAAGTCCGACAGCTTTAATTTCTCCAGTGATGCAACGGCGTCACGCATTCTATCGTCCAGAGGCATGGTCTTCTGCTTCTTGTAGTCGTACATCACCTGCACGGATTTGCCCTCGGAAACCAACCGGGCACTGGTAAGTTCTTCCATGCGGTACTCAAAATGAAAGCTCTTGTTTCCCAAATTACGAGCCCTGATCCCGATTAAAAGGGTTTCCCCGAAGTGCGCCGGACTCACATATTTACAGGTTACCTCGGCGAGGATAAAGTTGATTCCTTTCAAACCATGATCTTTTCTCAAGGCCCTCCAGTACTCCACCCGAGCGTCTTCCATAAAAGCTACAAAAGCCACGTTGTTCACGTGGCCCATTGCATCCAGATCTCTGAAAAGCACTTCGTGTTCAAAAACCACATGATATCTTTCCATCGGAACGAACCTCCGCATGTTAGCCCGCATTACTCACGACCCGGCTACTGCGACCACGAATATTGCCGCCCTTCCGGGCGTCCTCGGGTCTCGAACCCTGCGACGTACTGTTGAAGCTCCCTGCAGCAAGCTGCAGTCCCGCTGAAGCGGGATTCGAAATGTAAGGAAGTGATTCCATTTTATTGGAGTTCGCTCGCTAACCCCGCAGCAAGCTAGGGGAATGCGCTCGCTGGAGCATTTTCAAGTACGCCTCGAGTTCGAGCCCCTGCGGATGCCCGGTGGCGCGCCTATCTTCTTCGCGCTCGCTACGCTCCGCTCAGTCCCGCAAGCGGGTTCCCAGTTTCATGGTCTCGTGACACCGTTTCGTGAATAATGTGGGCTAGCCAGTAGCGACCGTCGGCGTAGTTTAGCCGATTTTGGCTTTCAGTGCTACAGGCAAAAGCCTTGTCCGTTGTATGTTGTCTGTTGTGTAAAAGGTACAGTGTATAGAGCATGGAGCATAGGGCATAGAGTAAAAAAATGAGAGTCTGCTCCGGCACTGCACCTTTGGTGCTTAGTGCCTACTGCCTAGTGCCTAGTTTGTGTTACAGTTTGAATATATGCGAGGTTAGAGCTGATCAATGAAAGAGACGCCTAATATTTTACTCATAAACCCATGGATCTATGATTTTGCCGCTCATGATCTGTGGTCGAAACCTCTGGGACTCCTGATGTTGGGTGGATTCTTGCGAGCCCATGGGTACCAACTCAAGCTGCTCGACTGTTTGGATATTTATGATCCTCGGCTGCAAGAAGTCCAGGGGATGAAACCTGCCACCCGCCGCACTTTTGGCACCGGCAAGTTTTACCGTACAGAAGTACCTAAACCCGCAGCCTTGGAGCAATTTAATAGGAGTTACTACCGCTTTGGGATCACCCCTGAAATCTTCCAAGAGCGTCTGCTGGAGGGGATCGAGCCAGATGTGGTGCTCGTTACATCCACAATGACGTATTGGTATCCAGGCCTACAGGAGTGTATTCGACTAGTCAAAAAACACTTCCCTGATGTACCGGTGGTTCTGGGTGGAATCTACACCACCCTCTGTTCGGATCACGCTTCTCCCAACAGCGGTGCCGACCACATACTCCCCGGTCCCGGCGAGACTCACATATTGGAATTTTTGGAGAAACTGACAGGTTACAGTTCCCAAGAGCCCTTTCAGACTTCTGAGTCAGCCACCTTCCCTAGACCAGCCTTTGATTTGTTGCCCCATCTGGACTACGTATGTACGCTCACGTCCCGCGGCTGTCCCTACTGCTGTCCCTATTGCGCTTCACCTTTACTCTACCCACAGTTTATTAGAAGAAATCCAAACCAGGTGGTGGATGAATTGGAGTACTGGCACCAAGTGTACTCAATTGTTAATGTGGCATTCTATGATGACGCCCTTCTGGCAGGCCCAGATGAGCATATAATGGAATTGCTCTCTGAGGTGAGACGGAGAAAACTACCTTTGCAATTTCACACCCCTAATGCAGTTCACATCAGCGGGCTCACTGCTGAGGTTTGTGAAACCCTATTCGTCTCTGGATTCAAGACTTTGCGGCTTGGCCTTGAAACTAGTGACGATGAGCGACAACTAAAACTGGGAGGCAAAGTGAGGCCTGGGGCTTTCTCAGGCGCGATGGTCAAACTGACCCGGGCGGGATTCCAGGCTGACCAGATTGGAGTCTATCTCCTTTGCGGTCTTCCAGGGCAAGATCCTGCTGAGGTGGCCCAGTCCATCCGCATGGTGCGGGATCATGGAGCGAGGCCTCACCTGGCTGAGTATTCGCCTATTCCTGGTACGCGCTTTTGGGAGGAAGCGGTGCTGTGTTCCCCTTTTGATCTGGCTGGAGAGCCTCTTTACCACAACAACTCCATTTTGCCTTGCAGGAGTGAGCACTTTGGGCTGGAGGAACTGCAGGAACTGAAACAACTGTGCAGGGACTGAAATGCAAAAAGAATAGGACACGGATTTACACAGATCTAAACAGAAAAAACTTTAGCTAGAATCACGAAAGTACTAAAGAATACAAAATTAACCGCAGGCACACGCAGACGGTCGCAGACTTACAGATTGTTAATGATCTAACGATTGCTTGAAACTACAGTAGGGAGTCCCTGATGACAATAATAAGTAAACTCATTCTTGCCATCAGTAACTCCCTATCGCACCGATGTGACCATCGGCCATCCCGCTATGCGGGAGGTTTCAAGCAATCATAGACTTGCTATATCCGTTCACTATTGTCAGTCTAATATTCATTGACATACGCAGATAGGCACAGACTAAAGCAGACTAATAGTATTATTAGGACCACCTGAAAGCTAAAAGACGAGCTGTTTGCGGATGAAAATTAGCAAGCTCATTATCAACCGCCAACAGCTCAACTTTACACCCGATGTCTCGGGTGCCTCCGCCTTGCGGAGGACTTCCAGTAATTCGCACAGGGCATAGAGTTAAATCAAAAGCAGAACCTTTCTTGCTGCCTGCTCGGTAGCGTGTCTCTGCGGTTAAATATTCTTACCCTTGATCTATCAATGCGGCGAGGTAGCCAGCGCCGAAGCCGTTGTCGATATTCACCACCGCTATGCCCGGAGCGCAGGAATTGAGCATGGCCATCAGGGCGGCCAAGCCATTGAAAGAAACACCGTAGCCCACACTGGTGGGCACCGCAACAACCGGTTTGTCCACCATCCCCCCCACTACACTGGGCAGGGCTCCTTCCATGCCAGCCACTACCACCAGCACAGTGGCCTCCCTCATCAGCTGAAAATGATCCAGAAGGCGATGCAACCCTGCCACTCCAACATCAAAGAGCCGTTCAACCCGGCTACCGATCATTTCTGCTGTGATTGCGGCCTCCTCAGCCACCGGGATATCAGAGGTTCCTGCTGCCAGGACGAGAACAAGCCCTCGTCCTTTTTGGGAAACCTCCTGCTGGCGCACGGTCAGGGTGCGGGAGATGTCATCATAAACGGATGCTTTTATGTCTTTTCTTACAGCTTCAGCCTTGGCGGAATCGACCCGGGTCACAAGTACGTTGGAACCTTGAGCCAGAATGGCTTTCATAATCTGGGTGATCTGATCCGCGGTTTTACCTTCGCCGAAGATTACTTCCGGAAAACCGCGCCGCAAGGCGCGATGGTGATCCACCCGGGCAAAACCGAGATCCTCATAGGGCAATGAGCGCAAGCTTTCCAGGACGGATTCCAAATCAGTTTTACCATCTTGCAAAGCTTGTAGCATTTCTCGAAGCTTTTTCTCATTCATAGCTCTGCTCCGTTCATTGTTGGAGGTTGTTTGTTCACCACAGAGGCACGGAGAGCACAGAGGGAACTTTATTTTTGCCCGATCGGGAGACCCGCCCGCCTCGCCTGAGCGGCCCGTCCGCCTCGGCTGAAGCCTCGCGATGCCGGGCGGGCTCGCGATGGCGGGCAGGCGGCGATCGGGCAAAAGAAGCAACCCTCCGGGCAGCTTCTTTGTGGTCAAGCCAATGCGGATCGGATTCTGAAGTAAGTACTGCCACCGAAGGTAAAGAGCATGGGGTAATTCAGTCCCTTACTCACTGCCCTTTTCTTTATCTCTAGTTGGCTTGCTCCTATCGCGGCTAGAAAGCCGCTCCCACAGTATTAAAAACTAGGCATTAGGCACCGAAACGACTACCCTGGGCGGGCACAGAGGCCCACCCTACTGGATACTGACTACTGGCTACTGGCCACTTCCCTTTACGCCTTCCAGCACCTCTTTGACTAGCTCAGCCTGTTCGATGGCGATTTGAGTGCGGTCGTTCAAGGCGGCTCGAGCTCTTTTGCCCTTGGACTCCAATTGTTTTTGGTTGCCGAGAAAATTTCTCAGTTGCTCCAAAAGATCATCTTTGTTCCGCACTCTGATTCCGCAGCCCGCTGTTTCCAACAACTGGCTGGCCTCTAAAAAATTATTCATGTGGGGGCCGTAAAAAACAACCTTGCCCCAGGCGGCCGGTTCCAGAATATTCTGGCCCCCCAAGGGTACCAGACTGCCCCCGCAAAAAACCAGATCTCCTAAACCATAGAGGTCAAATAGCATGCCCACAGTGTCCACCAGAATGATATTGGTTTTTCTCTGTTCAGACCCATTAGCCAGTGAACTTAGACGCTGGAACTCGATACCTTCTCGTTGGAACCATCCCTCCAACCGGCCAATCCGGTTAAGGTGGCGTGGGGCAAATAGGCCCACCAGATCGGCTTTGTCGCGGACCAGTTGACAAAAAATCTCCGGCAACCAGTTAATCTCTTGATTGCGAATACTGCCGGCCACCAAGACCAGTTGCCCAGGTTTCAACTGCAGTTTCCGTCTGAGACTTTCAACCCTGCTAGGATTTGCCTGCTCCAGTAAACCGGCCCCTTTCATGTTCCCTGTGACCTTCACCCTGGCTGCCGGGGCTCCTATGTCGATTATCCTGGCGGCATCCTCTTCGGAAACCATTGCCAAGACAGAAAGATTTTGAAGAAAGCCGGTGGTTAGGGGTCTTATTTTACGATACTTTTTGAAAGAGCCATTTGAAATGCGACCGTTGAGGAGCAGGGTGGAAATCCCCAAGCGGTGAGCCTCGCCCAGAAAATTCGGCCACAGTTCTGTTTCCAGACAAATTATGACATCTGGCCGGATGTGGCGCAAAGCCAGATGAACGGAAGCAAGTATATCCAAGGGGAAGTAGATGCAACTTGCCCTTGGTGCCAGTCTTTTTCGGGCCAGTTCTTGTCCCTGGATAGTAGTGGTGGAGACAACCACCCCCAGCCCGGGACGAACCTTGTCCAAAGCGTCGACGAGTGCTCCAGCCACCCCCACCTCACCAACTGAGACCGCATGGATCCAGACCAGAGGTCTCTGGTGATGGTGATAGGAAGTTCGTTGAGGATGGAAGCCTAGACGTTGTTTCCAGCGGGCCGCTTCGTCATCAGGTAGCAAGCGGTAAATAAGGTAGGCGAAAGGTGATAGCGCCGCCGTGATTGGCAGCAATGCGAGGTTGTAGAGAAGACGAGCCCAATTCATTCTGCTTGGCTTACTCCTACTTCAATTAACCGCAGACTCACGCAGACAGACACAGACGGAAATCTTAACCACAAAGACACAAAGTACACCAGGGTCAGGATCACTTGAGGAGCCTATCAACTAATAAGTATTAACTTTCGTGATCTTTGCCTGCCCCGTAGGTCCGAAGGACCGTACTGTGGTAAATCCGGGCAAATATGTTTAGCCCCTATCCATTGATATTCTTGTGGTGATATTTTCTCAGCGATCTCTGTGATTAATATGAAAATATCCGATAGGATTATGGCACTGATTCTACTGCAAACTGAACAACAGGGCATTCTCGATCTCTTCCACGTGCTCGGGATCTTCCACCCGTTGACCTTCCTTGGTCAGGACGTAGAAGATGTCGGCCACTTGATCCACCCTGGTGGAGATCTTGGCCAGAAAGACCTGCAATTGCAAGTCTAGCAAAGTTCGGGCAATGGAATAGAGCAGACCAGGGCGATCAGTAGTATAGACTTCGATGATGGTGTACTGGTCGGAAGAATGATTGTCCACCACAACTTCATCAGGCTTGGCAGGTGCCCACCTTCTTTCTCTCCTGTGTTCGGCAGCGTGTAGAGCCAATCTGTAATCCAGCACCAGCCTTCCCTTTAACGTCTTCTCAAGGTCAGACATCACCTGCTCCCAGGAAATCTCCATTTCAGGCTTTAAAGCAGCTACCTCGAAGGTCTGGAAGGCAACACCGTTCTTCTTGGTGTGAGTCGTGGCTTTGCGAATATCCATTTGATTCAAAGTCAATGTTCCCGCAACCCGGGCCAAAAGACCCGGGGGCTGTCGGCTCATTACCGTCAGTTCCCACATGGACTGTTTTTCTTGCACCTGCCAGGAGAAAACCGATTTTTCCAGTTGTTGCTCCAATCTGTATTGACTCACCACCTCCTCGGGTGTCGCCGACAGGAGATAACGGGAGGGAAACTGCTTGAAGTGATGATCAAGTTCTGCTTCAGTCATCTCGCCACCCAGCAGCTCTGCCACCTGACGCTTTATGGACAGGAGCCTAGCCGCCACTGCTCTGACATCAGGATCACCCCTTTCCAAACGATGCAGCAGACACTGGTAGAGCTCTAGTACGGGTAGATTCTGCCAGTATTCCCAGGCTTGAGGCCCTGTGGCGCCGAGATCCGCAAGAGAGTGGAGAGCTAACATTTTCAGCAGATCCACGGAACCGATCACACCAGCGCAATGCTGAATCATTTCCTCATCTTCGACGTCACGGCGTGCAGCACTGTCAGTAAGCAGCACATGGTTGGCCACCAGAAAGCTCAGAAGTTCCTTTTCCTCATCAGTCAGACCGAGGCGATCCCCGATGAGCAGTGCCATCTCACCTCCTCGCTGGGCATGGCCATGGCCGCCACTTTTTCCCACGTCATGGATCAGCCCGGCCAACAAGAGCACCTCTTGGTCTCTTATTCCCTCGAGCCATTCTGGAACTTGCGGGAAGTCGGCATCGTGTTCACCTTTGAACAGTTTTTTGAGTTCGGCAAAAGTCCTGAGATGATGCTCGTGCACAGGGTGGAGGTGAAAAGCATCATGTTGGACCAGGGCGTGGACCTGACGAAGCTCGGGAATAAGGGCCGAGAGTACCTCCGTACCGTAAAGGGCTCTAAGAGTTCTAATCTTTGAGTTCTCTTCCCGGATAATCTCAAAAAGCCACTGGCGCAATTCAGACTTACCTTCCAAGTCTCCCGGCAGTTGATTTGCCTGGCTCTTGGCCCACTGATAAGCTTCGGCGCCAAGGGGCACATCCAAATGGACTGCCTGTTTGAAAAGTTCCAGCACTTCCTCGCCTGTGTTTGCCACAATCCGGCTGTCTATGGCGAGCCGACCGCGCTCAATCCACATGCCAGGCGCCACCTTTTGTGTGGCCGGCTCGTCTATCTCCTTTTCCGTGGCTGCCACCCACTCCCGCAACAGCTCCCTAAAACGATCGGCTACTCGCCTGACCTCATAGAAATGACCTTCCAACTCCTTCATCATAATTTCGACGGCGAGAAAGTCTCCCTCATCCTGGTAGCCCAAGCTAAGAGCCACTTCCTGCTGAGCCTCATACTGCAGTTGGGTTTCCTGGCGTTCCTTGAGAAGCTGTAAATGATTCCTTACCCTCAGTAGGAATCGTTCGGCTTTCTGCAGGGCTGCGGAACTATCTGGATCCAGATTGTCTATCTCAAGCGAGGTATCCCCGCCATTGAGCAGAGCGCCGGCCCAGCGTATCCGCTTGAGTTCGCCGAGACTCCCGCCGCTGTACTCCAAGTCTGGTTCCAGGAGAATTTCTGGGTTTGCCTGTCTGTCGTTTCTTTCCTGCCACTCCCCCACAAAAGCCCTAATTGACTGGAGGTCCCTTTTGGCGTCAATCTCTCGCAGCAGAGAAAACCTCAGGTCATCCACCAATTTTCGGGATCCGCTAATAAATCGACCATCCAGGATACCACCCAACCAGTCAAAATTATTTAAACCCAGCTTCACTGCCTCTTCTATGGTAGCCGTCTGAAACTGAACGTCCCAACCGGCCTGCTCAAGAGGCTGCACGATGCCTGTCCTCCAGGCTTCTTCTTTGAAAGAGGCTTCAGAGGTTTGCAGAAAGAGCAGAGTTATTGGAGAAAATGGTCCAAGATGCCGTCGTCCGAATTCACCGGTGGCCAATACTGCTCCGGAGCTCCGGATTGTTTTTGAATCCACGTCGATCCGGTTGCTCAACCGATTGTAGAGAGAGATAAGAGCCACGTCCACCATGGCAGATATTCTTCCCGGATCTTCCAGCTGTTCCGGTTCTTTCAGTCTTTTTCTCTGGGTGCTGAGGTGGGATACTATTTGGTCCATGATCGTATTTCTTTCTATGTATGGCTTAAGGTTTATGGGTAAGGTCATAGGGCATAGAGCATAGAGAAAATACAGCGGGCAGCTAGCAGCGGGCAGTAATGAAGACTAGGAACCAAACACTGACAGGATTGTCTTTGTCTGGATCCCGGATAGCCCGATGCAGTCGGGCTTCCGGGATGACGTCTTTGGACGCGCACGGCGGCCCGTCCCACCAGCACAGAGGCCCGCCCTACCAAAGCAGCAGGGCCTGGGGCAAATTTGAGATTTTCCACTCTATGCCCTATGCTCCATGCTCTATGCCTTTTTTATGTGCCCCCTTCATCCACCAAAGAGTTTGACTGATGCGCCTTCAATTTTTTAACCCTATGCTCTATGCCGATTGATTCTGGATTCTATCCCTTGTCAAAGCCTTTATTATACCGATATTTGTATTAAAAGAATAGTTTTCTGAGAAGGAAGAAAGCTCGAGGTTGGAGGAGCGCTCAAAGTATTTTGGATTTCAGAATGCGCCCGCCCGCCTCGCCTGAGCGAGCAAGCTCGCGAAGGCGGGCAGGGATTGAGGATTGAGGAAATGGCATAGAGCATAGGGTAAAAAACAATGCGGATATGGGAATGGTGGGATGAGAAGGGGGAATCTCAACTTGATTTTCTCTTATTTCTCTTGGGGGAAAGAATCTTGAGTTCCGGGAAATATGACTTGTAGAATCCCCTATCGCGAGTAAGAAAACGTTCCGCTTTCGTCACTGCATGTGCCCCTATGAGGAAATCAGTAATAATTCGTTTCCTTGTTCCACCGGATTTCCTATACAATCCCCATTTTTTACCTGCCAGATAAGCGACATCAGTATCCACTGATGACAAGGCTACATTTATAGTGGCCAGGGTGCCGTCTAGCAAAGATCTCTCTTGAAATTGGGGGACAAGCTCAGCATACACGATGTCGCACATGATCAGTGCCCCTTCGTCGTATGCCAATTTGAGTAGTCTGGACGAGTCGGCAGCGAAGGCTTTGTCGGGTAGGAAGACATCCAGCAAGATACTTGTGTCAACAGCGCTAATCATCTTCCCCGGACCTCCTCGATGTAACCATCGGTATCAGAAGGACGATCTAGAATTCCCAAGACTTGATCGACAGGATGCTTACCGCGACTACGTTTTTGGATCAAGACACCTTCTTTTGTTGCCACGAGCTCAACCTCGACATCTCTGGTAAATCCGAATCGGTCACGAAGAGGCTTCGGGATAGTGATTTGCCCTCTTTCAGATATTTTCATATTAATTGCCTCCGTTTTACTGAATACGTAATTCATACCAATTTTGATCTATTTTGTCAAGTATTTGAAGGGAAGAATCTAAGAGACAGAAGAAAGGACGGAATATTGGAATGATGGAATGGTGGAATGATGGGGAAAGAGCAAAGGACATAGGGAAATACAGTTGGCAGTTAGCAGCGGGCAGTGGACAGCTAGCGCTGTGTCCGTTGTCAGTTGTCCGTTGCAGAAGAAGCATAGAGCAGAGGGCATAAAGCATAGGGTTAAAAGCGATGCGGACTTGGGATTGCGGATTTAAAAGCAAGGAGTCAGGAGAGGAAAGCAGACAGCAAAGCTGTCGGTGGAGGTTGGAGGCACATCATTGCGGATTTCGAAATGCGGACTGCGGATTTGAAAGACAAAAGACAAGCGGCATAAGCTAGATAATTGCGGATTGCGAAACCGGGAACCTGCCCGTGGGGTGGGAGTCCGAAGGACAATTTCTGATTTACAGATTTCCTACTGGATTCTGACTACTGGCTAGTGGCTATTCAGCTTATCGCGGCTGGAAAGCCGCTCCCACAGAGACTAGTGTCGGCGGGCACAGAGGCCTGCCCCACCAAAGGAGCAGGGCCTGGGCAGAGACGCTTCGAGGTTGGAGGCAA
>Ga0209536_100012942_pt1 | contig 12079 bp, 13 predicted proteins | sample DeeMarSeWOR28_12_FD_187461 | JGI IMG/M metagenome (GOLD analysis project Ga0209536, IMG submission 187461) | Marine sediment microbial communities from White Oak River estuary, North Carolina - WOR-2-8_12 (SPAdes) (version 2) | ecosystem: Environmental > Aquatic > Marine > Intertidal zone >...
AATGTTGAATACAGGCGAAACTCGGATGAACTTCTGCGCCAATGTCGCGATAGGGATGTTGGGGTAATGGTGATTAAGGCAATTGCTATGCAGCCTTGGGGCGATAAGCAGAGAACCTATACGACCTGGTACGAACCTTTTGATGATCCCAATCATATCCAGCAGAGTGTGAATTTTGTTCTTTCTCAAGACGTGACAGGATTATGTACCTCTGCAGATACAACCATTCTGCCGATGTTTCTCCGGGCCTGTGAACAGTTCGTACCTATGGATGAGGTCCAACAAGAAGCACTGGTCTCAACAGCTGGCGAATTTGAAACGATCTTTGAGTCGGTACAGTAATTTATGCATCTGGTCGTAAGGATTTATCAACTAAGGAGTGGTTAGTGTGAGGCTTGGTGCCAGCCTGAATATTGAGGATGCAGATCCGGTAGCAATCGCACGTGCTTACTTTGAGTCCGGGTTTTCAGCCGCTATCTGCCCACCGGTGACTCTGGATCAGCCAGATCGAATCGAAGAAATTCGCAAAGCTTTTGCTCAATACGACGTGATGCTGGCTGAAATCGGCGTCTGGAATAACATGTTGCATCCTGTTGAGGCTGACCGCGCTATGAACATCCAAGCCAATGTGGAAGCTTTAGCATTGGCTGAAGAGGTGGGGGCGCGCTGCTGTGTCAACATCGCTGGATCTTTTGATCCTGATCGCTGGGACGGTCCACATCCCAGAAACCTCTCAATTGAAGCCTTTGAACTCACTGTACAGAACGTTCGCCATATCATTGATACCGTCAATCCCAAGAGGGCATATTACAGCTTAGAAACGATGCCCTGGGTGATTCCTGACAGCATAGACAGCTATCTGAGATTACTCGAGGCTGTCGACCGACCCAGGTTCGCCGTTCATCTTGATCCTGTCAACATGATCAATTGCCCCGCTCGCTTCTATGATAATGCTGGGTTTTTACGAGAATGTTTTAAGAAATTGGGTCCCTGGATTGTCTCCTGTCATGCTAAGGATATCAAGATGAGTGGAAGACTCACTATGCATTTGGACGAAATCCGCCCTGGGCAGGGTTGTTTGGATTATGATGTGTTTCTTGGTGAGCTCAATCGTATACCTGGTGAAGTGCCGTTAATACTCGAACATCTGCCTCAAGGGGAATATCAACTGGCACGTGAATATATCATAGGTGTTGCGGACCGTATCGGTGTGTCAATTCATAGTCCATCGGCATGGAATCATTAACAACCGGTGGAATCTGGAATTATATATCTTCGTAGCGTGAATCTTCCAAATCTCTTCGCAAACGCTCCTCCTCACTGAGCGCGGGCGTTTGTTCCCTTTCTGAGGTCATTTCCAACTCGGCAGCTTCTGCTGCGGCTAGCTCTGCAGCGCTGGCACGGTGCGCCAGGCTCCATTTTCCACAATAGGGGCAGCGTTCCAACTTACCGACCAATAAGTTGGGTGACAATAGATTGCGGCTGAAAGGGCGTTCGCATTTCGGGCAAATCGTTCCACCGGCAACGCCATAATTCCTCGGAGTGCCCAAAGGAACGGCAACTTTTGGTTTTCCGCGGTTCATCAACCAGGGAATTACGAATGAAAGCAGCATAATACCGAAGACCACCGCCAGGATGGGAATTAAGAATCTCCCGGTAGATGACCATCCCTCTTCGGAAGTCACAAAGTTTACGTTGATTTGGTTTGAATACAGTCTACCTCCATCATCAGTGTAGCCCACTGCAATCAAGCGGTGTGTGCCTAATGCGTAATTGCTGGTATTAAATTGAAACTGGAAGGGTGGCTGAGTGTCCTCACCAATTACCTTTTCATCGATCAGAAATTCAACACGTAATAATTTATCCGGTCCGCTGACTCTCAGGGAGAAAGTGCCTTGTATCTCGCCAGCCCAGGCATAGCCGAAATCTTTACCGAGCTTGAGTGTGAGTCCGTCCTCTTGGGCAGAGACGGCAGGGACAATAGTGAGAAGTAGGAGCAGTGTTAATATAAAAATTGCAATCAAATTTCTTATCATAAGGTTATACTGCACCATAAAGATTACTTCCAGCGGGTGAGGATGTTCTCGCGTTGAAATACCTGCACAGCCAGATACACCAGCAAGATATCAACCAGAATCAAGACAGCTGCAATGAGCAGAATGATGGTGCTGTTGATAATGAACAAACCTGTGATTTGACCGAAGAAGAGCGCCAGCACTGGAACGATGACTACCATGGATAGCTGCTCAGCGACGCGTGGGTCAGTAACTCGTGATGAAACCATAATGCTGGCGTTTACAGCCATCAATGCCATGAGAGGTCCGACAATGACTACGGCGATAAGCCACATTGGATCGAGCAGGGCTTTAAGCACTACAGGGTTATCCACGATGATGGCAGCACCAACCGCAAAGAGGATAAAACCTGCCCAGGTGGCTGCGATGGCTGGGATTAGGGCAGCCAGACTTTTGCCGGTGAGCAGCTCAGCTGTTGTGATAGGTGTCGCCAGCAATGGCTCCAGGCTGCGTGTGGTCTTTTCGCCCACGATCGAGTAAGCCGCAATGGTGACCGGAATCATCATCGGCATCATCATGAACAGGATTAAAAACTGGTTGACCATGTAGATCTGGAAACACTCTGCTCCGCTGAGTTCAGCGGGGCAGAATTGAATAAACTGGGCCGGAATATCGGAGGAAACGGCCTCGCCGGATTCCAGAGAACTGGTGGCGTATAAGATACCGAGTGGCAGGGCAGTGAGGATAATCGGCAAAAAAGCAACTGTGAACAGCACGAAGCGGTTCTTGAACACTTCCGCCCATTCCTTAGAGATGATTGTTTTGATTTTATTCATTCTACGTTTTTGATTAACTGCAAATATACATCTTCCAGGGAGTGGCGTAACTCCCCGACAAACTGGATATCAGCACCAGCGCCTACCAGTGTGCGGATGATATCCGGGTTATGTGCCTCCGGATCGTCCAACGTGACCAACAATTTGTTATCGATGACCTTTGCCTCACTGACATAGGATAGGTCCTGTACCTGTTTCTCCAAAGATTCATCCACCCGCAGCAGGTGGAAGACTACTTTACGACCGAAGATTTGTGCGCGCAACCGTTTGGGTGTGTCCAGTACTAGTAAACGTGATTTGAATACACCGATTCGGTCGCATAACCGGTCAGCCTCGTCCAGGTTATGGGTGCACATGAAGATGGTGCGGCCTTCTTTCTTGATCTCGTTAATGAAGTCGCGCACTAATCTAGCAGCTTCCGGATCTAAACCAGCGGTTGGTTCGTCCAGGAAGATCGTGCGTGGTTCGTGGAGCAGGGCGCGAGCGATGGCGAGTTTTTGGCGCATGCCTTTGGAGAAGGTACCGGCTTCGTCATGTCTGCGTTCCCACAACCCCAACCAGCGAAGATATTTTTCGACCTGTCCTTTGGGATCCTTGACCTCGTAGAGACTGGCGTAAATCTCAAGATTGCGCTCTGCGCTTAGGTTGTCGTACAGCCCTGGTGACTCTGTGAGCACACCTACACTGCGGCGGATATCTTGATCTTCTTCGCCGACCTTGAAGCCGTTTACACTGGCAGAGCCATCATTGGGGCCGATCAAGCTGGTCACTATACGGACGGTGGTCGTTTTGCCAGCTCCATTCGGACCGAGAAAGCCGAAGACCTCACCCTCAGGGATATTCAGGGTCAGACGGTCAACGGCCAATAGGTCGTCGAATTTTTTGGTCAGATTTTCAGTCTGGATCATATTGAATTAATTGTAACGGGATTCTTCCAGTTTATCAGGTGTTTCCTCAGGCTCCGGAAGTGTGGCAAAATCCAAGGGCTCTGGTAGCAGTTCAAGTTTGGGCGTGGTTTCGGATTGTGGTTGTTTCAACGTGAAAATGATGATCAGGCTGATGATTGCCAAGATCGCTGCCACTCCTTCTATTGCGTAGACTGACCATTCGGATTCACTCCAATAGAGCAGCAAGAAAACTGCCAACCAATCGACCAGAGTGTGCCAGCCGATGGCAAACAACAGCCAGCGTGATTGACGGCGGGCAAAAACTTGCATTACCAGCACTGACAATGAGATTTGTATGGGAAGCGCAAAAGCTCTCTCTACAAAACCCAGAAAAGAGAGATACCATGGAATTGACCAATAGGCATCAATTTGTTCCGGTGGAATATTTATGTCGATCTCGGCACCCCTCACAGCGAGCATCACTATATAGGAGATGAGGATTGGGATGCCTGCAAATAGGATCGCCTCGCTCCCGCCCCAGCCAGTTCCAAGCAGCACACCTCTAGACCATGTACGGGCATCCTTCGCCCACCAGCGGTAGAGTCCGTAGCGGGTGAATTCCTCGAACAGCCCGGCACTCAAACCTAGCAGCAGCCCGGCGATCGCAAAGCCCGCCACTCGGGGTATTGTTGGCTGGATCTGGTTGGTGATCAATGGGTTAAGCACCAGCGTGTTGAAAGGCACGTGGAAGATTTGGGAGAGGATGAATCCGGCCGCTCCGATGAAAAACAGCCGCCAATGCAGCTGATATTTTCGAACGATGAAGATCGCCAAGACGGTAACCAGGACGAAGATCAATACTCCACTGAATGGGTAGGTGAGGTAGCGGATATTCATCGGGATATCGATTGCTCAATAATGGCTATTGCTCAAAAATCACGTCAGCCGGCATTCCGGGTTTGAGTTTACCCTGGGGATCCTCCACTGAGAGCTCGACTGCGAAGACGGTTGTACGGCGGTCTTCCTCGGTCTGCACGTTGCGAGGGGTGTATTCAGCCTGGTCGGCGATGCGTACTACTGTAGCTTCGAAGGTTTCCCCTGGGAAGGAATCTACTCGAACGGTGGCGCTACCGCGGATGTCTATCTGACCATAGCGATCCTCCGGGATGTAGACTGTGATAGAAAGCTCATCCAACAAACCAAGGGTAATGGCTGGGGAACCAGGCAGCACAACTTCACCTGGTTCGACCGTGCGATAGAGCACAATGCCGTTAACAGGCGAGGTCAATACCAGCTTGTCGAATTCTGCCTGGACGATATTTAGCGCTGCCTGGGCAGCCTCCACTTGAGCTTGCGCAGCCTCCAGTTGCTCTTCGGTGGTGTCAGCCTGTGCCAAAGCCAGGTTAGCCTCGGCAGTCCGAATTTGTGCTTCAGCAAGGGCAATGTCATCTGGGTCTGGACCATCCTTGACGGCTTCGTATTCCCTTTTGGCTGTGGCTAGCTGTGCCTCCAACAGGGCGATGTCAGCTGCGCTAGGCCCATCGCCTAAGATTTCGTATTCTTTCATCGATTGTTCTAAGTCGGCTTCTGCATTAGCTAGATTCACCTCAAGCACCAGACGACGCACGGCGGTGCTCAAATCTCCCTCAGCATCCTCTAAATCATCCCTGAGATCCTCTTTGTAATTTTGTTCTCGACATATCTCAGGAAAACGGCTGGAAATGGTGGAGTTCAAGCAGTTGACCTGATCGTAATCTATATCCTCGTATTTATAAGGTTCGTAGGCCTCTCGTGCTTGTGTCAGCGCTGCGGACATAACCTGTATACCCTCGAAGGTAGTTAGATCCGCCTGCGATCGAGGCACGGTGAAGTAGTAAAGGCTATGTTCGGCTGCTCTGACAGCCTCCTCAGCCTCGGCAATGGCTATTAGAGCAGCAGATTTTTTCTTAGCGAAGTTTTCATCGACCAATTCCAGCGCGTCTTGAGCATCTTCAACGGCCTGGAGCGCTTGCGCTTGAGCGAGCTCCGCCTGATCGATCAATTCTTGGAGGTCTTGTTGAGCGCTGAGCAGTTCGAGTTGCGCGTTGGCAATAGCCAGTTGGCGTTCTTCAGCCCTTGGTTGGGCAGCGATCAAATCGTAATTGGTTTGTGCTTGATTTAAAGCAACTAAGGCTTGGTCATATTGTGTCTTTAAGAGTTCATCTTTTAGGGTGACTAAAACGTCCTCGGGTTCAACCCGATCTCCTTCATCGGTAAAAACATCTTCAACTTGCCCTCCGCTTTCAAGCGCGAGTACAACTTCCACGGCTTCCACCACGCCTGAACCTTCTAACGCTTCATCCTCACCACCCATAATGGTATCGCAACCAGCCGTAATGGCGAAGAAGACAAGAATAATAATTAGTTGCAGGGCGTCTTGTATGGATTTCATATCAACCTCCAAGCCTTTATATAACATAAAGTGAATCGTTAATGATCAGTACCTTCAAATTCTTGCATACTGGCAATAAAGACGTCTTCCAAAGATGGTGCAATGATGCTCATCTGCCCAGGATTGATATCTGCCTGTAACAACTCGTTCGCAATTGCTTTCTTGTTTTTTTCCATCTCAGGGGCGATGACATGCACCAGTGAACCATACAGCTCTACTTCCTCGATCGGTAGTTGGCGAGAAGTCTGCACCTCTCGCAGCACTTTTACAGCTTTGATCGGGTCGGATGGTTCCATCTCAAGAACTTCTCCGCGCATCCGTTCGGCTTTGATGTCTTCGGGTGTGCCATAAGCGATGATCCGGCCGCGCTGGATAAATGCCAGGCGGTGACAGTGTTCAGCTTCATCCATGTAATGGGTAGTTACGAATATGGTGATACCTTCAGCCACCAACGAATATAAGAGATCCCAAAAGGCGCGCCTGGAGATGGGATCCACTCCAGCAGTAGGTTCATCCAGGAAGACGATCTCTGGGCGATGAATAAAGGATGCTGATAGAGCCAAACGCTGGCGCCAGCCACCAGCCAAGTCTTTGGTTTTTACATGTTCACGACCTTCCAAACCTGCCATGTGAAGGGCATACTGAATGCGCTCTTCAATTTCGCGGTTCTTCAAACCATATGCTTTCGCTTTGAATTGAAGATTTTGGAGCACAGTCAGGTCGTTGTAAAGGCTAAAACGCTGCGACATATAACCAACCCGCGAACGGATATCCTTGGGTAAGTCAGTGACCTGCACGCCTAAGACATTGACTGTTCCCTCGGTGGGGTGGAGCAATCCGAGCATCATGCGGATTGTAGTGGTCTTCCCGGAACCGTTGGGACCCAGAAAGCCGAAGATTTCACCGGGATAAACATCGAAGTCGATGTGATCCACAGCAGTGAAATCACCGAAGCCTTTCGTCAATCCTCTCGCTGTAATGGTTGCATCTTTTGATATCACCATGACTGAAACCTTTAATTCAATGAACGGCGAACGTAACGCAATGAGAATGTACCGATCACAACGCCCAAGATTAATAGAACGAAGACGTTGATCCAAAGAACATCAAACCCTGCTCCTTTTAATAATATGCCGCGTAAGATCTCCAACCAGTGGTGAGCAGGGATAAAATTTGCCAGGATCTGGAGGATTTGGGGCATACCGTCAACCGGGGCAGCGTAGCCGGTGAATAAGAAATCTATCATGCCTACCAGCATCACCAGCAGAAAAGCCTGGTGTTGGGTCCGGGAGACGACTGAGATCACCAGGCCTTTTCCTAGTTCGACTAATATGTAAACAAATGCCAATATGATCAATAAGCCTAAAGAACCACGCACTGGGACATCGAAAACAAAATGCACCATCCCCAACATGGATCCAAATGCCAACATGCCGATAATAATCACCGGGATGGATTTGCCAATGATAATCTCCAGTGAAGTCAGCGGCATTACGAGCAGCGATTCCAGGGTGCCTAACTCTTTCTCTCGTGAAAATGTCAGTGCAGCGAACAGTAAAATAATAAATTCCATCATTAAGCCCAATTCTGCTGGAATCGAATACAATGCTTCACTGAGCGATTCATTAAACCAGACACGCAAACTGGGGTTAAACCTGGCCAGAGTCTCTGGTTTCATGCCAATGCGCTTAATCGTAATCTGTTCACCGATATCGCGTGCGATCCCCTCCACCGTACGTAATGCGGTCGTTGCTGGTATGCTCTCAGCACCGTTGAGGATCACCGACAGGGTAGGTTGACCGTTCGCAGAGGCCATCTCATTCCCAAAATTGGGCGGGATGATCAAAGCAGCATTAATCTGCCCTCGTTCAAGCGCAGCTTCAATGGTTTGAAAGTCATAGACTTGACTTTTCAGCTGGAATGTGCCGGTGTTTTCCAGCGCGATGACAATCTCACGACTGGAAGCGCTCTGGTCGTGATCCAATATCATTAATGGCAGGTTGGTGATTGGGCGTGAAGTGGCCCAGCCAATCAGCAACAATTCTATGACACCACCGAACAGCATAAAAGCCGGCAACCACCAATCGTAGCGTAAGTGTAGGAATTCTTTGATCGATATCGACCAGATACGGGAAAACATATTTCTTCTCTTATCAGGCTAATTTCTTCCTGAAGAACAAAGCAGCTACAGCGGTGAAGGAGACCCCCAGGACGAACAGCATTACGGTGTAGGGCCAAAGGATATCGATACCGATGCCGGTTAGGAAGACTCCCCGGGTAATGATTGCGTAATGGGTTCCAGGCAGGAATAGGGATTCCATTCGGATCATCTCTGGCATGGAAGCGATTGGGAAAAAAATTCCGGTGAGGAAGAATCCAGGGAAGAAGATGACTAAAAATGAGAGCGCCAGGGCTGAGGCTTGCGTTGGCATGAAAACGCCTACCAGTACCCCCATGCTGATCACGGCGAACAAAAAGATGGCTGAAAGCCCAAAGAACAGTGGAAAACTGCCGTTAAAGGGGATCTGGAACCACAATATAGCAGCGACTGGTATCAGGATGACGTTTATCAATCCGACGATAATATAGGGGATCATTTTCCCAAGCAATAGTTCAGTGCGAGTCACTGGAGTAGCCATCAGCTGTTCCAGGGTGCCATGCTCACGTTCATGAGCCAGAGTAAGTGCGACTGAGAGAGCTGGAAAGCCGAGCACCATTGATATCAATCCGGGTATCAGGTCGTTCCTTGGTTTCAGACTTGGGTTGTACCAGGCGCGTACTCGCAGATCGATGGGCTGAAGGTTATCAATTTGTATGCCCAGCGACTGCATTTGATCGGTGAGAACCTGGTTGATGTACTCTTCGGCCCGCCAGCCGATGTGGTCGACTGCGAAACCACCGCTCTCGGGCTCGGTGCCATCGATGATAATTTGCAGGGGCAGGCCGCGTAGGGCATATAGGTCTCGCTCAAATGCAGGGTCGATGATCAATACAGCTTTGACTTCCCCGCGCATGAGCAAACCTTCGACTTCGTTCATGGAATCGACTTGGGCGTACAGCTCTAAATCCTGACCGGCAGTGATCTGATGGACAAAGGCGCGCGAGGTCTGGCTGCGGTCATAATCCAGTACTGCAATAGGTATATCCTTTAGATCCACAGTTAGCGCATAAGCCATCAAAAGCAGCAGGAATAGCGGGGTGAACAAAACCAGTATTAATGTCATTTTGTCCCGCAGGATGTGATAAATCTCTTTGCGCGTGATGGCTAAAACATGTCGAATTGACACTTCAGACCTCCATGCGATGGATCAAAGAGATAAAAGCTTCTTCCATCCGAGCGGGTGCCTGGCGAGCATGACGGCAGGTCAAACCATTTTCTTCGATTGCAATCTGGATCTCTGGCATACGTTCATCCGCTGAATCGACCAGGACATGCAGTGACTCCCCATATGTTTGCACTTCAAGTACGCCGGGCAGGGATTCGATAAGGCTGTGAGCAGCCTGCCAGTCATCCGTTTTTATTTCAAGAAGGTCGCCTTCGACTTGCGCGCGAATTTGCTTTGGTTCAGCGCAGGTCACCAGCTTGCCTGCATACAGTAACCCCACCAATGAGCAGCGATCTGCTTCATCCATGTAGGGTGTGCTGACCAGGATGGTGGTCCCATCCAGGTGCAGGTCTGTGAGAATGTTCCAGAATTCACGGCGGGAGACGGGGTCAACACCAGTGGTAGGCTCGTCAAGCAGTAAAATATCTGGCTCATGAATCAAAGTGCTTGCCAGGGCTAGTTTTTTCTGCATGCCGCCGGAAAGTTTGTCTGCGCGGCGGTTCTGGAATTCGGTCAATCCAGCGAAAGCCAATAACCGATCCATGCGCTGGCTTAACTCTGACCTGGGGACATCATACAGATCGGCAAAGAATCCTAAATTTTCAACCACAGTCAACTCGTTGTATAAACTGAATTCCTGAGCCATGTATCCAATTTTTGGTTTGATGGCTTCTGCCTGGCTTGCCAGGTCATAACCAGCCACTTGGGCAGAACCAGAGGTGATATTCAATAGACCAGCCAAGAGCCGCAGAGTAGTTGTCTTGCCAGCGCCGTCGGGACCGACCAATCCAAATAATTCCCCAGATTGAATGGAGAGGTCAAGCGCATCGACAGCACGTGTTTTTTTATAATCACGGGTGAGTTCGTGCGTTTCGATGATGGGTTGAGAAGGAATATCGGTGCTCACTTCTTCGCTATCCGGATAAGCCATAATACTAAGAGCGCACCCAGGGCGGGTTCGGTAACGATGCCAATATATTTCATCGTATCGCTAAAGCCCATCGCTGGGATCACAAACCAATCGATCAGCCCAATAATCACGGTTACAACCACGGCGACGATGTAATCACCCCTGATACCGATAGGGCGATTTTCTTTCCAGATCAAGCCAGCGATAAAGCCTATAACCAGCCCGACGATGATCATAGCGACGATTAAAATGATGATATCCATTTTAGCCTCCTCAGATTTACTTCAAGCAGTTATCCAATTCAATGAGTCATAAATTGATCACGACTTTTCTAGTAGACCTTCCAGGATTAACTCCAAGCCGGTTCTAAACTGAGTTTCCAGGTTCAAGATGTCGTAGAAATATGCGTAAAACAAAATGGTGCCCTCGAATAAGGCACCAATTGCAAGAGCTGATTCTCGTACATCAACGATGCGGAATTCTCCGCGTTGAATACCCAGCTCAATAATGGGCTCAACAATATCAATGAAGTTCTGATAATATCGTTTGATGGCTTTGTTGATGTTCTTGTTCCTGACAGAAAGAGACCAAAAGTCAAAAAAGATGGGCATGAGCGGTTTCATCTTCTTTAGGTCTTGCAGCGTAACATCTACAAACCGCTCAAGTTTCAGTTCGGCTGAAGCCTCACGGTCAAGAATCTCGTCTAAGTGAGCGGCTTCCCAATCAAACACCCGATCTAGGATAGCCACAATGATGGCATCTTTACTGTCGAAATACCAATAGAGAGCCCCTTTACTCAGTCCTGATTCAGCGACGATATCGTCCATGCGTGCTTCCGCAAAGCCGCGTTCGGAGAAGACCTTGGTAGCCGCTGCGATAATCTGGTTTTTTCGTTCTTCGCTGACATCAGGACGGGGTGACATGGCTGCTCCTATAATAAACTGACCAGTCGGTCTGTTATTATTTTAGCATAATAATAACTCATGTCAAGTGAGTTAATTCACGAACATACTTCTGTTATCAATTCCTCCTGGAGATTTTCATGATACGGTCCATAAGCCCCATGCGTATCCGCAGCTGCCAGGCTGGCAGTATCCGCAATGGATCCTTTTCCAAAGACTGTCTGGCAGCCTGGTAGCCAAGATGGTAAAGAAAGCTTGCTTGATTGTAATCCCAAAATTCGACATCTTGGGGCGCGGGTAAATCGATGAGCCTGACCACAACGCCTGTAGTATTTGCCAGGTCGAGCTGCAAATCCCGGGCCACCCGATAAGTCGTTGATTTATTAGGAGACGCCATCACGACCTGTAAAAATAGCTGACAAACGGTTCTCCCGCCTGGATCGCACCTCACGTCCTTGGAGCTACTAATCCTGGGCCGCGCCGCTGGCTCGCATCTTGGCAAGTGCTCCCGCCTCGGTCTACCTCCTTCATCCCTGAGTCGTTCAAAATCCCCCCTCACCTGTCGTAGTTGCCGCCAGGAACCGCGCATCGTCACCTGCATCACCGAAGCGTGTTCCGTCCAACGCCTCGGGCGCTTCGCAGACCCCGTTTCGTGGTGACGGGCGAGCCCGGTGACTGTTGGCGCGGGTCGGGTGACAATGCGCGGGGAAGCTCTGCGGTGACTGTCCGAGAACTTTACAGGACCGATCCATGCGGCGGTTGCTCACGGTTG
>Ga0209536_100012943_pt1 | contig 12078 bp, 18 predicted proteins | sample DeeMarSeWOR28_12_FD_187461 | JGI IMG/M metagenome (GOLD analysis project Ga0209536, IMG submission 187461) | Marine sediment microbial communities from White Oak River estuary, North Carolina - WOR-2-8_12 (SPAdes) (version 2) | ecosystem: Environmental > Aquatic > Marine > Intertidal zone >...
ATTATCTGAGCAATTTCTTTTGATTTTTTAATGGTGATGATATCGCCTTCTTTGAGATTAATGAATTTATGATTATTATCAGCAACTAAAACACCAGTTCTTCTTTGTATTTTGATGTTGACAATGGATTGGTCGCTGAAGAGCAAATGGGGTTTTGGCTTGGTGAGGTTGTTGAAGGCAATGCCAATGCCTTGATGAAAAGGTCTTCTGGTGATTGAATTGAAATAACCTGTTGAGCCAAAAGGAGTAGCAATGACAACACCATCGCCGATAAGGTGCTTGTGTGTTTTACTATTAACTTCAATTTCAAATCTTAAGGCGTGAGTAGGAACATCATTTCTAATGACAAAATCATTCATGCAAATTAATTTCTGCTCTCCATTGACAGAGCATTCTAATTTGATTAATTTTTCAATCTGATATTCCTGGTTTTTGATCTTTTTGAGAGCATCTATCAACGGGATATCAAAGCATTTCTGACAGGTGGAGCTGTTCTTGATAGAAAGCTTGGGGATACCTGGAAAGATTCTTTCTGTGACCAATAAAGTTCCATCGCCGCCATAAGAAATAACAAAATTAGGATTTTTGTCTGTCAGCTCAAAGCCGGCTTTTTCAATGTCCTTTTTGAAATATCTGGCATCTGTCCCTGCCTTGCCAATAACTGCAATCTTCATTAGTCATTGGGAGACCTGCTTTTATTTAAAGATTACGACAGATTTCCAAAATGTTTTTAAATAAGAAAGTTTTTTGATGGGATATGGTTGAACATAAGTATGCTGAGATAAGACAAATCATCAATGAACTTCTTAAAGGCGGCCAGGTTATTCCCAAGCAACAAATACTTGATTTGGCCAGAAATGAAGGTATTGAAGAAAAAGAAGCAATTGCTGCCATCAGGCATTTTATTGAAGAAGGAACCCTGGTTGAAATTGATAAAGAGTCTGTAGAAATAACTGTTTAGATTTCTATTTCCATGCCATCATAGGCTGCTTCTGCGTTTTCATAGTATTTTTTAAGAACTTGATTTAATTCCTGGTGCGGTTTGGTTTTGTGGCCAATGTGAGTAAAGACAACACGCTTAATTTGAAGTTTTTTAGCCAGTTCTGCTGCTTCTTTCATGGTCCAGTGGCCCCAGGAATTGGTCCAGGGCGGAAAAGGCGTGTCCAAGCAGCTGCCATCAATGATGGCCAAATCAATTTCTTTGAGTAATTTTTCATATTTTTTTTCAATTCTTCTGACATCCGGAATATAAACAACTTTTTTGTTGATAATAACACCAATAGCTGGATGCGTAAGGCCGTGAACAACAGGAAAAGTATGGAATTTCAAATCTTCAATCTCAAACCTGTCTTCTGGCTTGAGAACCTTTTCTTCATACCGGCATTCAGGAAAAAGCCGCTTGATATATTTCCAGTTTTCTTCTAAGGTGTAAAGAGGTGCGGATTTGACCTGGTAAAGCTTGCCGAGGGCGATGTCATGAATACCCAGGTAATGGTCTGGATGGGAATGGGTGATAATGAGACCGGAGATTTTTGTGATGTTGTATTTTATGAATTGATGATAGATATCCGGACCAGCATCGATGAGAACATCATCAATCAGAATAGAAGAACGCCATCTTTTATCTTTGGGGTCTTGGGACTGGCATTGAACACAATTGCAGCCAATTCTGGGCGAAGGCCAGCCAGATGAAGTTCCTAAAAATTTAATTTTCATTCTCTGATAATTCCTTCCTCAACATATTCTTCGTGATAAGGGTGGGTGCCTTCTTCTTCTATTTTCTTTTTCTTTAGTTTCTTTTTTTTCTTTTTGAGTTTTTCCATTTTCCAATTAAAATCAAAGAGAATATTTAAATATTGTTGAAAATTACTTCTACTTATGAAAAAAAGGAATTTAAGAAATATCATCCTCGGCGGGCAGGATGGTTTGGTTAATGTTTTAGGGATAATTCTAGCGATGGCCAGTGCTACTCAAGATATCAAGATAGTAATCATTGCCGGCCTGGCTGCAACCTTTGCTGAATCTTTGTCTATGGCAGGTGTGGGCTATACTTCTGCCAAGGCTGCTTTGGATTATTACCGAGCCAAGCTGCAGGAGGAAAAAGAAGAGGTTATGAGGATTCCTGAAGAAGCTAAAAAAGAGATTCGTGAAGTTTATGAGAAAAAAGGTTTTCGCGGGAAATTATTGAATCAAGTTGTTAACAAGATTATTTCCAGGAAAAAAGTCTGGGTAGAGACAATGATGAATGAAGAACTGGGTTTGGGTTGTGAGGATTACCAGCATCCGACCAAAGATGCTTTGGTAATTGGCTTTGCTTCTGTGGTAGGAAGTCTGGTGCCTTTGCTGCCGTTCTTTTTTGTTTTGAATGTGACTCAGGGCATGATAGCTTCTTTTGTGGTAACTATTCTAGTTTTGTTTTTGACTGGTGTGATTAAAGCAAAGTATACCCTGGGCAGATGGTTCAAAAGCGGTCTAGAAATAATGCTGGTAGGTATTGGTGCAGCAGGATTGGGTTATGCGGTTGGGTTGCTATTGGGGATGATTTAAACTTTAAAGAAAAGCCATTTATTTTCTCCAATTTTTTTGAAGCGGGTTAATTCATACTCGCCGTCCAGTTCTTTGCCTTTTAATCTAAATTTAATTTTAGTTGGCGTTTTTTCCAGTAATTCAAATGTGCCCTTGTCCCATATTTTAACCTGACCGGCACCGTAATGACCTTCTGGAATAGTGCCTTCAAATTTGGCATATTCGATTGGATGGTCTTCGGTCTGGATAGCCAGGCGCTTGACATTTTTGGTTTTTGGCGGTCTTTTAGGAACAGCCCATGATTTGAGAACGCCGTCAATTTCTAATCTAAAATCCCAATGAAGATGAGAGGCATGATGCTCCTGGACAACAAAGATATCACCTTTGGTTGTTTTGACTTTACCTTCTGGTTCTGGGGTTTCTTTGAATTTTCTCTTTTTTTGGTATTGTTTGAGAGACATCAAAATTTATTTTTCTTTAGAATATTTAAAGTTTCTGTGGGTACTAAATGATGGTAATTCTGATTCTTCACCATCATGTCTCTAATGGTAGTTCCGTTAATATTTGGCACCAAGTCAATGCCTTTAACCTGATATTCTTTTTCCAGAAACAGTTTTTTAGTATGGGGATTGCCAGTATAAACAACATCAAATTTTGGAACTATTTTAAGAACGTGGTCAACCCAATTATCGTCGTCATGAATATCTGGGATTAGGTATATTTCATAATTAAAATTGTCTTTGAGAACAGCTTTAATCATCTCAATTCTTTGCTCGGCTGAGAAAGGGTTTTCTTTGGTATTGGAATACTGGGAACTGCCGAGGCCAATGATAATTTTGTCTGCTTCTCGAGCTATCTGCTCAATGGCTGACAAATGTCCGTTATGGAACGGCTGGAAGCGTCCGACGAATAAGGCTATCATAATAAAAATAAAAAAATAAATTATTTCTTCTTCTTGCCTTCTTTGTAGACTGCGCCGACAATTGCACCAAATATTAAATTAGCCACCAGACCGTTTAATACCCAGTAAACAACAACTGTGTTGGCAATAGTCATGTAGAACGGCAGTGTGATCATGCCTGAAAAGGTGCCTACTAACCAGATGATGAATCCATAGACTAAACCTTTCTTGACACCTTTGTACGGCAGGCCCTTATAGAAAAAGGCATAAACTGATGCAAAGATGATAGCAATCAGGATTCCAAACAAATTGCTCAATACCAAATTTGTTGCTGTAAACATCTCAGCCGGTGTTCTCCAGATAACTGGTTCAATCGTATAAACCCAGTTGAACAGCCAGCCACAGGTCAAGAAAGTCCAGATTGTTCCGACAATCCAAATTAAAATTCCAGATAAGATTATTTTTCCTTTGTTCATAATAATTCACCCCAAATGATTGATAATTTTGTTAATTTAAATATTTTACTTAATGACTTCAGGCATTTTTCTTTTGTGCTGGCTTTTATCAATCCTGGTAAGAATTTGATTGACCAGGATTTGGTCGAATTTAGACAAGTCTTCCTGATTGGCAATGGCTCTTAGGATTTTATCCAGTTCTGTGTAAGGGGCACCTAATTCCTGCTCATCTGTTTGTCCTGCATAAAGTTCTGCCGATGGCGCTTTGTTGATAATTTCTTTTGGAATTTCCAGCTGCTTGGCTAGATCCTGGACTTCTGTTTTATAGAGATTGCCAAGAATAAAAACATCACAGGCAAGGTCGCCATGCTTTGTTCCATAGCCAAGAAGAAGTTCGGTTTTGTTTGAAGTGCCGGCAACCAAGGTATTATGGGAATTGGCAAAGTTGTAAAGAAGAGTAGCTCTGATCCTGGCTTTGGTGTTGATTTCTGACAGTTGATTTTGCGGCCAGTCTGATTCCTTGAACTGCTCTATGAATCTGTTGATTTTGATGATTTTGTAATTAATACCCAGCTGCTGAGCAAATTTAACTGCATCATCTGTATGCTGGGAAAGACCTTCTTCAGGCATGATTAGGGCTGTGACATTTTCCGGACCCAAACCTTGAACTAGAATTTTAGCAGTGACAGCAGAATCAAGACCGCCGCTCAAGCCAAGAACTGCTCTGTAACAGCTGTTTCTAATAAAGAATTCCTTTGTTCTTTGGATGATTTCATTCATCTCAAACACGCTGGCAAACCGCCGTGTTTTCTATGGTGGTTGACACATTCGCAGCAAAGGCCCTTTCTGCTGCAGCCATAATCACACGGACAATGTTCTGAATTTTTTTGTTTTTGACATTCCATGGTAAGAATTTTTTTAAAAAAAAATAAAAAAATTATTCAGTAGGTTCTTCTGAAGGTTCTTCAGCAGGCTCTGGAGCCGGTTCTTCTGCTGGCTCTTCTGCTGGCTTTTCTTCATCTCCTCCTTCTGATGGTTCAGGAGCAGGTTCCTCAGCAGGCTCTGGAGCTGGCTGCTGTTCTTCTTCAGGTTTTTGATTTTCTTCTTCCATTTTATAGTACCTCCTCTAATATTATAAAAACGGGAAAAGCCTAATCATATATAAGAGTTTTTGTTATTTTTGAGAATCAAAATTATTTTTTCTGATCTTCATCATGCTTTTGAAGATTTCATCACAATTATTTTTTCCAGGAAAATCACGGCAGGGTTTTGGCCTGACATTATAAATTTTGCATTTATTGCTTTCCAGAAAATAACACTGGCCGTTTGGAAATTTGAGAAGTTTTTTTCCTTCGGGGTCTTTTTCAATGAAATTTTTATGGCCTTTGAGCCTGATTTTTAATCTTTCCCAAAAAGTTGTCTTGACTCTTAATTTGCAGCAGAAATAGTTGTGTTGGCAATTTTGACAATTAAGCATTGTCTTCTTTTGGTTGTTCTTCTTCAGCCGGTTTTTCTTCTTTTTCTTCAACTGGTTCTTCTGTTTCTTCTTCTTTTGCTTCTTCAGGAGCTTCAGGAACTTCCTCTTCTGGGATTTCTTCGTCAGCTTCAACTTCATCTTTGAACAAATCCTCATCTTCATGTTTTTTAAGGTGAAACTTTTCTTCTATTTTTTCAACAACGTCCTTGACCTTTTCAACAAAACCTTCTTTTTCTTCAGGAGCTTCTGGCAAAGGAAAATCATCATCTTTTTCTTTTTTGTCTTCTTTTGGTTTTTCTGCTGCTTCTAATTCCAGCAATTGTTTTCTGAGTTCTTCATATTCTTTTCTCAGCTGCTCTAATTCAAATCTTTTAGCTGGATTAATCTGGTCTCTTTGGGCATCCCACTCTAAAATCTGGAGTTTTTGCCTTAAAGTCATGACTTTCTTTTCCAGTTCTTCCTTATTTATTTCTGGTTTATCTTCCATAGAAAAGCAGTCAGAAATTGGGGTTATATAAATGTTTCTATATTCTTTTTTCCTCTAATATCCTGAGATAATTCGGCACTTTAGAAACAGAATCAGGAAGACCGATTCTCCATTCCAATGCCTCTAAAAAATTATCCATGCCATAACTTTCAACATGGCCGTCTGGCCTGGTTGTTTTTTCCAATAACATGGCTTTTTTGAATTTTTCTTTGGCTTCTGGATTTTTTGAAAAATATTCAGTGAACAGTTGCGAGAGAAGGTCAATGTGCTGATAAAACTTTTGGTCAACAGTTTCAAGCCTTAAACGCGCATTAAAATCTTCTTCTGTTTGGATTGTAGGATTATAAATTCTAACAGTTTCAAGCACTGTCCTGAAAGCCAAAGTTCTAGCCATTTTGACAGCTTCTTCTAATGGCTGGGGTATGGTTTCCTGGCCATTGTATTCAGATTTGATCCAGCCTAAACAAGAAAGAAAAGTAAGATTGAAAAAAAGATCTTTTTTATTCCGAAGTTCTTTGAGCTCTTTTTGCTTATTATCTTGATTAAGAATGCCGTCTTTAACTTTTTGCTCTATTGACTCTTCATCTTCCCAGTCAAAAATATTAACTCTGATATTTTCTTCCAGAGGCATCCCAGCAAAGAGATATCTGCAGACCTCTTCCAATCTTTTTAAGTAGTCTTCAACATCAGTTTCATTAAAAGAACTTTTGTCTGCGCCATAAGGCAAAGGGCAGTCCAAGACTACAACTTTGGTTGTTTTTCTTCTTTGGAGTTCTGTATAAAGAGTTGTTTCACCCTTGGCTACTTTTTCATGAACTTCAGCTAGTTCTTGATTGGCTTGCGCTAAGTTGGCTTTGACCCTTTCATTAGCTTGGTCAAGAATATCGTCTGGTTCTTTCATCTTAAGTTTTTATGGTGTTTTTAATTTATAAAGACACTTTTTGTTTTGAAATTAAAAATAATATTTTGAGCTTCTTTTGACTTGAAAAGACCAAAAAAATCCTTTAAAACTTTATGGGTCTTATTATCTTATTCTAAGCGGTTCAATCTTCTCTAACATTTTTCTGGCTTGAGCATGATCTGGTTTTATTTTTAAAGCACGGTCAAGATTTGAAAAAGCCCTGGCGAGATAAAATTCTCTTTGTTGTTTGAATGATTTGTCTCCAGTATCCTGGAATTTGTGATGAAATGATCCAGTGAGTTGATAATAAAGGCCGGCAATAGCATAAAATGATTGAGCAGCAAAGTCTTTACCTTCTTGGGTATGGATGGGAATGCTCTGGACTGCTTGTTCAGCTCTTTGCAAATATCTTTCACCTTCCTGATAATTGCCCCGATGAAAACCAATTGAGCCAAGGCCCATAAAAGCAATGAGGTTCTGTTGGTCTTTTTTGAGAATATTTCTGAAGATTGGTTCAGCCTCATCATATTTTTTTTGATTGAGCAAAATTGTGCCTAAACCTTCATAATTAGTCATATTTTCTGGATTTAATTCTATGCCACGGCGGTAGATTTTTTCAGCAGTTTGATAATCTCCCTGATTAAATGCCTGTGTGCCAAAAAGCGTGGCCATGGAACTGGGAGGAATGTAATAACCATCTAATTTTTTTCTGACTGGTGTTTTGAGGACGCGTTCTTCTAGAGGGGTATCTTTGGGTGTTTGATTTTTATTGTCTATCCAGATAGAAATACCCAGGGTTGTGACAAACCCAAGAAAAATAAGCATATTTTTATGGAAGTCTCTCATTGATTTATTTAAGAATTTTCAAATATAAAAATCTTATGCAGTTTTTTTAGTCAATTTAATAAAAAGGCTTTGGAAAGCCTGAGGAGAATACTGGGTTAAAATTTGTTCGTATAAGCCCATATAACTCCTGTAATGATTTCTAAATTCTATTGAAAGGCCGGCCATATGAAGACTAATATCTTTTTCAGTTGGTCTGACAGAACCACTTTCACAGGCTTTTTGGGTAGCAATACAATATTGCAGCCAATTTTCAAGATCAAGGAGGTGGTCATGATTTTTTCTTGGTTCTTGGATGTCTTGCTTTAAAGTTTGGTCTGTGGCTGAGACCAAATCAAATGGCTGATCAGGATCTTTTTTGATGTAACGGACTTGAAGAATCCGGTCCTGGTTATGGACAAAATATCGGGCCAGTGCATTTTCTAAAATGATATAACAATCTTTTCTCGGAAGCAAATCTGGCTGTCCTTCAAACAGCCATTCACCAAAAGTTATAGCTAATAGGAACATAATATCATTTGGGTGGTGGCTTGCTTTTATTTATGTGTTATATAAAGTATATGTTTGATTTTAAGAGCATATTTTTTTAATCAGCAACAAAGTTTATAAACAAAAATTCATTGTTTCTTGATATGTTGTTCAAAAAAGTGGTGGAGTATTTTGAAGAATTGGAAAAGACCAGTTCTACTAATAAGATGGTTGAAATTCTGGCTGATTTATTCAAGAAGACACCTAAAGAGGAAATTGATTTGGTGGCTTATTTGGCTTTGGGTGAACTGGGGTCATCTTATGCCGGCAGAATGACAGGCATGGCTGACAAGATGGTTTTAAGAGCAATTGCTTTGGCTTCTGGCAAGAGTGAGGATGAAGCCAGAAGTGTTTTTAGGAAAATAGGGGATGTGGGTCTAGCGGCTGAGAAATTATGCCGGGGCAAAGGCAGTTTGAAATTAAAAAATGTCTTTGGTGAATTGATTAAGATTGCCAAATCTTCTGGAGCCAAGAGCCAGAATGTGAAAATTAAAAGTTTGGCTAATTTGTTTAAAAGATCCAGTTCCTTAGAAGCCAAGTATTTGGCCAGAATTGTAACCGGCACAATGAGGACTGGTTTTAGTGCCATGACTATCTTAAGCGCTTTGGCAATGGCTTTTACTGGCGACAAGAAAAATAAAAATATTTTGGAAAAGGCTTTCAATAACAATCCTGATATTGGTGCAATTGCCAAAATGGCGGCTGCCAAGGGCTTGAAGGGTTTAACTGGTGTAGGGGCAGCAATTGGCCGGCCGATTAAGATGATGCTGGCGCAACGGGTCAAAGAAATTGATGAGATTTTCAGAAAAATTCCCTCTGGTTTGGCTGCTGAGGAAAAATATGACGGCGAAAGAATCCAGGCGCATAAAAAAGGCAAAAAAATTGTTTTGTTTTCCAGGCGCATGGAAGATATCACTCTGCAGTTTCCTGATGTGGTTGAACATATTAAAAAAAATCTGGCTGACAAGGATTTTATTATTGAAGGAGAAGTGGTGCCGATTGATAAAAAAGGAAGATCTTTGCCATTTCAGAAATTAATGCAGCGTCGCCGCAAATATGATGTTGAAAAATATGTCAAGGAGATTCCTGTTTGTTATTATTTATTTGATTTGCTTTCTCTTGGGGGCAAAAATTATATTAAAAAAATTTATCCTGAAAGATATGCTGCTCTGAAAAGCATTGTTAAAAGAAAGACAAGGAATTTGCAATTGGCGCAGAGGAAAATTGTCAAAGATGTTAAGGGGTTTCAGGAATTTTTCAAGCAGTCGCTGGCCCGGGGCAATGAAGGTTTGATTGCCAAATCTTTGTCTTCTGATTCTGTTTACCGTGCCGGGGTGCGCGGCTGGCTATGGATCAAATGGAAAAAAGAATATGCCAAGGGCATGCAGGACACTTTTGATTTAGTTGTGGTTGGCGGATTTGCTGGCCGCGGCAAAAGGTCTGGAACTTACGGCTCTTTATTGTGCGCTGCTTATAATCACGGCAAGTTTGAAACTGTGACTAAATTAGGTGCTGGTTTTACTGACAAGCAGCTGGCTAAGTTTGGAAAAATTTTTGAAGAAGTAAAAGAGAAACCAGCTAATGTCATAGTGCATAAAATGATGAAGCCCGATGTTTGGTTTAAACCCAAAATTGTAATAGAAGTTTTGGGTGCTGAAATTACAAGAAGCCCGATCCATACCTGTGCAGTTAAAGATGGCAAGGGTTTGGCAATTCGTTTTCCAAGATTTATCAGATATAGAGATGATAAAAGTGCCCGGCAGGCGACCAGTTCTAAGGAAATTGAGCAGATGTGGAGGAGAAAAAAATGAATAAGAAAACCACCATTGCAATTGCAATTTTTGTTGCTTTGCTTTTGGCATTTATTGTTTGGAACAGATTTTACAGCCCCAACCAATGGGGAAGATGTCAGAGCAGTGCTGACTGCGTGCCCTGGAAACCAGAACCAGGCATGAATTATTTTTGCGAAGACAATCTCTGCAAATCAGCGCCTTTTGATGATTCAAAAAAATGCACTGTTGATTCTGATTGTACTGCAGCAACCTGCTGCCATGCTTCTGAAGCAGTGAACAAAGAAAATGCTCCTGATTGCAAAGGAATTTTCTGTACAACTGAGTGCGTGCCTGGAACAATTGACTGCCAGCAAGGAGAAATTAAATGTGTTAACGGCGGTTGTGAAGCAGTAATTTATTCATAAACTTTAAATAAATCATTTACTTTTCTTTATTTTCTTAAAAAGGGCGTGGTTGAATGAAATTAATGTCTCAAGATTTTTTTAAAAAAGATGCAGTAGTGGTGGCCAAGGGTTTGCTGGGGAAAATTATTTCTTATAACAACTGTTCTGGTGTGATTGTTGAAACTGAAGCTTATAAATCAGACCCCTCTTCTCATGCTTATAAGATAACTCCGCGGAGCAGAATCATGCTGGAGACTTTTGGCAAATGGTACATATATTTTATTTACGGAATGTATTTCTGTATGAACATAACCACTAATGGTGACAAGGTGGGCGCTGTCTTGATTCGTGCTGTACAGCCTGTTAGCGGGATTGACAAGATGAAAAAAAGAAGAGGGACTGATTTGATTCATAATTTATGTTCTGGCCCTGGAAAATTATGCCAGGCATTTGGTATTTCCAAAAAAATGAACAGCAAAGGTTTGAATGCGATTAAGATTTTTGAAGGAAAAAAACCAAAGAAAATTGTTTCAACTTCTAGGATTGGCATCAGAGAAGAAAAACCCTTGCCTTGGAGATTTTATATTGCAGACAGTGAGTGGGTGAGCAGGAAGTGAGTGAGCGGTTGTGCTGTTATTCTCGGGAAGATTTGATTAATAGAAGATTTTTTGATACAGTGCAAAGGGAATTGTGCCATTATTTGGGCCATAATTTAGTCCCAATGTTTGAGAAGCCCCCTTGGCCAGAAGAAAGAGCAAAGGAAAAAGCCAATGAAGTGAGGAAACTACAATATTTATCTGGCTGTGAAGAAAATTTTGTCTATGCAAGAGTAACTATTGGGGGATTGAATACAGATCAAGAAGCACTTATAGAAAGAGGTTTAAAAAAAATTGTAGAAAAATGGATAACCCGTTACGGAAATCATATCAGAACAAAACATGGTTTTATGCCCTATATACTAGTTGATCCAGCTGAAAGTTTATGCATTAATGACCCAGAAGAAACAGCAGTGACTGTCTGCATGGCAGCTTATATCCAATAATTATTTATATTTCTTGCAAATATTAATCATCAGGGTGATTAAAAATGTCATTGATTGATGAAATCAAAACAAAAGTTCCTAAGCGGTTTCAGGCTGAACCTGATTTTGGGGCTTTAGTTGATACAGTGCGACTGAATGATTTTACTTCTAAAGAAGAATTGCTTGATTATTTTGACAAAGGCATTCAGGAGATTGAAGACTGGGTCAAGAACAATGTTTCAACTGGCGGAACAGTTGTCAAGGATTTGAGAGACAAGACAATTAAGTTGGGGACTTTTAAGGCGTGCAAGAGATATGTTGAGGAGTATTTGTAATGCCGGAACTGCCTGAAGTTGAAACCTTACGAAAAGGTCTTTTGAGAAGAACAAAAGGAAAGATTATTTCTAAAGTTGATATTATCAAATATAAAAAAGCTGAAAGGAGAATTAAGAAACTGGCTTTAGCTAAGATTAAGAATGTTCGACGTAGAGCCAAATTGTTAATAATTGATTTGTCAAATAATTATTCCATGATAATTCATGTCAAACTAACTGGCTATTTTTATTTTCAAAAGAAAGTTAAGCCAGACAGGGCAACCAGAGTTATTTTTTGGTTTAAGGATGGTTCGGCATTGCTGTTCGAAGATGTGCGTAAATTCGGCTGGATTAAAATTAGAAGAACTTCACAAGTTGGGAGTTTTTTAAAAAATAAATTTGGTCCTGAGCCTTTGTCCCGGGATTTTAATGTTAAAAAATTTAAAGAA
>Ga0209536_100012944_pt1 | contig 12078 bp, 10 predicted proteins | sample DeeMarSeWOR28_12_FD_187461 | JGI IMG/M metagenome (GOLD analysis project Ga0209536, IMG submission 187461) | Marine sediment microbial communities from White Oak River estuary, North Carolina - WOR-2-8_12 (SPAdes) (version 2) | ecosystem: Environmental > Aquatic > Marine > Intertidal zone >...
CTTCCCGCTTTTCCCGCTCGTCCCGCAGAAGGGCGTACAGCAGTACGCCCCTACTTTCACACTTACGCTCTTCCGAACTTCCGCGCTTTTTTCACGGTGTCCACACAGCAGCCCGATACCGGTGGGCAAAGGCAGATACCATTTTCTCAAGGAATGCAGAAGGGACATCGTCATGTATAGGAATAAATTTGTCTGACGGCGGCTGTTCATTCTCCGTCCATTCAATATATTGGGTAGTCGGAAGATCCAGATAAACCGCAAATTTTTCAGGATAAGCTTCCGGATAGGGCTGACTCATCATAATTCTCAGTTGATGGTATTCCCAGCGTCCGGGTTTACGGAGAGCCAGTGAAGAGCTTACGCCAAGAATATCAATGACGTAATTAAATTTTGTGCGTTCCTTCATCGTCAGTGTAACGCTCCCGGCTGCCAGCTCTTCTGAAAAATATTCATGAAAGAATTCACGAATATTTTTCACAGCCTCTTCGTGGTCAGGTGAATTACCTGAAAAAAATGATGCTATCGGCATCTCGATAATCCCTGTATCATGCCCCGTTCCTCCCCCGGTCCGGCGGGCTGAGAGAATAAACGGCAGATTTTTGAGTTCCTGCTCCCAGTATGGTTCTGAAAAACCATCCACGTCCAGCACCCATGTTTCACCCGTGCAGAGAGAGTCACTCGTACACCCATGTCCCGTTTCCGGATCACAGGAGACTTCAGCCGGGAACTTCAGCCACTCAAAATAATCCTGCGCCTCGGCGACACTCTTTTTTTGAACACACACCTCTATTCGTACCGGATGGCAGACACCCTCTTTACAGGAATCAATTGCAGATTTCCCATCTTCATCCAGAGACCGCTTTTTCCCGTCATTTTCGTAATCCGGTTTTGTCAGGGCGGCCGCCTGTCTTCGCTCGCGATACATGACCATCGGCGCTTTCTCTCCCGTGGCGCCTTTATACTCGCCCGCCCACTCTATGTACCCTCCGGTCAGCTTCTTCTTCAGGAAAGCAACCCCGATCCGTTTTGCACTTCCGGTGCCGTTCTTTTCGCTCACTTCATCTCCTACAATTTCGAGTTCAAGCTGTCCGTCCCGCTGATTTTCTCCCTGCACTTTTGCAAAAACAAACCCTAACTCCTTTGGCGTCACTTTATGCGCAGCTGTCCATATCTCACCTTCTACACGTTTGTCGGGAAGCCAGTCAACCACAAGCTCTACATAGTAGCCGTCAAGCAAGCCTCTGTAGAATTCCGGCATGGAGGTATCGGCCTGTTCAGCAATCGACCGGTCAGGCAGAAACGCCTGAAATCCCATGACTGCCAGACTAAAAATAACCGGCATCAGGACAAGCCGTGTGAGCACTTTATAATAATAAGAATAGTTCATGAAAACGATTTATGTCTCTGTCTCACATATACAGCTGCAGCGCCACAATGGCAAATGGCCCGTGGATACTGTTCATCATTTATGATCGGTAAAAACGTGCTGTCACTTTAGTGAGTGGCCTGAAGACGTTAATTTAAAAAACCTAGCATTTTAAATGAGTTAATTGAGTCCAGGCTATCTGTTTCATGGCCGATCCCATGTTTTCGCGCATCCGCTGCCCCGGATATTTGTTTTCTTGTAGAGAAAATGATTATACTGAGAGTGAATTTCAAATCTACCAATCATAAAGTAAAGGAGCTTCAGAATGAAAAATGTATTAAGAATAGCGCTTATCCTTGCGCTTATGGCTGCTGCGGACAGCGCCCATGCCTTTGGCCAGTCCGCAGGCGAATCACCTGAGAAACCGGCTGGACTCAGCGCCCCGCACAGTACAAATTCCCTCACCGGAAAAGTGTCCGAAACGATGAACAGCGGAGGGTATACGTATATCAATATCGAAAAGGACAATCAAAAGATATGGGTTGCCGTCCCCCAGACTGAAGTAAAAGTTGGCCAGGAAATATCAGTGATTCCGGGGATGTCGATGCCCAATTTTGAAAGCAAAACACTCAACAGGACCTTTGAATCCGTCATATTTTCTCCGGGAGTTGTCAGCGGGGGCACTGCAGGCGCAGACATGGCCTCACAGAGCAGCAGCGCGCCGGTGAAGGTAGCAGAAGAAAAGATCAAGGTCGAAAAGGCATCAGGCCCGGACGCCTATACCGTAGCCGAGCTTTATGATAAAAAGAGCTCGTTGGAGAATAAAAGTGTTGTTGTTAAGGGAAAAGTCGTAAAAGTTTCTACAGGCATCATGAATACAAACTGGATCCATATTCAGGACGGAAGCGGTGATGCATCAAGCGGTACCAATGATCTTCTCGTCACATCAGATGACATCCCGTCAGTGGGTGATATCATAACGGCAAACGGAACATTGATAAAAGACAAGGATATTGGCAGCGGATACAAGTTCGCAGTTATGATTGAACAGGCAAAGATCGAAAAGTAACCTGTGCAGTAATTTTCTAAATTATCATTCTGTGATAAACAGGTTCCGTTGCAATCTTGTTTTCGTCATCGCGAGACACCGAAGGTGTCGTGGCGATCTCTTTATTTTCCAGCAGAATTCAGAGATTGCTTCGTCGCTACTCTCCACGCAATGACAGTTATGACACAGCCTCCAAGCGGAGGAATAACAATAACCGGAACAAATTACTCAAAAGGCTCAGGTCCCCTGCTGAGCCCGTTCCTCTATCAACGTCTTTGCCTTCTGCATAATTTCCCTTTCACTTTTATATGACAATACTTCTATAGCATCGGCTATCGGGAACCACTTTGCCTCATCAACTTCATCATCATGGTCATCGGTGCTGCCGCCGACAAAATCGAGCAGATAAAAATGGACGGTCTTATGAATTTTGATCATCTCACTTTTTATAAAATACCAGTAAGATATGTGGCCTATTTTCTTCTGTATATCCCCTTTTAGTCCGGTCTCTTCCCTTACTTCTCTCCGTGCAGTTGCCGGAGGCTCCTCGCCCTCGTCGATTAAGCCCTTGGGGATGCACCATGCCCGGCCGCTCTTGACCAGCACAAGGACAACCTCGATGCCATTGTCCAAATTGCGATAGAGAACGCCGCCCGAGGAAACGAGCTTCTTTATTTCCGGGGGCCTCGCCATGCAAATCAGTTAGCAATAATTGTCTTTTGCACCCACGGGACAACAATTCTTACTATATCGTTATAAAAGACGAACGTTATCAGCAGCAGCAGCAGCGCCATTCCTATTTTATTGGCAACTATCATGAACTTTTCACTCAGCGGCTTCCGCCTCAGTGCCTCAATAGACAGAAACATGATGTGTCCCCCGTCCAGCACCGGCACCGGCATTAAATTCAAAATGGCAAGATTGATGCTGATGATCGCAATAAAATTAAAATAGGTGAAAGCCCCGACAGATGCAGCCTTTGCCGCCGCATCCACAATCAGGATGGGACCGCCAACCTGTTTTGCTGAAACACTGCCTGAAAACAGCTTAACCACAATTTCAAGAGTTACGACACACCATTCATATACTGCCTGCAATGCCTTGAAAGGGGCCTGCCAGAACGCATCACTCTGAATGACCCGGAACGCTGATTTGCTCGAAATACCTATCCTGCCTACCGTGATCTCGTTGCCGCTGTTGTCTCTGGCAGTCTTCGGCTCAGGGGTAACGTGGATGTCAAGCATGCGCCCCTGCCGCATAACTTTCATCGTCACCTCCCTGCCGGGACTCTTTGACAGGATGGAAGACATTTCTTTCCAGTCCAGTACAGGCACGCCGTCAATGGACACCACAGTGTCGTTCTTTTTTAAGCCCGCCTTCCGTGCGGGCGTATCTTCAAAAACCTCACCGATAATACTGGCTGTCCTTGATATTCCTATCCGCCCGACGACAATTTCATTCCCGTCCGCGTCTGTTATGGTATCGGGCTCTGGTGTGACTTTTATGTCAACCACTGTTTCGTCCCGTTGTACCTGTAACGAAACTTCCTTTCCGGGATTCTCCAGGATGATCCCTTCCATTTCTATCCAGGTGCTGATGTCTTTCCCGTTTATCGCCGTAACCATGTCATTCACGCGTAATCCGGCCCGCATGGCGGGCGAATCCACTGAAACATTCACTATTTTGGGACTCAGCGCATCGAAATCAGGTATCTCTACAGGGTGCTTTAAACTCAGGAAGGCGAAAAAAATTAGAAACGCCAGTACCAGGTTAAACACCGGCCCGGCAAGAACTATCGCCATTCGTTTCCATACGGGCTGGTACGTGAAGGCCCTCGGTTTTTCTTCTTCTGTCAGCTCTTCTCCCGGCTCTTCACCAAGAGGTTTCACATATCCGCCCAGCGGAAACGCGGAAATCAGGTATTCCGTTTCACCAATCTTCTTGCCGATCATTTTTGGACCAAAGCCGAGAGAAAATTTCAATACCTTAACGCCCACCAGCTTTGCCAGAATAAAATGGCCCAGTTCATGGAAGAAGATGAGAAGACCAAAAAGAATAACTGCCCATAATAATGTCATATTTTCACACCCTTTTCTGTTACGGCATCATGCATGGAATCCTTTATTCCATACAGTGCTCATTCCTGGCTATAAAAACAAAAATTACCTTGAAACATCAACAGTCAAAAAGCATTCAAAACTTCCCAAGCAATTCATTTCCCGCTGAAACCGTTCACAAACTCTCCAGCCCTCTGCTTCGCCCACTCCGATGCACCTATCACCTCTTCGATGGACCGGGCTTCCGAAACAGTATGGTCGGCCATGGTCCTGTCAATAATATTCGTGATTTCAGTAAACGGAATCTTTTCATCAAGAAAAGCCTCCACAGCAACTTCATTTGCCGCGTTCAGGACACAGGGCATTGTCCCCCCGGTCCTTAATGCGCAATATGTCAGATTGAGTGACGCATATTTATCCATGTCAGGAGCCTGAAACGTAAGCGCTCCTATTTTCGCCAGGTCGAGCGCCTCCACCACATTTTCAAATCTCTCCGGATAGGAAAGTGCATAGCTGATCGGCCCCTTCATATCAGGCATTGACATGTGGGCTATCACGCTTCCATCCACAAATTTGACCATGGAATGAATAATACTCTGGGGATGAAGAATAACATCGATCTTTTCAAGCGGCAGGTCGAAGAGCCAGAAGGCCTCTATTACTTCAAGCCCCTTATTCATCAGGGTAGCCGAATCTATCGAAATTTTTCTCCCCATGGTCCAGGTGGGATGCCTGAGAGCGGCTGAAGGAGTAACATTCGAAAGTTCTTCCCTGCTTTTCCCGAGAAAGGGCCCGCCCGACGCGGTCAGGATCACCTTCTCGACTTCGTCCATGTTCCTTCCGTTTATACACTGAAAAACCGAACTGTGTTCACTGTCAACCGGAAGAATCCTGACCCCTCTCGCTGCTGCTTCAGACATGACAATCTGCCCGGCCATTACCAGGGCCTCCTTTGTTGCAAGCGCTATGTCCTTTCCTGCCGTTATAGCAGCGTACGTAGGCAGAAGGCCGTCCGAACCAACGATAGCTGATACGACCATATCCGCTTCAGCAAGGGTTGCGGCCTCGACCAGCCCGTCCATCCCGGTCAGGACTTTTACGGGAAGGCCCAGTTTCTGCATCTCCTGCGCTGCATCCTCATGAAACACGGCAACGACTTCAGGCCTGTATTTATGCACCTGCTTCTCAAGCAGCTCAACGCTGTTCCGTGCAGCAAGCGCCACCACACGAAACTTGTCAGGATGTGCTGAAATTACTTCAAGTGTATTTTGCCCGATAGACCCGGTTGATCCCAGTATCGAAAGATGTCTCACAGATACCTCACCAGAATATAAAAAACAGGCCCTGAAACCAGAAGGCCGTCTATTTTATCGAGCAGCCCTCCGTGGCCCGGGATGATTCCGCTGGAATCTTTCACGCCTGCGTCTCTCTTAAACATGGATTCAATTAAATCTCCAACTATTGTTGCCATGCCAATAACGATCCCTGCCATGACTGAGCCAGTCACCGAAATCTCAGGGATGTTCAGCGTAGTTTTTGCTATCAAAGCCCCTCCTGCGCCGCCCAGCAGACTGCCGAGAGCACCCTCTACGGTCTTGTTCGGACTGACCGCAGGATACAGTTTGTTCCTGCCGAGATATTTGCCGATGTAATACGCCATGCTGTCGGCCAGCCACACTGCAAAATATAAAAGGAGCACATACCCTGCCCCATCGGTCCTGTTTCGCAGCAGCCACTGAAAACTCAGAAATCCCGGCACGTAAAAAAAACCTGTCCAGAGGGGCCCTATCTCAGCCATGCTGCCTGACGGTGTCTTCCCTGCAAACAGTCTTATCACGAGGAAAAGTAAAAAGGCGCTGATAATCCCCCCCGGCACATAAGAAGGATACCGGCATGCCAGATAAAATAATAATCCTCCGATAACGACTCCCGGCACATACAAATGGACAGGGATCTTGTACATAACATAAAACTCTCTCATTGCCAGTACTGCAACGACAAGAAGCAATCCCAGATAAAACGCCGGAGGCAGATAATAGATATAAGAAATGAGCAGTGGTAAAACAACAGCAGCCATGGCAAGGCGCTTGAAATTGAACCCGGTCTCTTTCTTATTCTGCATTTTCAGTGACAATGCTGTTCATTCTGTATTTTTGTCCTCATGATTTTACGCTTTCTCACTTTTTTCGGACAGTGCGCCGAACCGCCTGTCCCGGCCCTCAAACTCCCTGAGAGCTGACATAAATTCGTCCCTGCCAAAATCAGGCCACAGAATATCGGTAAAATAAAATTCCGCATACGCGGACTGCCAGAGAAGAAAATTACTGAGCCTCATCTCTCCACTGGTGCGTATGATCAGATCGGGGTCAGGTATCCCGACTGTATAGAGGTTCGCCTCTACGACACGATCGTCAATGTCCTGTACAGATATACCTTTTTCAGTAATTTTTTTAATAGCGTTTACGAGCTCTTCCCTGCCTCCGTAACTGAGTGCCGTCGTCACAATAAGACCGGTATTGTTTCTGGTCAGCGCCTCAAAATCTGCAAGCAGCTTCTGAACCCCGGCAGGAAGTTTATCAAGTTTTCCGATTGCCCTGAAGACAATATTCTGTTCGTGCAGTCTGTTCATCTCACTTTTTATATACGTCGACAGAAAACGCATCAGGGCCTTTATCTCCGCAACAGGCCTGTTCCAGTTCTCCATCGAAAAGGTATAAAATGTGACCGCCTCAAGATTCGCCTCAATCGCAGCGTCAATGATCTCATTGACCTTTTTCACGCCGTTTCTGTGTCCTTCAATACGCGGAAGCCCCCTCATTTTTGCCCAGCGTCCATTCCCGTCCATAATTATCGCAACGTGCCTGATATTCATTTTGAATCAAAATTAAAATAGTACAGCATAGCGCCCTTCGCCAGCTCTCCGGTAGCAGCATTTTTTACCAGCGAGATTATACTGCCCTTTGCAATGAGAAACAGTTTCCCTTTGTCCACCCAATAGTCTGTAATAGAACCGGAGACTTCATTCAGGACCAGGGTGCTGCCCATTTCACTGCCGTCCCACCAGAGGGAATACACTTCTGCGCCTGTCGTTCCGAGTCCGGGTATACTCGACGCAAACGGAACTCTTTTGACAACAAGCACCTCCTGCCCGCGCTTTGTGTTAATGGTTATGAGCCTTCCCCGTACAGACCACTTTCTGACCGGGTTTGCCATTGAGTGTGTCGTCTCCCTGAAAGAAAGCTCAAATTTTCCAAATGACTTTTCGCTTCTCCAGAGTGAATGCCCCGTATGGTCATAGAGCGTTAAATAACCGTCATCATCAAAAGTCATCAATCCGGTCTCCCCGCTGTTCCGCCAGTCCACAAAGGTAAATCCATAAATATTGGCCCCTTCCGGCAGCTTTACGGGCTTTGCGGGGAGATAGCGGCCGTCTTTCCACTCTGCCTCATTCACCTGCCCGCCGAAAATTCTTCCGGACACAAATTTCTGCATCAGCAGCGTATTACCGATGACCCTGAAAAAATAAGGCATGTTAACGCTTGTCTTTTTATAGCCCTCTGACGGCCCGTACTCGATGATGTGTGACCTCAGCTTTGATCTTTTTTTATCAAGAGGCTGTATTGAGTCACTCATTTCGCCACTGAAGGCATCTCCATCCTCAAGAGCTGTGACAAATATTTCGGCCATCCCGTTTTTGTTAAGATCAAGAATATCTATTGAGAGGTGCTGCTCCCCTGCTTTTCCCTTTATCATCCAGACTTCCTGAATTTCATCCTTTAAAGTGTATATCCGTATGTCCTGGCCGTCACTGACAACTATCTCCTTTGCCCCGTCGTTATCCACATCACCCATCGACATCAGGAGCCCATCCTGAATTTCGTAACTGGCCCATGGATCCAGGTTCATCAGGGACGAAGAAATGAATTCATCTTCCGCTTTCAGCCTTTCAAGCGTCCGCTGGCTGACCAGATATTCCATTTCCATGAATAATTTCGCATCATCCGACCAGTACAGTTTCACATTGAGGGACTTACGCTGCTCACTTATGGGCGTTGAAAACATCAATACTGCTCCTGCACCGAGTTCCCGGGCTTTTCCGGCCAAAACATGCGGGTCATACCCTGTTACATATGATTCCAGTAACTCAAACCGTCCGGAATCCTTCAGGGACCGAAAAAATGCCTCTGAAAGCGCCCAGTCAGCTTTTCTGTCCTGAAAAAAAGCGAGTTTTATCTTTGAAGACGTGATCCTGACCGTATCACCGTCCTTGAGATCACCTTTCACTGTTTCAGCAGTATACTCGCCTTCAGCAGAGGACTCTTCCATGACCTCTACCGTTCCGATGTTGTTCTCTGAATATCCGATCAATTCACCGGTTACGGGATGGTGAAAGGGTGATCCCTTTCTGAATACATCAAAGCGCATTCCCTTTCTGGCGATATTGTCATTCTTCAGTTGTATCGTTACGCCGCTGTCCCCAACTTCGGTAACCGTTCCGCTTGAAGGATTAAAATACGAGAGGACGCCGTCTCTTAAGCCGGAGATAGCATTGCTCATCCCGGCATCGCTGGCTGCATCGCCATATACCAATCCTGCCCCGAGTACGAACACAACGGACACAAATGTTAGACACCCTACATACCGTTTAATTGTTCTCATAAATCGAACCCCGCACATATATTATATTCATTGATTAGCAGCGTAATAGTATAACTTATTTAAAAATCTTATCCAATTCAGCATCAAAACCGGGCGGGGATGAGGCAGTACTCCCGTCTTTTTCACCTCGCAGATGTGTCACACTTACGAGGCATGAGAGGTCCGCATTAAATCATTGAAAGAAAAGGCAGGCATAAATCCCGCGAGGAAATAACTATGGAATAGGAAAGGTGCCCAGCAGATACTTCAGGTCTTTGTCCTCAAACTTCAACCCGCCGCCGACATAGATTCCCCTTCGGTCGGAGTTCAGCAGATTGTCAATACCGCCGCTGATAAAGAAACGTTTAAACACGTTATAATCAATTCCTACTCTTACATGCGCCTCGTCCGCCCCAGCCTCATCAGCTCCGAAATCCCATGCATCAACCTTTATCCTGCCGGTATCATCATTAATGAAATAATCAGCTCCAATGCCAAAGGTATTTTCGAGCAATCCTATTCTGAGAGCAACGTCCTGAATCCTTTTTGCAAACTGGGCGCTGAATTCAACTTTATTCCGTTCGATTACATCTTCTTCAATCTTAACCCCATTATTAATAATTGTTTCCGTCCTGTCCACGGACCCAACCGGATCAGAGACCACCCCAAGAATATAATACTGATCTTCTCTTGGCTGAAACGTAAGATCAAAATACCCCTTCCACTCCGATTCACCAAAGTTATACTCACTGTGGAAATCCATGAAGGTCCTCAAGCGGCTAATAACATCAAAGGATTTGCCGGCCTCGTTTGACACCTTTTCCAATGTTGAATAAAGTGTGTCCTCTGTCATCAGCTTTCCGATCGTTCCCTCTCCCTCTTCAATCTTCCGGACAATTGTCCGCGCAGACTTCGAAACATATTTGATATTTTCGACACTTTCTCTCAGCGCTTCCTTATTTTCTCCGATCACATCTCTCAGTTCGCTTGCGGTTTTGTCTAGCGTATCAATCAGCGCCGGTCCTTTGTCACCCAGTACCTGTGCAACCATGCTGATATCATCCATAAACTTCGGTCCTTTCTCGCTCAGCACTTTCGAAAAATCATTCAGTTGAGCAATCAGGCTGTTCAATGGCTCCCTGCTTTCTGATGAGATGTCCTTGAGGTTATTTGCTACAATGCGCAGATCATGTATGGATGCCTTGAGCGCTATCTTCTCTTCCTCTCCGAATATACTTTCAATATTTCTCGTCAAATTCGCAATGTTCATTGCAGCAACCGCGAGTTGATTTGCCAGGGCACCAATATCAGCGGCAGGCATAACATTGAGCAGCTCACCGTCATTTTCGAGGACCGGATGATCAGGGGTTCCGGTTGACACCGCAATGTATTTGTCTCCTAGAAGACCGGACATTTTTAACGATGCAATCGCATTTTCGTAAATGACAATATCCGGACTTATCAGCAGGGTCAGCCGCGCCTTGCCGTCTTCAAGGGCGATTTTCTCTACGACTCCCGTGTCCACCCCCGCAATTTTCACCCGCGACTGCTCATCCAGTCCGGTGATATCATCAAGCGTCACATAAAGACGGTACCCCTTCTCCCAGAGCAGCGGCAGGCCGCCGACCTTGAACGTAATATAAGAAAGGAAAATAATGACAATGATGGCAAAGATACCGACTTTCAGTTCAGTTGATGTCTGTTTCATGTATCGATTCCCTTTATCACAATAGGCCCGTCTGCCCTTCCTTCAATGAACTGTCTTACAACCGGGTCCGAACTGTTCTGTATCTCCGCAGGTGATCCCTTTGCAACAATTACTCCATTATAAAGCATGGCAATCGTATCTGCAATTTTGTACGCGCTCTTAATGTCATGGGTAATTGCGACTGATGTCACCTGAAGTTTCTCACGCATTTTTATAATAAGATCATTGATGGCATCGGCCATGATGGGATCAAGCCCGGTCGTCGGCTCATCATAGAGAAGTATTTCCGGCTCCATCGCAATAGCCCTGGCAAGACCGACCCGCTTCCTCATCCCGCCTGAGAGTTCAGAAGGCATTTCGTCTTCAATACCGACAAGCCCGACCATTTTCAGTTTATTGGAAGCGACTTCTTTTATGTCCTCTTCCCGCATATTCGTATGCTGTCTCAGCCCAAAGCCGACATTCTCCCATACTTTCATTGAATCAAACAGTGCAGCAGACTGAAAAAGCATCCCGAATTTCTTTCTGATCTCGTTTAATTCATCTTCAGTCAGCTGCGACAAATCCGCAGTCTTTACTATTACCGACCCGCTATCAGGCTTCAGCAGCCCGATTATATGTTTCAACAGTACACTCTTTCCAGAACCACTGCCGCCAATAACAACGAGGCTCTCTCCCTTTTCAACCCTGATGCTCACACCACGCAAAACCCGGTTCTCATCAAAGGCTTTATGTATGTCACGCAATTCTATCATTGAAACAGCCATGCGGACAGGAAATACTCTGAAATAAGCACCGTCATGGATGAATAAACAACAGCACTGGTTGTGGCCTTTCCCACTCCTTCTGCTCCTCCAACAGCATTAAATCCCTTATAACAGCATATGAGAGTAAAAACAGCCCCAAAAAAACAGGCCTTGATAAGGCCGCTGTATATATCCTGCATCTGCAGATACTCCCAGGTTGTCCTCATGTACGAATTAGAACTCATTCCAAACAAAACGACAGCTACGTAGTAGCCCCCAAGGATTCCAAGGATATTTGCAAAGATAACGAGAGCCGGAAGCATAATGATCCCCGATAAAAACCGCGGCACAATAAGATATTTGATGGGGTTTGTGGCCAGGGTCTCCAGCGCATCGATCTGCTCGGTAACCCGCATAGTTGCCAGTTCAGCAGCCATAGCAGAACCCGCGCGGCCCGTCAACATAAGCGCTGAGAGAACAGGCCCGAGTTCCCGGGTCATTGAAAGCGCTACAAC
>Ga0209536_100012945_pt1 | contig 12077 bp, 7 predicted proteins | sample DeeMarSeWOR28_12_FD_187461 | JGI IMG/M metagenome (GOLD analysis project Ga0209536, IMG submission 187461) | Marine sediment microbial communities from White Oak River estuary, North Carolina - WOR-2-8_12 (SPAdes) (version 2) | ecosystem: Environmental > Aquatic > Marine > Intertidal zone >...
ATGCCGCCGCGGGATGTTCTGTTGACGGTGGGAAATGAAATCCTTGAAGCCCCCATGTCTTTTCGCAGCCGCTGGTTTGAATACCTCTGTTATCGACCGATGCTGGAACAATATTACAGGGAAGATAAAAACTTCCGGTGGGAAACCGCACCCAAACCGCGCCTGACAGAGCGATCTTATAAAAAAGATTTCTGGCGTGAATGGCACGGGGCTTCGGAAGCGGAACAGTGGAAACGAACGCAAAGCAGTGACTGGGAGATTGTCATGGCCCCCAAATCGGTTCGCCGGGAAAAAATGCCGCTGTGCACCTGCAGCCTGTGGCTGAACATGAATTGCCTGGTCATCGATCCCAAAACCGTTTGCGTGGAAGCCGCCGAGACCCCCATGATGGAGCTGCTGGACAAATACGGTTTTGAGGTGATCCCGGTGCCGTTATTTGAGGTTTCACCGTTCGGCGGAGGACTTCACTGCGCCACCGCCGACGTTTACCGCGAAGGCAGTTTAGAGGATTATTTCCCCAAACAGATTGAAGGGTTTTAGTATATTGCGAATTTTAGATTTCGGATTGCGGATTGCGGCTTGCGGATTGTTTTGATCGGATGTTTTTGTTTATTTAAATCCGAAATCCCTATCATTCTCCGGTGAATACCGGCTCGCGTTTTTCCAGAAAAGCGCTGAACCCTTCAACGCAATCCTTGGATTTGCCAACGACGGCAGATCCTTCTTTCTCTACTTTAAGTCCTTCCTCTAACCCATTGTAATCAAATGCTGAAATTGCCTTTAAGACTGCGCCGACGGCAAGGGGCGGACGTTTGGCCAAGACGTCGGCAAACGCCAGGGCATCTTGCATTAATTTGTCTTTGGTGGATATCTGATTGATCAAACCGATCGCAAGGGCCTCCTTGGCGCCAATGCGTCTGCTGAACAGGATCATATCCAGGGCCCGGGCTTTGCCGACCACCCGCGTAAGGCGCTGGGTGCCGCCCCAGCCGGGTATGATCCCCAGATTCAATTCGGTAAGACCGATGGTGGCTTTCGGGTCATCTACCATGATTCTGAAATGGCAGCTCAAAGCCAGTTCAAGACCTCCCCCCATGGCAAATCCGTTAATCGCGGCAATAACCGGTTTGGCAAATCGATCGAGACGGGTCCAGATTTCGCGTCCTTTGGGGCTGGTTATATGGGAGTTGGCGGCATCACTGACATCGAAACCGGCTGAAAAGCATTTCTCACCGCCCCCGGTCAAGATCAGCACCCGTATATCTCTGTCGTTTTCAACTTCGTCAACCGCCTTTTCAAAATCTTCCATCAAACCCAGGTTCCAGGCATTCACCGGGGGATGGTTGAGGGTGATGATGGCGATGTGATCCTTTTTCTCCAGTATCAAATTCTCATATGCCATTTTGATCTCCATTATAATTAATTCGTCAGCTTCAATAGCCGATTCTAAGATTAATATCGAACCGCAGAATATCGAAGGAATGAATCGCTTCGCTCTGCTTTTAAATAAATTAGATCGACATAATTCCTTCCTTCGACATTCGGTATTCGTTATTCATTATTCGAAATTCGCTGTTAAAATGATTTGAATGGATATAAAAGCCTTAGCTGTTTAAATGACTTACAAAATAGGTTGCATGGATTCAATGAATGCCTCCAGCCGCGTCTCCACCTGGGCGTCCGAATATACCCGCGGGTCGTTTTGATCGGCTTCGATGACGACGCCCGGCTTGCCAGTCAGTTTGGTCAGATCATCTTGTAATACATACATGCCGACAGAGTAAGGCTTGCAGGAGCGATTGGAGTGCATGATAAAACCGGTCAATGAGAACTCCTCGATCAACTCGGCCAGATATTTGATCCTTTCCTTAAACCCCAGGTTGATGTAGACATCCAGATAGGAACGCGCCAGCGCTTCGTAAACCTCACTGGTTCGGGTAACATCGATATTGCTGTACCCGCCCCAGCTGTTGGCATAGGTCGTGACCACCAGGGTGGTTTTCTTTTCTTCGAAAAAGCTTTCAAGCCGCCGCATTTTAAACCAGATAGGCAAATTGTCCCACAAAACACGGTATTGTTCATCGGGAATGGTACCGATTTTTTTCTCGGCCCGCTCGGCGACCTCGTCATACAGCATTTTATAATAATCCACGCAGGCTTGGGTTCCCCGCAGGGTTACAATGGGCCCCAGGTGAATAAAGGTATCCAGGCTGTTAAACGGCGACGGTACGGTCTGGCCCAGATACAGCATATCCTTCCAATATTTGGACGCCTCCCGGCTCAGCTGCAGGACTTCCATGAAACGGTCGCGGTCAAATGCCCTGCCGGTAAACTCTGATAGAAATTTTTCCAGGTCTTTGAACTGGGAAACGGTGTAATCGACCAGGTCCCGGGTCATGCCGTCGTGCAGAAACGGTGTGTCGACGATAAATAGCGGCACATCATATTTGCGGGCAATGACCTCATACCACTTGATGACGGTCTTGCAAATGTTGGTGGAACACAACAGAAAATGCGGCGCCGGCAGTCCGGCAGCCGGCCCTCCCTGGGTGATGTCGGCGCCGAAATCGGTGCGGGCATAGGCGCACAGATCCATGGAGAACCCTTCGGCCTCTGCGGCTTCCATCAACTCGACGGACTGATGGTTGGCGGCACACATGGCGGCATAATTTTCCGGATAAATCGGCAATATATCCATGGCATATAGAAACTCAACCGGTGCCCCGCTGGTTATCCAGGCAATGGGCTTTTCGGTGGTGGTCTTGGCTTCGATGTAATAATTCGTCAGAAGCTCTTTCATTTTGTGGTAGGCGTTGAATTTGGTCATTGCAACACTTCTCCCGTGAAATTTATCTCAATCGGTTGAGTCACAAATATTTTAAGATAGTTGGTAAGTTGATGAGTTCGTAAGATATTGAGCTCTTAAGTTCGTAAGCAAAAAATGCAGTTCTGGTTTTCTGATTCTGCAAGCTTAACAACTTACGAACTTACCAGCTTATGAACTTACCCACAAAAAACCTACCAACTCAAGCACGCACAAACTATATATTTATTCCAACCACGATATTAACTGCTTTCCAATATTTCACAAAATGCACCAATCCTTGTTCGCAGCGCATCAAAGTTGGTCATGGTTAGTTCCAGATCGACAAAACCTGCCGGAATACCCTCTTCCTTGAGCCGGTTCATCAACTGGGGGCGATCGAACGCATCCGGCTCACAAAACTTGACGTACCAGAACAGGACACCGTCGGCACCGGCATCTTTGACCTTCTGCAGCAAATAGGAATGCCGATCATTATCCGGGTTGTAAACGCAGCAGCACGGAACCGGATTAAATAAATATTCGGTGATGCCCTGGGCCAGGTTTTCAGTCTTTAGCTCGCCTTTGGCGGCCGTCCGCCACCCATTGGCGAAATCGTCATCGACCACCCGGATTCCCGAGTCGTCCAATATTTTATAGACCCCGAGCGGATCGAACACCATTCCGGAAAGCAGCAATTTAGGCCGGTTATCGGCAGTGCGCTCAACTTTGTCCAGGTCCTGCAACAATCCTTCAAGCATCGCGTTGTATACATCGACCGGCAGAAAAAAGCCGGCTTTGATGACCGCGTAGAAATCATGATTGGCGAAAAGTCCCGGACTTTCACGCCGGATCCTGTATAACCGGCGCTGCAAGGAACGGGCGCGGCCAAATTGCTTCGATGCCCGATGTAACCTCTCGGGCGTAATTTTCTCGCCGGTGATTTTTTCCAGTCCGCCGGTCACGGATTGAACGACACTTTGCAGATAATCGTTGCGGGCTTGAACGGTCCGCGTGATGGGAATCGACAGCTCCAGCGTCGGTTTGGTGAAAATGCTGCGATAAATTTCCCGTAAATTCACCAGGGTGTCGCAAAGAGAGGTGAAGGCATAGGCTTTGACCATGCCGGCAATCCCACGCAGCTCCAGCTCCAGGATCGATCTTGCAACCGAGCAGCAATAGGATTGCAGATAGGCATCTGAATTTTCAATCGGCAGGTTATTGCCCCAGAGCTGCACGGGGTATCCACCGGCGGCCTCGATCAGCTCCAGCGGAAAATAAGCCGGCATAACGCCAATCACTGGACGGTCCAATTCTTTTTCATACGCTTTGATCGTATCAGAAACATTGGTGATTACATCATGGAAAGATTGAAACATAGAAATCGCTCCAAGCTCGGAAGTATTTATGTAACTTATCTACCGATAATAATATTTGAATCCGAAGCACGAAATCCGAATTCCGAAACAAATTCTAAATCAGAATTATCCAATGTCCCAAACTAAAAGCGACCGAACAGACCATTTCCTGGTTCAGTAAGTGCATGTTTTAGTCATTGAAAATTCGAATTTGTTTCGGATTTCGATATTCGTATTTCGAGTTTATTTTCTGCCCGTGAATAATGAGATTTTTTAAGTATGTCTCAAAAATGATGTGAATCACTGACACTTTAAAAAACTGGGGCAGAAAATATTACCATTTGTAGTCTTCCCGCTCGATAATCGTCGCCACGCCCTGGCCACCGCCGACGCAGGCATTGGCACAACCGTAGCGGCCGCCCTTCGCTTCCAGGATGCGGGCCAGTGTGCCCGTCAGGCGGATTCCCGTGGCGCCCAGGGGATGACCGATGGCCGTCCCACCGCCCATCACATTAACGGTTTCCGGGTCAAGGCCCAGCTCCGCAATGCAGTTGAGCGCAACAATGGCAAAGGCCTCGTTTATTTCCCAGAAGTCGATGTCCGAGGCTTTTAACCCGGCTTTGTCGAGGGCTTTCTGGCTGGCCGGCACCGGACCGTGCCCCATGATGGTGGGATCCACCCCGGCAAACCCGATGGAGCGAATGGTGGCCAGCGGCTTGATGCCTTTCTTTTTGGCGGTATCTTTGGACATCAGCACCATGGATGTGGCGCCGGCGTTTAACGGCGAAGAGATACCGGCCGTGATGACACCGTTTTTCTTAAATGCCGGTTTGAGGGAGGCAAGGCCTTCCAGGGTCGAGTCCCCGCGCACGGCCTGGTCTTTGTCCACCACCATAGAGGAACCATCGCCCTGCTCGGCTTCAATGGGCATAATTTCACCGTCAAAGAAGCCGTTATCCTGGGCGGCGGCGGCGCGCTGGTGGGAGCGCAGGGCCCATTTGTCCATATCTTCTTTGGAATAGTCGGTCTGGGCAAACAGTTTTTCAGCCGTCAGCCCCATATTCATGGCCGTCATCATGTCCCAGTGCTGGTATTTCGGATCCAGGAACAGGGTCATGTTGGGCACGATGACGCCCCTGTCGGTCAAGTATCCGCCCATGGGCACCCGGGTCATGTGCTCCATGCCGCCAATCATTACAATATCGGCAAATTCCTGGGCAATTTCCATGAACCCGATGTGTATACCGGCCATGGCCGAGCCGCACTGCTGATCAACGAATTTAGCTGCAATGGTATTGGGCAGGTTGGCCAAAAACAAGGGTGTCCGGCCACCGTACGCCCATTGTTCGCTGACGCCCGTGGCGCAGCCCACTAAAAAATCATCGATTTCCGCCGGTTCGACACCGCTGCGCTTGATGACTTCCGGTAAAATTTTGGCCAGCAGCTCATCGGCTCGCAATTTACAGAACCAATCCCGGGCCGGATCATTGGGTCTGGAACGGGATTGGGCGGTTCTCAAATATCCGGCAATGACGACTTCTTTCATGACATACCTCCCTGGTTAGTTGATTAAGTTTGTTGAGTTGAATAAGTTGATTAAGTTAGCTAAGCTAACTGGTTACCTTTATTACTAAATCAACCAGTCAACCAATCAACCTAATCAACTAAATTTTATTCCTGATAAAATGTCTTTCCGGATTCGGCCATTTCTTTGATCAGATCCGCCGGTTTGAAGCGCAGCCCGTATTGCGCTTCAAGGGCCACCAGCTGTTCATAGACATTTTTAATTCCCCACTTGTCGGCATAGCGCAGAATGCCGCCCCGGTAAGGGGGAAAGCCGGTACCGTAAATCATCGCCAGATCCATATCCTGGGGACGATCACAAATGCCCTCTTCGATCATCAAAGCGGCTTCATTGATGCCCAGCGCCAGCATCGCATCGATGACCGCTTGTGGCGACATTTGCTTGGGGGACACGTTGTTGTCTTTGAGATATTTCTGGACCGCATCGACAACCACCGGATTGGGAACCGGCTGGCCGCCGCTGTAATCGAAATAACCGGCACCGGTTTTGCGCCCGTAGCACCCGGTCTGATAGATGACCTCGGTGAGCGGATGCACCTTGTAGCGCTCCCCCAATCGCTTCTCAAAGGTTTTGTTGACGTGATAGTTGATGTCGATGCCGGTGAGATCCGCCAGGGTGGCCGGCCCCATGGGCATGCCGAATTCTAGCATGGCCGTTTCAATGGTCGCACCGTCCACGCCGTCGGCCGACAGATAGACCGCCCCGCCGAAAAGTCCGCCCAGCTGGCGTGACACGTAGAATCCGGGGCCGTCATTGACGACGATGGGTATTTTTTTGATGGCCCGGGCAAAGGCCACGCTGGTCGCCAGGGTTTGATCGGATGTTTTTGCGGCACAGATGATTTCCAGCAGCATCATGCGATGGGCCGGATTGAAAAAGTGCAGACCGATCATCCGTCCGGGGTCATCCAGGATGGCCGCCATTTCGGTTATGGGCAGCGCCGATGTGTTGGTGGCAAAAATCACGTCCGGCCGGCAGATGCCCCCGAGCTTTTTCCAGATGTCCTGTTTGACCTGCATGTCTTCCAGAACCGCCTCGATGATCAGGTCGACGTCTTTCAAATCCTCCAGAACGGTTGTGGTGGTCAGCTGATTTTCGAGCATCTTCTCGAGATCAGCCGGTTTCATTTTCTTTTTCTTGATGGGGTATTCAAAGGTCTTGCGAACCGACCCGACGCCCTTTTCCAGGGCCGCATCGCTGATATCCCACAAGACGGTTTCAAAATCACCCTTGAGCAGCAGGTTGACGATTCCGGACCCCATCACACCGCCGCCGAGCATGGCCACTTTTTTGATTGTGGCCGGCTCGAGTCCCTCGATGCGGGGCAGCCTGCCGGCAGCACGGGTGTTGAGAAAAATGCCGATCAAATTTTTGGCCACGTCGGACACGGCACAGTCGGCAAACAAATCGGCTTCCCGTTTCAGGTCCGCATCGATGTCGTAGCTAAGGCCTTTGTCAATGGCTTCCACTGCTTTAAAAGGCGCAATATACCCCTTGGCCTGGGCAGCGGTCATCGCCTTGGTGAAATCCATCATGGCCTTTTTTTCGGCCGCACTGGGAATCCAGTGGTGGCGGTTGCGGGTGGCCCGCATTCTGATATTCAACTCTTTCGAGACAAAGCGCCCGGCGGCTTTCACCGCAGCATCAACAAGGCTGTCAGGATCGGCAACCTCGTCCACCAATCCCCGCTGCTGGGCCACTTCGGCCTTAATGGGTTTGCCGATGGTAATCATCTCTAACGCATACCGTAAGCCGATCAGGCGTGGCAGGCGCTGGGTGCCGCCGGCTCCCGGGATAAGCCCGATCTGAACCTCTGGCTGGCCCAGATTGACGCCTTTGACCGCCACGCGATAATGACAGCACATGGCAATTTCCAGGCCGCCGCCCAGGCAGTTGCCATTGATGGCCGCCACCACGGCCTTGGGACCGGTTTCGATGTGGTTCATAAATTTCATGCCCTCCATCATCCCCGCTACGAGCGCATCTTTGTTCTCGACCTTCTGCACTTCGGTGATATCCGCACCGGCGATGAAATTTTTCCCCGTTCCGGTCAACACGATGGCTTTCACCGCTTCATCACCATAGGCCTCACCGAAGGCCTCCGCCAGATCGGCGCGAAACTGGGTCGACAGCTGATTCACCGGCGGATTGTTCATCGTGAATACAGCCACATTGTCCCTGATTTCCACCTGGATGGTCTGGTAGTCTGTTTTCATACCTCTTTCCCCCTATGTTCTCTGTTAGCTATATGTTTTTGGCATGCAGTTTATCATATTTCACCAGATGACAGATGTCAGAGGACAGATGACAGAAAACAATACGGAAAGTTCAGAATTCTCCTTTTTTCCTCTGTCGTCTGACTTCTGTCCTCTGTCCTCTTAGGATAGACACCTGAAACCTTCTAATAGTTTACAAATAGCCATTAACTGCCCTTTTTGGCCGCGTCCTCCTCCCGTAATACTTTTCGAAGGATTTTACCCACCGCGGATTTGGGCAGATCATCACGAAATTCGACTATTTTGGGGGCTTTGTAGGCGGCCAGCTTTTCTCTGCAAAAACCGATGATGTCCTCCTCGCTGAGGGTCTCCCCTTTTTTAACCACCACAAATGCCTTGACTGTCTCTCCCCTGTACTCGTCCGGAATTCCCACCGTCACCGCATCGGCGACCTTGGGGTGCCGGTAAAGCACCTCGTCGACTTCCCGGGGATAGATGTTGTATCCCCCGGCAATGATCATGTCTTTTTTGCGGTCCACGATGGCAAAGTAGTCGTCCTCGTCCTGCACGACGATGTCGCCGGTACACAGCCAGCCGTTTTTCATCTGCCCGGCGGTTTCCGCCGGGTTGTTCCAGTATTCTTTCATGATCAGCGGGCTGCGGATGATCAGTTCCCCCGGCTCACCCCGGTTCACATCCTCTTGGCCGCTTTCGATATCGACGACCCTGACATCGGTATCCGGAAAAGGGATGCCTATGCTGCCGGCTTTGCTCATGCCCAGCAGCGGATTGGCAATGCCCAGGGAGGTGGTTTCGCTCATTCCCCAGCCTTCGCCATAGTTGATGCCCATGTCCTGGGTCTGATCGATAAGCTCCGTGGGCAAAGGGCCTCCGCCGCTGTTGAACAACCCCAGCTTTTTACCCAGTTCCAGTTCCGCGGACCTGGGATGGTTGATGACCGCGTTGATCATGGTCGGAACGGCCGGGAAAAAGGTAATCTGTTTGAAATTGGCCAGAATACCCATAAACTCATCAATTTCAAAGCGCGGTACCAGGATCTGGGTGGCACAATTAAACATGCCCCAGCTCAAGACGACAATGGTGCCGTATACATGAAAAAACGGTAAGAGGGCCATGACATTGCGTTTTTCCGGAGGCGTCAGACCTGTAAAAGCGGACCCCCACAGGGAGCATTGCATGGTGGCGGCAACCAGATTGCCATGGGTGAGAACGGCTCCTTTGGGCAAACCGGTGGTCCCGCCGGTAAACTGGATCAGGGCCGGGTCCTGCGGCGATATGTCGATGCGGGGCAAAGGGGTGTCGGATGAATTTTCCAGCAGCCGGGAGAAATGATGCCACCCTTGCTCCAGTTCCAATTCCTCGGGCGTGCTCTGGCCGAATCCGTCGATGTAATCGGTCACCCGGGTAACGACCACCCGGGGGATGTCCACTTCCACGCAAAGGGGCCGGATATGGGGCAACACCATATCAAAGGTAAAAAGTGTCGAAACACCCGTGTCGGCGGTCAACCCTTTGAGCTCATCCACCGTGTACATAGGATTCAGGTTGACGACCACGGCTCCCAGATTCAATGCGGCATAATAAGCGATGATGTACTGGGGGCAATTGGGCAGGTGGAGCCCGATGCGATCACCCTTTTTAACGCCCAGCGCTCCCAGGGCAGCGGCCATCAGGTGAACCTGCTGCCGGAGCTCCCAGAAGGTAATTTCGGTGCCGTAGAAATTGGTGGCCGGTTTGTCCGGAAAACTGTTGGCCGGAATGTTTAGAAAGTAATGGGCGGGAACGCGCGGGTAACGAATGGTCAGCGGAACATTGTAGTCGTAATGGCGCTGCCAGGGTCTACTTTCCATGAAACACCCCCATTGTTTGAAACTGACGGTTTGTAGATACGTGTATTGCTGTTTTGTCATTCCGGGCTTGACACGGAATCCAGTCTCTTTTCAGCTGTGAGGGTATCTGGATGCCGGATCAAGTCCGGCATGACAAACAGACGTTGACAGCAATTTTTCAACGACAACATAGCAATGAACTTAGTCAACTTATTAAACTTAATCAACTCAATCAACTCTTTACTAACCTATAGTCCCCCAAAGCCCTCATCTGCAATTTCGATGGCGGCAGCACACCCGCTCTGGATGGCATCCATTTTTCCCAAAGTCTGCGCAAGCTCGGTCTGAATGAAAAATTCGGCGGTTTTGATTTGTCCTTCGTAAAAGGCGATATCCTTCTTTTTCGATTTGGCGGCCAGCTTCTCGCTGGCCACCACCGCCCGCCACAGCAGCATCCAGGCCATGATGGTATCTCCCATGGCATACAAAAACGGTAGGGCATGGGCAAAGGCAGTCTTAAAATCCGCGGACATGGCCATCTGACCGATGTGCAGCGCCGTTTCACCCAGGCGGTTGGCAACCTTTTCAACTTTTTCGGAAATGTGGGCCAACCCGTCCATTTCTTTGGCCCGGGCCGCCATTGTTTGAATTTCTCCGAGGAAACTCATAAAGACGGCGCCTTTTTTCATGCCGATTTTACGCGCCAGCAGATCCATGGCCTGGATGCCGCTGGTACCCTCATAGATGGAGGTGATTTTACAGTCCCGGGCGTATTGTTCCACCAGGTAATCCCGGGTATAGCCGGCACCACCGAAAACCTGGATGGCCTGAATGCAGACCTCATGCCCCTTGACGGCCATATAGTCCTTGACAATCGGCGTTAGCATCGAAAACAGATCACCGAATTTCTGCTGTTCCTCGGCCGAATCGGTAATCATCGCCTGTGAACCGCAACGGGTCATGTAGTAAAAAAAGCTGCGCATGCCGTCGACATAGGATTTCATCCACAGCAAATTCCGTCTCACATCGGGGTGGTTGATGATGGGAACGGACGGCGCGCTGTGATCGGCAAAATTTTCGAGTTCCCTGCCCTGGACCCGTTCCCGGGCGTAATTGACGGCCAGCAGATAGGCGGCGGAGGCATAGCTCAATGCCTGCAATCCGGTGCTCATGCGGGCGTGATTGATCATGTTGAACATAATCTTCATGCCCTCGCGCTCGGCGCCCAGCAGATATCCGATGCAGTTGCCTTTGCTGCCCAGCGCCATGCTGCAGGTGGCGCTGGCGTGGATGCCGTGTTTTTCCTCGACCCCCGAACAAACGATGTCGTTGCGATCACCAATACTGCCATCTGCATTGACAAAGTACTTGGGAACGATGAAAAGGGAAATACCCTTGGTCCCGGGCGGGTCGCCTTCTATCCGCGCCAGCACCGGATGAATGATGTTTTCAACCAGATCATGCTCCCCATTGGTAATGAAAATTTTATTTCCGGTCAGGCTGTAGGTTCCATCGTCATTGCGCACGGCCGTGGTGGTGAGCGCACCCACGTCAGAGCCGGCATCCGACTCGGTTAACAGCATGGTTCCGCCCCACCGGGCGGAGGTCAGTTTCTTTAGATAGGTTTCTTTTTGTTCTGCGGTGCCGTACAGATCAATCATAAGGGCGGTACCGTTGCCCATGGACGCATAACAAAACAGCGGCCAGTTGGCACCCAGAAAATATTCAGCGGCGGCGGCGGCCACGAAGGCCGGCGCTCCCTGCCCGCCTCTCTCCTCGGGTACGCCCAAATTGTTCCACTCGCCTTCTCTAATAAGTTCGAAAACCCGGTGGAAACTTTCCGGCACTTTCACAGCGCCCGCTTCGAATGTCACACCCTGTTCATCACCTTCGGCCATAAGCGGCAGCAGTTCCTTAATTGCCAATGCCCGGGCTTCGGTGAGAACCATGTCACAGGTCTTTTTATTAAATTCCCGGTAGGTCTCATGCTTCAATATCTCTTCACAATTCATTTGCTCCCAGATCACAAAGTCCTGGTCTCTGCGGTCGGCGACTTGTTGTGGCATTTTTTAGGCTCCTCGGTTCATTGGTTTTGCAGGTATGGTGTTTACTTGCTGGGTTAACGTGCAACGCGTTACATGAATAACATGTAGTATGTTGCACACAAATATCATTTATAATATTATAAAAAATTGTCAATAAAATAATTTTAATTTTTTTTATTGACAATTTTAAAAGCGGTGCGTTATGAACGGAATGATCAAT
>Ga0209536_100012946_pt1 | contig 12077 bp, 7 predicted proteins | sample DeeMarSeWOR28_12_FD_187461 | JGI IMG/M metagenome (GOLD analysis project Ga0209536, IMG submission 187461) | Marine sediment microbial communities from White Oak River estuary, North Carolina - WOR-2-8_12 (SPAdes) (version 2) | ecosystem: Environmental > Aquatic > Marine > Intertidal zone >...
CAGGGTGGAAGACCGGACTCGAACCGGCGACCTCCTGAACCACAATCAGGCGTTCTAACCAACTGAACTACATCCACCGTTTAAAAGGAGTGCAAATTTATGCAGCACACGCCAATTAACAAATATATTTTAAGGATTTTATTGAGCCTCTACCGGTCAAATCGGAGTCTTTCACCCGTTTTGGATTCATCAAATTTGCCAAACTCATAAACAAGATGACCGGATACTATTGTATGCGTTACCGACGACGAAAATAAATGACCTTCAAATGGTGACCAGCCGCATTTATACAGGATATTTGAAGTTTCTACTCTCCAGGAATGGTTTGGATCTAAAATCACGATATCTGCATGATATCCTTCACGGATAAATCCTCTGGAAGTAACCTGGAATAGTATTGCAGGATTATGACACATTTTCTCCACAAGTCTTTCAATGGTCATTCTCCCGGTTTTCACAAATTCAAATGCCGCTACAAGACTATGTTGAACAAGCGGTCCTCCGGATGGAGCCTTGAAATATGTGTTTTGCTTTTCTTCAATTGTGTGTGGCGCATGGTCTGTGGCCAATACATCAATCCTGTTTTCCAAAAGAGCTTGAAATATCGCTTCCCTGTCACTTTCCTCTTTTACCGCAGGATTCCATTTGATCAAAGATCCTTTAATCTTATAATCTTCCCTGGAGAACCAAAGATGATGGATACATGCTTCTGAAGTTATCCGCTTTTGATCCAATGGCAGTAAGTTATCAAAAAGTTCCAGTTCATTGGCTGTGGATATATGAAGTATATGAAGTTTAGTTCCGTATTTTTTTGCTAATTCCACCGCCATAGAAGATGACAGAAAACATGCCTCACGGCTACGTATATCGGGATGTAATTCCATTGGAACTTCTTCCCCATATTTCCTTCGATATAGTTCAGAATTTCGACGGATTGTGGATTCATCCTCGCAATGCGTGGCTATTAACATATCCACATTAGAGAAAATACCTTCCAGCGTTTTGACATTATCTACCAGCATATTGCCAGTTGAGGATCCCATAAACACTTTTATTCCACAGACATTCTCCCTATCCGTTCGCAACACTTCTTCAAGATTATCATTTGTAGCCCCGAAATAAAATGAATAATTGGCCAGGGATTTCCTTTTTCCAATTTCATATTTTTCTGCCAGAAGTTCTTGGGTTACCGTATTAGGCACCGTATTGGGCATTTCCATATATGAAGTCACTCCGCCTGCCACTGCGGCCATGGATTCTGAATAGATATCTCCTTTGTGAATAAGTCCGGGTTCTCTGAAGTGCACCTGGTCATCAATTACTCCAGGAAGTAAAAAGCTACCTTTTGCATCAATAATTTTATCTGCATTCTGACCAACCTGACCTTTATGTATTTTTTCAATCCTTCCCCCCCGAATATAAACATCTCCTTCAAATACCTCTCCTTCATTTACAATAGTTGCATTTACAATTAATATGGAATCCATTATTTATACGCTTTCCTGATTGGGTCAAATTCAAGGATATTCCCCAGTTTAATAAAAATTTATTAATCAATAGTTAGTTTTACATGAAAATTATATTTCCATAGGATATTTTGCTAGAGCCAAATTACAGGTTTTATGGTCAATAAAATAGAGGATTTCGAAGATTTTAAATTAAATCGGCAGCTTCTCAACGCAGTCGAGGAATTGGGATATAAAGTACCAACCCGAGTACAACAAATGTCAATTCCCGGGATTCTCGCAGGGCATGACTTAATAGGCATTGCACAAACAGGGACTGGAAAAACTGCGGCTTATTTACTCCCAGTACTTTTTAAAATTAAATATGCACAGGGACTATTCCCGCGGGCTTTAATTCTGGCTCCAACCAAAGAACTCACGATTCAGATTTTTGATAATCTGCAGCATTTTTCAAAATATTGTGGAACCCGAAATGTCTGTTTATATGGAGGCATTGGACCTAAAGAACAAATAGAACAATTAGAAAAAGGCGCTGACATAATTGTCACCACTCCTGGAAGATTCCTGGAATTATACAGGAAAAGTGTACTGGCTGTAAAAGACATTAGGATATTTGTTCTTGACGAAGCTGATAAAATGATGGACATGGGTTTTACGCCACAGATTCGTCAAATCCTGGAAAAAATACCAAGAAAACGTCAAAATCTACTTTTCTCTGCTACTTTCCCACCTAAAGTGCAATCCATTGCCGATGAATTTCTGGAATTTCCAAAAGTAATTGAAGTTACCCCGCAAAGTACCGCAGCTGAGACAGTGGAGCATTATTATTATAAAACTCCAAATATAAAGACCAAAATCAATTTGCTTTCTCATTTATTTGAAGATCAAGCATTTGATAAAGTCATCATCTTTACACGGACCAAAGAAATTGCAAACAATGTATTTAAATTCCTGGATAGAAAACTTGAGGATGAGGTTCGGGTAATTCATGCAAACAAAAGTCAGAATAGCAGAATAAATGCATTTAATGATTTTAGAGCGGGTACGGTTCGCGTTCTGGTGACTACAGATGTCTCTGCTCGTGGAATAGACGTTAATATGGTGAGCCATGTGATCAATTTTGATGTGCCCAGAATTTACGAGGAATATGTACATCGAATCGGGCGAACAGGCCGGGCTGAAAAATCCGGGATTGCTATTTCGTTTGCTAACGAGGCAGAAGAAATGCATTTGAAGGAAATTGAAAAAATAATTTCAGACAGAATCGGCGAAAGATCACTTCCAAAAAATATCGAAGTGCCACCGACGTCTACAGATGAATTGCAAAAAATTGCCATGGAAATTGATAAAATTAAACGAATAAAAAATCCGGAGTTCAAAGGAGCATTCCATGAAAAGAAAAACAAGATCCGACCGGCAACTCGTCAACCTGTAAAAAAACGAAGGGGGAAAAAATAAATTTATTCTAATATCCTGCCTCCTGGTTGATAAAAAAGTTTGTTTTTTATCAATTTTCATATGTTTATTTCCCGATAAAACCCAAATGCAAAATATGCACTGATCTTCCATTTTTAAGCAATAATTTTTTAATTTTTACAACAATTTTTCTCCACAATAAATCATACCTTTGTGCCTTAATTTTCATAAGTCGTTCATAAATCATTATTACTATATATGAGGGGTAATCTTAAACCGCAGGATATTTTTGAATACCGGCATCATGGCAAATTTGATGTGTCTACAACAACTAAATTAAAGAAGATTGGTGTTAAATCGATGGATGAACTCATTGATCAAACTATACCCAAATCCATTCGTCTTAAAGAGTCCATCAGTCTACCAGAACCCCTTACTGAACATGCATTTTTAGCTGAAATTAAAAATTTATCATCCAAAAATAAAATCTTCAAATCGCTTATAGGTCAGGGATATTACGACACTAAAACACCAACGGTGATTCAGCGAAATATTCTGGAAAATCCAGGGTGGTACACCGCCTACACACCATATCAGGCAGAGATTGCACAAGGGCGATTGGAAGCATTGATAAATTTTCAAACCATGATCATCGATCTGACAGGCATGGAAATAGCCAACGCCTCTCTTCTTGATGAAGGAACTGCTGCCGCAGAAGCAATGTCCATGATGGCAGGTTTGAGAAAAGGAAGCAAAAAAAATGCACATAAATTTTTTGTGGATAAACATGTATATGAACAAACCATTGATGTGCTGAAAACAAGATCTGTACCCATCGGCATTGAGCTGGTAGTTGAAGATTATAAAAATATTGATCTGTCCGATCCGGATCTATATGGTATTCTTGTTCAATACCCAAATAAATTCGGAGAGGTAAACGATTACACTTCATTCTTTAAAGAAGCTAAAACTAAAGACGTATCCATCGCCGTTGCGGCCGATTTGTTGAGTTTGGCATTACTCACTCCTCCGGGAGAAATCGGAGCAGACATCGTCATTGGGACCACACAAAGATTTGGAGTTCCGCTTGGATATGGAGGACCACATGCAGCATATATTGCAACACTAGATGCAAATAAACGTCATCTCCCTGGACGAATCATTGGATTATCCGTAGACAAAGGTGGAAATCCAGGGTATAGAATGGCCCTGCAAACAAGGGAACAACACATTCGCAGGGAAAAGGCAACAAGTAATATTTGTACAGCTCAGGTGCTTCTTGCAGTGATGGCAGGAATGTATGCTGTGTATCACGGCTCAGATGGCATCAAACGAATTGCCACTAAGGTCCATCTATTGGCAAAATCATTGAATGAGGCGCTAAAAAATCTAGGTTTTGCTACATCTGAACACCCATTTTTTGATACGATTAAAATTGAAGTCATTGACCGGAAACAAATAGACCGGATTCGGGGTATCGCAGAAAAAAGTAAATTTAATTTCAACTATTTTCAAAAGAACAGCATTCTCATCTCCATGGATGAAACCTGTGAGATAAAAGATCTACTTAAAATAATTGAAATATTTGCAGAATCTACCGGGAAAAAAATTGCGGATATTGATATAGAAAGCATAATGGAAACGGTAGATGTTCAGTATCCTGAGAATATCAAAAGAAAAAGTAACTATTTGACCCATGAGGTCTTCAATAAATATCATACCGAGCATGAACTTCTAAGATACATTAAAAAGCTTGAGAATAAAGACCTTTCACTAGTGCATTCCATGATCTCACTAGGTTCGTGTACAATGAAATTAAATTCAACTACGGAAATGATCCCGGTCACATGGCCGGAATTTAGCAATATACATCCTTTTGTACCCAGGAACCAGGTTGATGGATATTATGAGCTTTTTAGTGAGCTTGAGAAATATTTATCCGAAATCACGGGATTTGAAGCCACTTCATTACAACCGAATTCGGGAGCTCAGGGTGAATTTGCAGGACTTATGGTTATAAAATCGTATTTAAGTCATATTGGACAGGGGCATAGAAATGTCACCTTAATCCCATCTTCCGCACATGGCACTAATCCAGCAAGTGCTGTAATGGCCGGGACAAAAGTAGTGATTGTAGCCTGCGATGAACGCGGGAATATTGATATTGAGGATTTAACACGAAAAGCCCAGGAAAATAAAGATGTTCTCGCCGCTTTAATGGTGACTTATCCGTCAACTCACGGTGTGTTTGAGGAAGGTATAAAAGAAATTTGCCAGATAATACATGACCACGGGGGTCAAGTCTATATGGATGGGGCAAATATGAATGCCCAGGTAGGTTTAACCACACCTGCAGAAATTGGTGCAGATGTTTGCCATCTTAATTTGCATAAGACCTTTTGTATTCCACATGGAGGAGGTGGACCCGGCGTTGGTCCTATTTGTGTAGCTAATCATTTGGTGCAATTTTTACCAAGTAATACGCTAGCAACTGGTCTTGAGGTAAATAACCCGGGTGCAGTATCATCAACTTTATTTGGCAGTGCTGGTATTTTATCGATTTCCTACGCCTATATCAGACTTATGGGCACAGAAGGACTTACCAATGCCACTAAAAATGCTATTTTAAATGCAAATTATATCAAAACCTCCCTCGAGAAACACTATCCTATTCTATACACTGGTATAAATGGGAAATGTGCACATGAAATGATCCTGGATTGCAGGGAATTTAAAAAAGTTGGCGTAGAGGTGGAAGATATTGCCAAAAGACTTATGGACTATGGATTCCATGCACCTACAGTCTCCTTTCCGGTGGCAGGTACATTAATGGTTGAACCGACGGAAAGTGAATCTCTTGACGAACTTGACAGGTTTTGCGAAGCCATGATTTCTATCAGAAATGAAATCAAAGAAATAGAAGATGGACTTGCTGATCCTGAGAATAATGTTTTAAAGAATGCCCCGCATACGATGAAAATTGCTACTGCCGAAGCATGGAATCTTCCCTACAGCAGGCAAAAGGCAGTGTATCCTTTGCCATATGTTGCCGAAAATAAATTCTGGCCTGCCGTCGGTAGAATTGACAGTGCATATGGAGACAGAAATCTTGTATGCAGCTGCTTACCAGTGAGTGCTTTTGCTGAGGAAGTGACTAGTGAACCAAACCTGGTTTAGCCTGAGATTTGATTTTTAGATTTGATTTCGAGCTGCTTATTAATAAAATCTTCGATCTGCTCTACGTCAAGTTTTTTTGCAATGATCTTTTTCTGATCATCCAAAATGTATAACTGAGGAGTCGTTTCGATATTATATTCATACCTAAAATTTGATCTGACGTGAGGATCAGCCAAATTAATCCAATCAAGATCCTGATCTCTAATATATTTTTTCCATTTATCGACCTCTTTTTTAATGTTAGCTGCAACGACCATAACTCCCATATCTTTGAGTTTGTTATCATACAATTCCTTTAATTCAGGTGTTTTCTTTTTGCAATGTCCACAATCAGGATCATAAAAATATAACACAAAATAATCAGACTTCAGCGAATAGAGTGAAACAGGCTTCATCAGGGTATCCAACAAAACCATTTTAGGAGCTTGTTTTCCAATGAGATTTGGCTTTATTCTCCCTACCCGATCAGAGATTTTGTTCATTAATGTAGAATCTGCCCAAAAAGCATCGCCGGACAAATAATAATTTTCGGCAAGGTCGACGAACACAGCATCCATACCCATGATATTGGATGTTTCATATTTGTAAGTGATATTGACTACACAATATCGAAATACTTCATCATTAGCTCTGGCTTTCTCGATAATAGTGTGCACTGAAGAAATAATGGAATCCGGATGCTTTACGGTCATTTTTTCCAAATAATCTTCAATTTTGCCATAGAAATTTGGCGTCCTAAGCATTTTTTGGTCCGAAAAATCAATGTGATCGAAGTAATGCTCTTTGTAGTACTTGTAGGCAAAATTAGGATCCAGATCTTTCCCGCTGGCATCTTTTGGCGATTCCGGAATTTCAATTTCAATTGTGGAATTAATGAATTTTGCCACAAATGTCCCCGAGTATTGTTTCAGGATTTCTTCCCTCCCCGATTTCACCTGGCTATCCAATTCTTTAAGCTGAGCAGTCAACGTTTCCTTTTCAGCCGGATCAGTAGAATTTTTTAATTTTTCACTTAATCCTGCTCCAATCTTCTGTTTTTCTCGCATGAAACGTTGAAAATTAAAGAAAACTTCATTTTCAATAGAGCCAGTAGTTTTCATATTCATAATCAAATCGAGAGTATCAGTTTCAATACTGAACTCTGGCTCGGCTACAATCAAATCAAAATATAGACTATTTGGGGCAGGGCTGTAAATAAAATACAAACCACCATCAAGTGGTTTTGATCCTTCAAAAATAAATTTTCTTTGGTCGCTAATCTCAGCTGTATCCGCTAAATACTTTTTATCACCATAAGGATATCCCAGATACAGGACGTCACCTTTGAATTTATCTATTTTTACCTCTATCCGATATACATTTTCAGCAGCATAAGAAAAAGTATTTGTGAATAGAAATACTATGAAGAAAACTTTAAATAACCTGAAATACATGTATTCGACTTTTTTTTGCTTATTCCTGTTTAACAACAATTTTTATACCCAAAATCAAGTGGCTGTAACCCGATTCAATGATGTAAATTATAATATTTCCCTCACTTTTAGTGAGGTGCCACTTTCATCAATTACTTCCACTTTTTTATCTTTCTCAATAAATTCTCCGCGTGTAAATGCATCCTTTAATTCACCATCTATTAATATTTTACCACTTGGTCGTAAAACCGTGTACGCTGTCCCCTTCATGCCTAAATAAGACCTTTGATTAAAATTTGACGTATACCCTTCACTTTTTTTCTGTGTGTCCTCCAACGCAATTCGCCTAAACAATTTTGTTTTCGTTAATCTTACACCTCCAAAAAACATCAACAGTATGGAAGCAAGCAGTCCTGATAAGGTTGCGGCTGCAGCTTTTGTGATGTCACTTGCATCTACGAACGAAAAATCAAAAAGATCATTGTTGAGCATGACAAGAATCAATGAACCCACCATTAATATGATTCCACTAATACCAGCGATACCAAAACCTGGAATTATAAAGATTTCAACAATAAGTAAGACAACACCAACAAAAAACAATATGATTTCCCAATTTGCCGCAAGTCCGTTTAAATAGTAAGGGACAAAATAAAGAATAGCTGCTATAATTGATGCGATAATCGGAAAGCCAACTCCAGGAGTCTGAAGCTCAAAATAAATTCCTCCAATAATCACTAATATTAAAATTCCACTTATAAATGGATTGAGAAATACTTTTATGATCCGCTCCGAAAGATTAAGTTTAAACTCAATTACTTCATAATCTTTGATTCCATTGCGCTTCAGCACATCATCAATTGACTTGACTTCGCCCTCACAAAAATTATATTTGATGGCTTCTGACGTACTAAATGTAAGTACCTTTCCGGCTTCGGTTACGCTATCAATTTCTATTTCCTCATCAACCATTGCCTCAGCAATTTTTGGATTTCGTCCGTTGGCTTCAGCAGTCGATCGCATGATGGATCGCATATATGATTGGTATTTATCTGGTGCAGCTTGACCAGTTGCAACAACAACTGTGGCAGCCCCAATACTTGCCCCGGGGGCCATATATATACTATCACACGCGATGGAAATCAAAGCTCCGGCAGAAGCGGCATCCTTATTGATGAAGACCACGATAGGTTTTTCAAATTCAAGGATTCTTGTTCGGATATCGTCAGCATCATTAACAGCTCCACCGTATGTATCCAATTCGAGCACAACAATATCCGCCTCTATTTCTTCAGCCTCTTCAAGTGCAAGTTTAGAATACCGGTTGGTTCGCGGATCTATTTCTGCATCAATCTTCATTAATAATACTTTTTGCTTGTCTGCAAAAGCATTTAATCCTGCTATCAACACAAGTAGGATTACCAATATTTTAAACTTTGCGAAATTATTTAGCCTTTTTTTCATCAATAATGATTTTCTCGTCGCAAAATTAATGAATATAAAACTTATACAACTTAAAGTTGACCTTAAAAGTAATTGATATAATAATTTGAACTATGCTGGGTAATTGAATCGAAATTTATGAAGAGCCTTGAAAGGTTGTATATGCTAATGTTTGTATGAGAAATTTTATGTAATGATTTTTTAACCCTTAGTTTCCAGTTCCCTTATTGCCAGCCAGGCCATAAGTCCGGAACCAATTTCTAATGCATCTTCGTCAATGTTAAAGGATGGTGTATGCACATTGGATGTTATCCCTTTTGCTTCATTTCTTACGCCTAAACGATAAAAGCAAGCATCTATCTCCTGTGAATAAAATGCGAAATCTTCAGCTGCCATCCAAATATCGAGATCAACCACGTTTTCCTTGCCCATATATTCGATGGCAAATTCCTTATTTCTTCTGGTAAGGATTTCATTATTATACAGAAAAGGATATCCATCCAGGATATTAAAATCACAGGTTCCACCCATGGAAGCTACCAGTCCTTCAACAAGTTTTTTCATTTTTATCTTTGCTTCCCGCCGCCAATCTTCATTTAATGTCCTGAATGTACCTTCTATCTTCACTTCATCCGGTATGATATTGGTTGCTCCTTCGGCAATGACTTTACCAAAAGAAAGCACTGTCGGGGTAGTAGGTGTGGCATATCGGCTAACAACTTGCTGCAAAGCCACTATGAGATGAGAGGCAATGAGTACCGGATCAATATTTCGATCAGGCATAGCTCCATGCCCCCCTCTTCCTTTTACTGTAATGTAAATCTCATCGGCACTTGCCATATAAAGTCCTTCCTTAAAACCAATCTTACCGACGGGGAGCAATGGCATGACGTGCTGGCCTAATATATTTGTAGGTTTTGGATTTTTTAATATGCCTTCCTTGATCATGAGCGATGCACCTCCAGGTGCTTTCTCCTCCCCGGGTTGAAATATAAGTTTTACTGTCCCCTCAAATTGATCCTTGAGCTGATATAATATATTGGCCGTTCCCAATAAAGATGACGTATGTGCATCGTGCCCACAGGCATGCATTACTCCCGGATTGCCCGATTTATAAGAAATATTATTGGTTTCATTAATAGGTAGCGCATCAATATCCGCTCGCAGTGCAATTACTTTTTTTGATGGATTTTTACCTTCTATTAATGCATAAACTCCTGTTTGCGCAATACCCTCTACTGGTTGCAGTCCGAATTTTCGTAACGTACTTGCTACATATTTAGCAGTTTCAAATTCCCGGAATGATAATTCCGGGTGACTGTGCAGATACCGCCTGGTATCCGTAATTTCTTCTGAAATTTCACTTGCGATTTGTTTAATCTTCTCCTTTAAACTCATGCTTTGAGAATTAATCCATGTAGTTGCGCTCTTCAACCATGGTAGCACCTGGGAAAGTTTTTCGAAGGGTAGTTAATGTCTTATACGCCTCGATTCGATCAATAAATTTGCCAACATTCACTTTGTAACTGGGTTGTTTGTAGGTTAGCATTGGTTTTTCCTCTGGCAATACGCGATATACTTTTTCACGTGTCTGGTTAGCTTCTTCCCTACTTCTTCCAATATACACCTGAATAGTGTAGGTAAGATATACTTTATCTTTATTATGCACGATTATGCTATCCATTATGGTGGACATTTCTCTATTTATATCATGCGTCGGAGCGATATAAGGTCCTTTTTCTGAAACTGTAATATTTTGTTCAACTGTTTCTGATGTGCTTACTTCTACTTTTGGCCGAAACGCTGAAACATCTTCCGTGTAGTCTACTACGGTTCCTTTTGTGGCTAATTTCGGTGAACAACCAGCGACGTAAACCAATATCAAGAACATTATAAATAGTCTATACATTTTTGATATATATTAATCCTCAATGATTACACATTTATTAGCAAGGACATCCTGCTCTACAGTTTTGAATTTTACTTCTTTTTTTACAGTTCCATCCTCATATTGAACAGTTACGCGTTCATTCCTGCCTGGTACTTTGATGGATTTTCGAGGCATGGCCTTTTCAACAGGAGGCCTGTTTCTTGCATCAGGGCTTCCACCACCAGACAATAATGATTTAGATTCTTCTTTTGATTCACGATAATTACGTCTGGCTTCTCGTCTACTCCTGGCTTCCTGCACCTCATCTGGCTCCCTCACAGGTAGATCAGCTTTAGTTAAGAAGGAAATTGTATCTTCGTTCACTCTTGCCACAAATCGCTTGAACAACTCAAACGCTTCAAATTTATAGATTAAAAGCGGATCTTTTTGTTCGTACACCGCATTCTGAACGGATTGCTTCAAATCGTCCATTTCACGCAAATGTTCCTTCCACAATTGGTCAATTATGGCCAAAGTGGATATTTTTTCAAGACTCAGGATCATTTCCCTGCAGTCCGTATCTATATTCTTCTGTAAATTGGTAGAAACACCAATCTGCTTTTTCCCATCTGTAAATGGCACGAGAACATCAGTTATTGTTGCTCCCTTATTTTTATGAATATCTTTAAATATTGGTTTTGCACGCTCAGAAATACGCCTGTTTTTTTCCTTATACTGACGAAGACTATCCTCATACAATTTTTCAGCTAACTCTGCTTGAGAGATTTGAGTAAATTCATCATGGGAAAGTTTAAGACTTAGCCCTAAAATGCTGATGCAATTGAGCATAAGGCTATCATAATCTTCTGAATTTTTAGCATTTATTGCGATATCCTCACAGGTATCATAAAGCATGTTCAGGATGTCAAGCTGCAATCTTTCACCAAAAAGTGCATTCTTTCTGCGTTTATAGATTACCTCCCGCTGGGAATTCATCACATCATCATATTCCAGGAGCCGCTTCCTGATACCAAAGTTGTTTTCTTCTACTTTCTTCTGGGCACGCTCAATAGATTTAGTAATCATGGAGTGTTGGATCACTTCGCCTTCCTTAAGCCCCATACGGTCCATAAGCTTTGCTATACGGTCCGAACCAAACAGTCTCATCAGGTTATCTTCCAATGATACAAAGAATTGCGAGGAACCCGGGTCTCCCTGACGGCCGGAGCGACCACGAAGCTGACGGTCTACCCTGCGGGATTCATGACGTTCTGTACCCACAATTGCCAATCC
>Ga0209536_100012947_pt1 | contig 12076 bp, 13 predicted proteins | sample DeeMarSeWOR28_12_FD_187461 | JGI IMG/M metagenome (GOLD analysis project Ga0209536, IMG submission 187461) | Marine sediment microbial communities from White Oak River estuary, North Carolina - WOR-2-8_12 (SPAdes) (version 2) | ecosystem: Environmental > Aquatic > Marine > Intertidal zone >...
CAATGCGGAAACTGGTAAACTCGATAGGGTGTCAGGGGCATCATCCCGAATGAGCCTGACTAGGTGGACCGTAAGGGAAATACAAACCCCTAGCGAGCAGGAGATGGTAGAGGAAGCGAAAGCTGACCGCCGAAAGGCAACAGGAAACCATAACTGGTCAGATAGGGCCATACCCAACCTGAAAGGGTGCAGACTTCTACCAGGTGGTTTAGGGATGAAGTGGGCAAGTCAACGTTGAACAGAGCGGGAAAAGTCTAAACGTAACCGAATTGGATAGCTGGCACGACTTTAACCGGTTTGAGGTCGAGTTGACTATCAAACGATGACAAACCTAAATATTCATCTACCGAGCTGCTTGAGCCGTGTACGGTGAAAATCGTTTGCTCGGTTCTGAGGGGGCGACGAAACCGCGAGGTTTCTGATCTACCCGATCCTTTGTTTTTAGAAATTCGTTTTGCCTGTGGAGGCCCTTTGGCCTTGAAAGTGTGCTCGCCTGCCCGCAATTGGCTTATTTTGTGGCGTTGAACTAAACGCTTTGCGCAGAAAACCCCTCCTTGAAAGAATCTCGGTCATTCCCCCGAGGTGAACTATACTTCCTGTAATGAAATATAAACCATCATTCATTACCGGAGGTATAGAGCATGACACCCTTACGACAAAAAATGATAGACGCAAAGCGCATGCAACTGCGGGGCCTGTCGAGGCGGACGCAGGATGCGTATGTCCGGGTAGTCCGACAACTGGCGGAGCATTACGGCAAGCCACCGGACCAACTGAGTGAAGAGGAATTGCGGCAATATTTCTTGTATTTGCAGAATGAGCGCCAGTACTCCAGCAGCAGTTGCCGGGTGGCCTTGAACGGGATCAAGTTTCTGTATGTGACTACCCTGCGCCGACCGTGGCCGACGCTGGAACTGATCCGACCGCCGAAGGAAGAGAAATTGCCGGTGATCCTGAGCCAGGCGGAGGTCAAGCGCATCCTGGGTTGTTTGGAGCAGCCGGTGTACCGGACTTGTTTGGAGGCGATCTACTCATGTGGGCTGCGGTTGCTGGAAGGGGTGCAGCTGCAAGTCCAGCAGATCGATAGTGACCGGCAGGTGCTGCATCTGCGCCAGGCCAAAGGGCGCAAACCGCCATCAGTTAAATACCTCCATTCTGATGTATCTGTTGCGTTCTGTTAAGCGTCTGTTTAAGGTGCTTATCAAGTATTGAGCGCAAGACAATAAAGAAATCATGCCGCTAACTCCTGCTGCAATTGGGCGATTAAGGCTGGGTCATCACGGATCATCATCGCCTTGTAGCACGGATGCGGTCTCACATAGGCCGGATCAATCTTATGGTGCCGAATACGACGATAAACCCAGCTCGTGTTGGTGCCCAGGCGCTGGGCTAAGTCGGTCACGCTCAGATAACCTTCCGGAGACCACGGGCGGGTAGGTGGCTTGTGCGGCCTTTTCCAACCCCGTTCTAAGCGGATCCGCTGCACGGTTCGGGGCGTCAATTCCGAGGCCCTGGGGGAGCGAAATCCCTCTTTGGTCAGTTGAGCCGCAATCTGCAGATCATCCTGGTCCTGCTGCCACAAGGTATGAATGCGTTCCACCAATTCATCATAGTTGGCCAGACGACGGGTGCGATAGACCGGCGGGTGAGCATAGACCACAGAATAGTGACCTGATACCCATACAATTCTGGCTTCAACGGTATTACCCTCGGCTCGTCTCAGCACGACCTGAGCGATCAAACTGCGCAACAACTCTTTCTTGTGGGCGTTGATCAGTTGGTCGGTGTGCCATAGGTTCGGCAAGGTTTTTGACAGCTGACGAAATTGCTCACGTAGTTCAGGCGCAATGGCCGGCGCAGCTGAGGCGTGCTGAAAGCGCTCATGGGCTTCTCGGGTGCTTTGCAACTGGTGCAGTTTCTCTTCCCACTGGCGTTCTAATTCAGCTGCCACCAGCCGGTTGTCCGGGTCGACCTGGTTATAGCGCCGTTGGGCCAAGCCGACTTCATACTCAGCCTGCTTTAAGCGTTCTTGCCATTGTTGCTGCAAGCGCGCTTGTTCGGCGGCCTGCTCAGCCAAGACGGCCTCCAATACATCTAACTGAGCCGGTTCGATCGCCGCAAAAAAGGCTTCGATCACGACCTGGTCAATAGGCGGGCCATGAAAGGAGGCACACATCGGTTCGCCTAACTCATGGGCCAGTTCCTTGCACATATAGCGATGGGTCGGTTTATAGGCTACCTGTAAGCGGTGACCACAATAGCCACAGATGGCTAAGCCTTGCAATAGGGCTACCCCGCGACGGGAGGCCCCTTGGGCCCGTTCGATTTGTTCCTGAAACCGGGTCGCATTCTGCCGCAAGCGGGCCTGGTTGGCCTGATATTGGGCCCAAGTGATATAAGCCGGGTAGACATCCTGTTGCAGGTGGACCCATTCTTCCATCGGTTTGCGCACAATACCCGTATCCTTGCGCCCCGGTTGGCGGCGGGTAGGGTCTACTTGCGTGCGGCCATGGGCAAAGGCCCCGGCATAGGCCGGGTTGGTCACGATGGAATAGATCGCCGCGTAGGTCGGTTGTTTCCACAATATCTCCCCCACCTGCGGACCATTCGTTTGCCGGCGCGGTAACAGAACCTGGGCTTGACGCAAATCAAGCAGCACCTGACGACAACTACCCAAGGCCTCGAACTTGGCCAGCACCAGCTCTATCGTATGACACACCTGCTCATCAGGCTCCTTGACTACGCTCCCCTCGTCCAAACGCACCAGACCGGTCGGTAGTAGTTGCCGGTATTGACCCTGTTCAATCTGCCGCAACCGGCCCGCCTCCATCCGCAGCCGGAGTAAATGCAACTCAGCTTCGCTCATCGTTCCTTTCAAGCCTAACAACAACCGGTCATTGTACAAGCGGGGATCGTAAATCCCGTCGTAATCGGCAATCAAAGTATTGAAGACAGCCACCAGATCGAGCAAATGATACCAGTCGCTGTTATTGCGAGCAAGTCGTGAAACTTCATAGCCGAAAATGATGCCCACATGGCCCAGAGACACGGCTGCCACCAACTCCTTGAAGCCACTCCGGGCGGCACTATCCCGGGCAGACAAGCCCAGGTCGCTATCAATGACCTGAACCCGCTCTTTGGCCCAACCTAACCCCGTCGCTCGCTCACCCAATTGATATTGGTTGAGTTGGCTGCCCTGGTGCCGCAGCACCTGCTCGCGCGACGATTGCCGGATATAGATACAGGCTAACCGTTCCAAATGGTTGGCGGTGATCTTCTGTTGCCCGCTAAGCAGGTGGGCCGGTGGATTAGGACGGTTCATCGTTCACCTCCGGCCTGGCCTGATTGGGACCGTTGAGCAGCTGACGGCAGATCAACACCAGACGCTGAAAAATCTGTTCCTGTTGAGCCGGGCTCAGCAGCCGCCAAATTTGTGGCGGCGCTGTCTGGTCCTGAGCCTGGGCTGCTTGCGTTCCGCCCAGGGTTGGAGGTGCGCTTAAGCTCCCCTCGCTTGGTAATCTCATCTTCTGTACCCTCCCCTAACTGAGCCACAATTTTTTCGTAGCTTGCCAGTAATTGTTGTACAGCTTTGAGATTTAGGGGAAGCGGCTCAATGACCAGCGGCTCTGGCGACCGATCAGTGGCGACCAGAGGAATATACCGCGCCAACGGGGGCCGATATGAAACGACGCAGCACTGGCCTAAATATTGTTTGTTGGTGATTTCGATCAGGGGAAAAGTCCTTCCATAAAGGGGATGGCGCGGATCTATAACGGTTATCGTCTCGTCAGAATGAAACGATTGCCCCCTATAGGGGTAGTTTGTTGTTTGCGGTAAAGATCGGTACGTACCCTTGCCGAAGCGAACGTTAGGCTTGTTGCGGGGCTACTGGCGCAGCCACCGCAATCCGGTCTGGCTGTTTCCCAGGGCCAAAGCGGGCGGGCTGGCGATCGCCAGTCGGCCTCGGGCTGAAAGTGGGGTGCAGAAAGCCTTTCGGAAGGCTTTGGAGGAGAGTGGGGTCAACAAAGCGGCCAGCGTGCACACTTTACGCCACTCCTGGGCCACCCATTTGCTGGAAGCAGGCGTAAATTTGCGCCTGATCCAGGAATGGCTGGGACACAAATCGCTGACGACGACGGCCATCTACACTCACCTGACCGTCAAAGCCGAGGGACAGGCCAGCCAGGTCATCAATGAGCTGATGGCCGACCTACCGTGAGCAGTCTGGCCCAGATCTTTGAACAATATGGGCCGCACTATCGAGCTAAATATGGGCCGCGGATGTTGGCCAGTCACCGGCGGGCAATGGCCGACATCGAACAGTGCCGGACCGCGGCGCAGGGCGGCCACGTCTGCTACTGTGAGCATTGTGTCGAGTTCCATTACTGTTACCACTCCTGCCAGAACCGGCATTGCCCCCAATGCCAGCACAAAGCCGGTCAACAATGGCTGGCCCGCCAACAGGGTCGGCTGCTACCGGTGCCCTACTTTATGGTCACCTTCACCCTGCCGGAGAGGTTGAAAAAGCTGGCCCGCAGCAATCAAAAGCTGGTGTATGACCTGCTGTTTCGGAGTTCAGCGGCGGCCTTAAAAGAACTGGCCCAAGACCCCCGCTTTGTCAGCGGCGAGATTGGCATGGTCGGCGTGCTGCAGACCTGGGCCCGGGATTTGAGCTACCACCCCCACGTTCATTACCTGGTGCCGGGCGGGGGCGTGACCGAGGCCGAGCAGTGGCAACGGGCCCGAAACAGTTTCCTGGTCCACGTCAAGCCCCTGTCGAAGCTGTTCCGGGGCAAGTTTCGAGCCGCCTTGAAAAAGACAGCCTTAATTGAGCAGGTACCGGTCGAAGTCTGGCAGCAGGACTGGGTGGTCCATTGCCAATCGGTCGGCAGTGGGGAGGCCGCTTTGAAATATCTGGCCCCTTACATCTTCCGAGTAGCCCTCAGCAACAACCGGATCGTGAAAGTGGAGCAGGACCAGGTCACTTTTCGGTACTACGACAACCAGGGCAAACGGCGCTACTGTACCCTGCCGGTCCTGGAATTTACCGTAGGGACCGCTTCTTGCAGCACGTGCTGCCCAAGGGCTTCAAGAAGGTCCGCTATTACGGCCTGTTCAGTCCGGCCAAACGGGAATTGCTCCACCGGGTTCGGCTGCTGTTGCTGGTCCAGTCGGGCTCCCAGGCAGATGCCCCGGCTGAAACCGAAGCACAGGCCAGCCCGCTCCTGCCGCCCGGCAGCCTGCCCTGCCCCACCTGCGGCCGGCCGATGCGGCGCTTGCTCAAACTTAGGCCGATCCGGTGCCGTCCACCGTGATCAAGCGGGGTTATTACAACCAGCCTCAAGGTTTGGTTTAGGCTCCGGCTGCCTCCGGCCGGTGTCAGCGCTGCCTTGTTGCCAGTGCTCGGAAAGTACGCCCTTTTCGGCCCGACCTTGGTGTTGTTCGGGCCACCTAACGGGCAGAGAAAACAAACGCTTGGTGAAAAAGTTGGCAAATTTCTGGCTATTCGGTTAGAATTGGGGTAGCCTGGCCCAACTGGCCGGGCTGTTGTGGCCGGTTTGATCGGCCTTAAATTCCAAATACGCTACGCGGCGCGGCAGACTCAGTTCAACACGGATTATGTGGCGGCTCCGCCTTAGTCCAACCACCACCCGGCGTTTCTACCCCTTGACTTCTATTGGGGGCTCTTTGTTTGCGCCGCGCCACATGAATCCATGATTCGTTAGGCGGCTGAGTGAGCAAAGAAGGAGCCTAGAAGCACTCTATTTCTGGGCCAAGGCCAAGGGAGGAATATAATGGATTTTTATCAATTTCCCAAAGTAGAACTCCACCTTCATCTTGATTGTTCTTTAAGTTACTCGATTGTTTCTCACCTAAATCCAGCCATTACCCACGCAGAATATCTTGAATCGTTTGTTTCCCCGGCCAAATGTCCGAACTTGGCAGATATTCTCAGCTGTGCTGTCAGAGAGATCGAATTGATGCAGACTGAGGAAGCGCTGCGCCTGGTCACATTGGATCTATTTGAGCAACTCCAGCGGGATAATATGCTGTACGCCGAGATCCGTTTTGCCCCACTGCTACATACAGAAAAGGGACTTTCAGCAGAAGATGTGGTGTCGGTCGTAGAAGCAACCGTTCAAACAGCCAGTCAAAAAACCGGCATCGAGGTCCGTGTACTTCTTTGTACCTTACGCCATTTTTCCGAAGCCCAAAGTTTAGAAACGGTCAAACTTGTCGAGCGATTTAAGGGGACATCTGTTGTTGGCTTGGACATTGCCGGGGATGAGGTTGGTTTCCCCATAGATGCCCACATTGCAGCGTTTCAGTATGCCGGAGCGCATAACATCCCGTGTACAGCCCACGCCGGTGAGGCTCGTGGCCCAGAGAGCGTGTGGGAAACTTTGCAACACTTTAACCCCCTCCGGATTGGTCATGGTTGGCGCAGTATTGAAGAGGCAGCCTTGCTTGAACATCTGCGGCAGCACCATATCCACCTGGAAGTGTGCCCCACATCTAATGTGCACGTGTATCACCAAGTAGTTAAATCGTATGGTGATCATCCTATAGATACCATTTATGGCTCGGGTATCTCAATGAGTGTTAATTCCGATTCACACACGCTCATCCCTGTAACGCTGACAGAGGAGTACGAAAAAATACACCGCGCCTTCGGTTGGGAAAAAGAGCACTTTCTGCAATGCAACTTGCACGCCCTAAATGCTGCCTTTATTCCTGAGCTGGTCAAGCAGCAGCTCATTGATCGGCTGTTGGAAGCGTATCGTACCTTGTAACATAGACGGGATGATTTGGAGGAGCAGGTGATTGAAGAAGAGCCACACAGACTAACAGATTGTTCCTTTTCCCAAGACTGGCCAACGGACACATTCTCGATTTGAGTAAGATGCCGGCTACTCCTGACCGCAGAATTGCTTACATAGTGTTAGTTTACCTGGTCGGTCATTCCTTGCGCTGTTGGGGCTGTGTTTCACGTTGGGTTTGTCAGTAGCCGTTGCACTTCAAAGGGCCGCCCAACAAATCAATCCACGCGAATTGCTACCGCCCGTTTTTACAACGGTTACGTGTCAGCAAAGAACTGGGTAATTGTGGCGAATATCGCCCACCCGCAATCGCGTGATTTCAAGCGTTGGGTCGTCAAAAAATCTTCATCGTTGTTCTTTGGTCAATTAAGGGCAAATTGTTTGCAGATTAATTGCTTCGCTTTCTATCTTTTGGTATAATACTTGTACAATTGTACGTATAATTTGAGGCAAGAATGCAAATAATCGTAGATACTTCCGCTATCATCGCTGTCCTGGTCAACGAATCCAGTAAACCGGCCATAATTCAAGCTACTCAACAAACCGACCTGTTAGCGCCATCATCAATCCATTGGGAGATAGCGAATGCTTTTTCTGCAATGTTCAAACGAAATCGGTTAACCCTGGATGAAGCCTTAACCGCAATCGCCATTTACCAACAAATTCCAATGCGATTTGTTGAGGTCGAGCTAGAGGAGTCGTTGAAGATTGCTGATGAGTTGGGGATCTATGCTTATGATGCATACTTATTGAGGAGTGCGGTCAAGTACAATCTGCCGTTGCTCACCTTAGATCAAGGATTGAAGGAGCAAGCAGAACGGCTTGGGGTGAAAGTAATGGAGGTGGAGCCATGATAGTCTACACATATTCAGAGGCGCGGCAAAAGTTAGCCCAGGTCTTGGACCAGGTGCTGCAACAGGGAGAAGTACGGATAAAGCGGCGAGATGGGCAGGTGTTTGTTATTAAGCCAGAGAAACGGACCGGATCACCGTTGGATGTACCGGGGATTAATACGAATTTGGATGCGGATGAAATAGTTGAGTTTATTCAAGAAGGGCGGAGATACAACAGTTAATTTGGTCAGCAGAAACAAAGAAAAGCATTGGTAAGTGGGGATACGGCCCCCGATGAAATGAAGTGTCAAGTGGTAGAACCTTAAAAACTATAAAATTGGGTCGAAAAAAGAGACAGCCTGAACCAAGCTCACTCAAAAACAGGGTCTGAGAGAGAAAATCAATCAAACGAAACGATAGGTTGTTGGGCCGCCGTTAAGCTCAGACAGGCGTGGCCGCTGTTTCAGCCACCGGCAAGGTCGAAGGCGGCAGGCGATAGGTGACGCCGAAGGTGATCAGAGAAAGCCCTGGCCGATACCAAAAACATCTGACTGCTGACGGGCAAATCCTGAAGCTTTGCGATCTACGAAAGTCTCCCCCCCTATCACTGCAGCGTGACATTTTCGCCCTGGCTGGGTATAATAATCCCGATCAATCTCATTCCACGTGAGTAAGAAAATGGCAGCAGTCAAACAAGTTGACGTCCTCATTGTCGGCTCCGGCCCGGCCGGCGCCTCGACGGCGCTCCATTTATTGAAAATCGACCCGGCCTGGGCCGGACGAATAACGGTGGTCGATAAGGCGGTCCACCCGCGGGAGAAGCTGTGTGGCGGGGGGGTGACCCAGTTAGGAGAGCGAGTCCTGACCAGCCTGGGCCTGACCTTTGAGCCGCCCCACCTGCCGGTGCGGGAGGTGTGGCTCCGTTTCGGCCGGGCTACCTTTGCCGTACGGGATGACCCGGTCTTTCGAGTGGTGCGGCGAGAAAAGTTTGACCAGTGGCTGGTGCAGCAGGCCGAGCGACGGGGGGTCGAGGTCCGGCAGGGGGAAGCGGTCACCGCCATCACGCCCCGACCCGATTTTGTGGAACTCGTCACCGAACGAGCCACCTTCCAGGCCCAAACCCTGGTCGCTGCCGACGGCAGCCGCAGCTTTGTCCGCCGCAAACTCGACTGGAGCGGCCAGACCCATATGGCCCGCCTGCTGGAAGTATTGACCCCGGAGCAGGCGGAACAGCGGTTCGAGTTCCGGGAGGGGGTGGCCATCTTTGATTTCAGTCCGATGGCGGCCGGCTTGCAGGGCTACTATTGGGATTTTCCCAGCCTGGTCGAGGGCCGGCCCTTTATGAATCGGGGGGTGTTCGACAGCCGGGCCCGGCCCGAGCGACCTCGCGCCCTGCTCAAAGAAACGCTCCAGGCGGCGCTGGCCGAGCGGCAGCGGCGGCTGGAGGATTACCCGCTCAAGGGCCATCCCATCCACTGGTTCGATCCCCAGGGCGAGTTTGCCCGGCCCCGGGTTTTGCTGGCCGGCGACGCGGCCGGGGTCGATCCGCTGCTGGGCGAAGGCATCTCCTTTGCCCTGGCCTATGGCGAGGTGGCCGCCGCGGCCATCGCCGCGGCCTTTGCCCGGCGCGATTTCAGCTTTGCCGGCTACCGCGACCAGGTCCTGGCCCACCCGATTTTGGCCCAATTGAGAATGCGGACGCGGCTGGCCCGGCTGGCCTACCGCTTCCAGACCCCCTGGTTAATCAAAGGCATGTGGCGGGCGACCCCCTGGATCATTCGCGGCCTGGCCCGGTACAATCCCGATTACGTGCCGGTCCGTCACCCGCAGGTAGTGCGGGTTTCTTGAAATAACCTATATGGCCTATTGGTTTGGTTGGTTTAGCTTTTATCCCCGCACGGAGGTGTACGGCGTAGAGGGGGAATAAGGCGCAAGCCATCCTTGGCCTGCGCTATCATTTCGTCTAATATCGTTTCGGCTCCATCGAAGCAAAGACAATCGCCCCGATGACGCCGGGTATCCAGCCCAAAATGGTCAGCAGGGATACCACCACAATCGGCCCGCAGCCCTTGTCGATCACGGCCAGCGGGGGAAACAGAACGGCTACGATCAATCTAAGACATCCCATATTGTTTGTCACCTGCTTTCTGTGAAGTTTGTTGTAACTCAATTACATTACGCAGCAAGCGGCAGAAAGTTGCGCCAATTCGGCATTATCCAAATCCCAGGCCAGTTGAGTGACCTCTACGGGGATTTCTCACCTTCGGTTCGAAATGATATTTTTGATAAAAAATTGAGCAGGAAAAAACCTACTCATCTTAAATCATACTCGGATTCAATTGTCAGGTTTATAACAACAGATCCCTACGCCTCTTCTCCGGGGCGACCGGTCTTGGGCTGGCCGTTCCAATCGACGGCCGCGGCCTGGATTAGCCTGTAGACCTCATCTTCCAGGGTCTCGTAAGGATCAGTCACGCCCAGCTCGGCGTACCGATTCAGATGGTCAGCGATGCGGGCGCTGAGGGCTTCGGCAAAGGGGAGGAGGGCGCCTTTGGTATCGGCCTCGATCAGCCGGGCCAGGTGGACGCTGCCGTAAGTGTCACCCCGCGTCAGGCAGTCCAGCAGCCCCTCCACCTCGTCCCGCAGATTGACCGGTGTTGGCTCGTCAGACATAGTTCACGTCTCCTTGCTATCATAACCTTACTGGACCTCATATCTGTCCAAAACCAAGGTTTTAGCAGACCCGTTTCAAATGGCAGGTTGCAGGTCGCAGGCAACCCTGCCTACCACTCACCCGACTCCAAATACTCGTGGATCGCCTTGGAAGCGATCTTGCCCTGGCCCATGGCCAGAATGACGGTTGCGCCGCCGGTGGCGACGTCGCCGCCGGCAAAGACGCCCTTTTTGGAGGTCTTCATCGTGTCATCTTCCACCACGATGTTACCCCAGCGGCCGGTATCCAGCCCGGTGGTGGTGTTGGGGATCATCGGGTTGGGACTCTGGCCGATGGCGATGACCACGATATCGGCCGGGATACGGAAGTTGGAGCCTTCAACCGGCACCGGGCGGCGGCGACCGGATTTGTCCGGTTCGCCCAATTCGTTCTTTAGACACTCCATCTCCTTGACCCAGCCGTTGCCGTCGCCGTGGAAGGCGATGGGGGTTACCAGTAGGTTCAATTCGACGCCCTCTTCGACGGCGTGGTGGATCTCTTCTTCGCGACAGGGCATCTCCTCTCGGGAGCGGCGATACGCAATAATTGACTGTTCGGCTCCCAGGCGCAAAGCGGTGCGGGCTGAGTCCATGGCCACGTTGCCTCCGCCGATGGTGGCCACCCGCTTGCCCCGGGCAATAGGCGTGTCATACTCCGGGAACTGGTAGGCCTTCATCAGGTTAGCCCGGGTCAGATATTCATTGGCCGAGTAAACGCCGTTCAGGTTTTCTCCCGGAATATTCATGAACCAGGGCAGCCCGGCCCCGGTACCCAGGAAAACCGCATCATACTCTTCCAGCAACTCATCGACCGTCGCCGCGGTGCCCACGACGAAATCTTTGACCAGCTTGACCCCCATACTACAAACATACTCAATTTCTCGCTCGACGATAGCTTTGGGCAGGCGAAACTCGGGAATGCCGTAGACCAGTACCCCGCCGGCTTCATGGAGCGCCTCAAAAATAGTAACGTAATGACCATATTGGGCCAGGTCGGCCGCTACGGTCAAACCGGCCGGTCCTGAGCCAACGACCGCCACCTTCTTGCCGGTGGGCGGCGGCAGTTCAGGAATGGGGATAGGTCCCTGGGCCGCTTCCCAGTCGGCCACAAATCGCTCCAGCCGGCCAATGCCGACCGACTCGAATTTTTTGCACATCACGCAGACGCCCTCGCACTGCTCTTCCTGCGGGCAGACCCGCCCGGTTATGGCCGGCAGGGCATTGGTTTCCTTGACCAGGTTGACCGCCCCGCGAAAATCACCCTCGGCCACCAATTTGATGAAGCCGGGAATGTTAATCCCCACCGGACAGCCGTTCATACATAGGGGACGGGCGCATTCCAGGCAGCGCCGCGCCTCGGCCATCGCTTGCTCCGGCGTATAGCCATAGGGCACTTCGTCGTAGTTCTTGGCGCGCTCAGCCGGCGGCTGCTCCGCCATTGGCGTCTTGGTTTTGATGATTTGTTTCTTTTGTCTTTTCGGCTTTTTCTGATCCGCCATCCTGATTTACCTTTCTGACGAGTCGGTTTCCGGCCCAAGATAGGCCTTACGTCGTGAGAATAAGAGGTCCCAATCCACTTTATGGGCGTCAAAGTCCGGCCCGTCGACGCAGGCGAATTTGGTTTCACCATCGACCACTACCCGGCAGGCTCCGCACATGCCGGTCCCGTCGATCATAATCGGATTGAGACTGACAATCGTTTTTATGTTA
>Ga0209536_100012948_pt1 | contig 12076 bp, 7 predicted proteins | sample DeeMarSeWOR28_12_FD_187461 | JGI IMG/M metagenome (GOLD analysis project Ga0209536, IMG submission 187461) | Marine sediment microbial communities from White Oak River estuary, North Carolina - WOR-2-8_12 (SPAdes) (version 2) | ecosystem: Environmental > Aquatic > Marine > Intertidal zone >...
CGGTGCGCCTCGGCCTCGACCGCCCGCTCTTCGACAAGTGCCTGCAAGGCGGCGGCGCCAGGGAGCGGGTCAAGGCCGATCTCGACGAGGCGATCGACCGCCGGTTGCGGGGCACGCCCAGCTACTTCCTCGACGGTCAGAAGCACCCCGGGCTGATCCCCAAGCCGGTGCTCGAGAAGGCCCTCGAACAGGATCGGGACTACTGGCCGGCATACGACGTTGCGGCGGCCGTCTACCTGCGCCGGGGGCTCCGCGAGATCCGGGAGCCGGGCCGGTTCCCCTGGTCGCCGCTCGTCCTCGGCGTCACGTTCTGCCTGCACGGCTCCGCGGGGCTCCTTCTCCCGACGCTCCTGCTGCGGCGCGACCGGAGCCTCTGGCTGCGCGGCGCGCTGTTCCTCCTGCCCGTGGCCCTCGTCTTCGGGGCCCTCTTCCTCGTCACCTGGGGCGGCGAGGCTCCCGCCGCCGGCCCGGAGCGCTACGGGACCTTCCTCGGCGCGATGGACCAGGGGCCGCTCCTGCCCCTCACGCTCACGCCGGTGAACGTCCTCCACCGCTACGCCGTCCTCGACCCCGACCACCTGCTCGGCGTCGCGAACCTCCTCGTGCTCGCCGCGCCGGTCGGCCTGCTGCTCCTGCTCACGGGCCCGTGGCCGCGGCGCGACGCGAGGTTCCGGTTCGTCCTCGTCGCCGGGGCGTTCCTGGCCCTGTTCCCGCTCCTCTGGAACGTGAGCTACCCGCTCCGCCGCGACTGGGACCTCTTCAGTCCGGTGGGCGTCCCCCTCGCGGTGCTGGGCGCGCTCGCCCTGGCCGTCCGCGGGGTGGATCGGGCCGCCAGCGCGAGGTTCATCCCCTGGTCGGCGAGTCGTCGGGCGATGTGAATCCCGATCCCGCGCGAGGCCCCGGTCAGCAGAGCGGTCTTGTTCGAGAGCTTCTTCATGGGATCGCTCCTTCGGCCCGGCCCGGCCGGCCCAGCCGGTCGTAGAGCGAGAGCCTAACGCCTTTTGCTTCGCGCGCCCTTCGGCCCCTGCCCGCCTCCATTCCCCTTCGTCGGACTCAGTCCGCCTGGGCCGCCTCCGCGAGTCGGGTGAGGTTTTCCCGGTCACCGATCGCCACCACATGATCCCCGCCGCGCAAGATGTCGTCCGCCTTCGGATTCAGCCGAATCGGCTCATCGCCTCGCTTGATCGCGACCACGGCGACGTGCAGCCCGTGAGCCCGCAGCTCGCGAATCGGAACGCCGTCCACAAGGCTCGTGGCGGCAAGGACGACCTCCTCGAGATCGACCTCGGCGCCTTCTCCGGGATCCGAGAGCTCGAGAAACTCCACCACGCCCGGTCGCAGGAGAGCGTTGGCGATCCGCTGTCCGGCAATCTCGTGCGGCGAGATTACCTGGTCCGCGCCGGAGAGCTTCAAGCGATGCACGCCCGCAGCCGACTCGGCCCGCGCATGGATCTGGATCCCGGGCTCGAGCTCCCGTGCCGACAGCGCGATGAAGACGTTGTCGGGATCGCTGCCGGTGGCGGCGATCAAGGCACGTGCGCGCTCGATTCCCGCCGAACGCAGCACCGCGTCCTCGAGCGCGGAGCCGTGGACGAACAGATGCCCGGCGTCCTCTGCCTCCTTCTGCAGCCGAACGTCCTGATCGACCACGACGACCTCTCGGGCCTTGAGCTTCGCTGCGATGGCCTTCCCGAGGCGGCCAAAGCCGCAGATGATGACGTGATCATGGAGTCGATCGACCGATCGTTGCATGCTTCTTCTCCCGAGCAGCTCCCTGAGCCTGCCCTCGATGACGAAACCCGCCAACGCACCCGCTGCGTGGAAGACGGCCCCTACGCCCAGCGCGATCAGTCCCATCGTGAACCATCGCCCCGCCGGCGAGAGTGGCACGATCTCGCCGTAGCCCACCGTCGACAGCGTGATGACGGTCATGTAGAGCGCTTCGGAGGGTGTGACCCCTTCGATCAGCGAGTAGCCGATGGTTCCGCTCACCGTCAGCCCGAGCAGCGACATGACGGCCGTCCGAAGACGGTGATCCGCGAAGATCAGCGCGAGCGAATCCCGATATGAGACGAAACGCCCGTCGGAGGCCGAATCTCGCGGGTCGAGCGGCAACGTCAAGGGCGACTCCCGATCTCGCCTGACGCGCGGAGCCGTTTCCCGATCATTCACCAATCCCTCGCCCGGACGTCCGGCATGATTCGCATCGTCGAGCCCGTAGCCGCGGAGCGCCGACCGCTGCGGAGAATAGTCGATCCGGTCGGACGAGGAAGTTCGGGCAGGTGTTTGCGCCCGGGAAACCGGCCTCTCATCCCATCGCGAGCGCGATGTGGCTGGCGCTGTAGAGCGTCGCGTTCGCGCTAGCGGCGGCCCGGAAGCCGAGCCGTTTCGGCCTCGTCCGCGATGGCCGGCGAGTCCCTCACGACACCCAGACGTGCGCCAGCGCTGCGATCACGCCGCTTTCGCGACTGCAGATCCTCGAGCGCGAGGTAGGCGCTCGGGAGCAGGAAGAGCGAGATGGCCGTCGCGAAGATCACGCCGAAGGCGAGCGACGTCGCCATCGGGATCAGGAAACGCGCGCCCAGCCGGTCTTCGAGCAGGAGCGGCGTCAGGCCCGCGAAGGTCGTGAGCGACGTCAACACGATCGGCCGGAAGCGCGAGATGCTCGCCGCGCGCACCGCTTCGAGCAGGTCCACGCCGCTGGCCCTTCTGCGGTTCACGCCATCGACCAGCACGAGGCTCGAGTTGACGACGACCCCCGACAGCGCGACGACGCCGAAGAGCGACATCATGCTGAACTCGAGCCCCATGATCACGTGGCCAACGATCGCCCCCACGAGTCCGAAGGGGATCACCGCCATGATGATCAGCGGCTGGGCGTAGGAGCGAAGCGGAATGGCCAGCAGCGCATAGATCAGGAAGAGAGCGAACGCATAGCTTCGCCCGAGTGACGTCAGGCCTTCCTCCTGCTCTCGCTGCTCACCCTCGAGCGCGTAGGAGAGTCCGGGATGGTCCGCCAGGATCGCTGGCAGGACGTTTCGTTCGACGTCCGCGATCACCTGATTCGCGTTGGCGAAGCGTTTGTCGACGTCCGCGGTCACACCGATCACCCGGCGGCGATCGGTGCGCTGGATGCTCGCGAAGCCGTAGCCGCGCTCCGCTCGCGCGACCGTGTAGAACGGAACCTCACCCCCATCGGGCGTTCGAATGCGAAGGTTCTCGAGATCGGCGAGTGAACGACGCTCGGCCTCCGGATATCGCACCATCACCTTCACGTCGTCTCGCCCTCGCTGGACGCGCTGGGCCTCCTCGCCGTAGAACGCGCGACGCACCTGACGCGCGACGTCTTCGAGGTTGATCCCGAGAGCCTGCGCTTGCGGGAGAACCGCCAGCTTGATCTCCTGCTTCCCCGCTCGAAACGTGTCCGAAACGTCCAGGACACCCGGGTAGGAGGCGAGCTCGGACTTGAGCCGGTCGGCCGCTGCGATCAGCTCGTCGACATGGTCCGAACGAAGCTCGAAGTGGATCGGGTCCCCCATCGACACGTAGTCCGAGCTGAAGACGAGGTCTTCGGCCTCGGGAATCGGCGGCGCGGCGCGGCGCCAACGATTCACGACTTCGGGAGCGGTGATCGGTCGGTGGCTCAGGAGCTCGATGGCGACCTGGCCGAGATGACTTCCCTTGCCTGCGTTGGGCGCCGCCGGTCCGTTCTGCAGGGGTGGCTGCTCACCCACGGAGACCAGCAGATGTCGAACGATCGAGCCCCCGGGCATCGGGAACTCGCGATCGAGCTCCTCCTTCATGCGCAAGGCCGCGCGTTCGAGCTCCCCGATCGCCGCGGCCGTCGTCTCGACGGGCGTGCCCTGCGGCAGGCTGAGCGCGGCGGTGACGTAGTCGGCCTCGATCTTCGGAAAGAAGCTGAAGGCCATGCGCCCGCTCACGAGCACTCCACCGGTCAGCAGCAGCAGTGTCACCGCCGTCGCGATGGCGGCATAACGCCAATGCAGCACTCGGGACAACGCCGGGCCGTAGCGCCTGTCTGCGAGGTGGCCGAGCGCATCGCTCGTCGTCGCCTGGAGCCGCTTCCAGGACGCGTTCAGGCGCTGGAGTCGCGAATCTCCCGTCTCGTCGCGATCCTCGATCGGTTGATCGGGCTTGAAGTGATGGCCGAGATGAGCGGGCAGGACGAACTGGGATTCGATCAAAGAGACCGCCAGACAGATCACGACGACGACCCCGATCGTGCCGAACATCTGCCCGGTCTGGCCGGGCGAGAGGATCATGGGCGCGAAGGCCGTGACCGTCGTGAGCACGCCGAACGCCACGGGCTTCGCGACCTCCTGTGCGCCACGAATCGCGGCCCGCACGGGGTCTTCGCCCTCGATTTGATGGGTGTACACGTTCTCGCCCACGACGATCGCGTCGTCCACGAGCACACCGAGCACGAGGATGAAGGCGAAGAGCGTCAGGACGTCGATCGAGACCGAGAAGACCGGGAACACGGCCAGCGCGCCCAGGATCGAGATCGGAACGCCGATCGCCACCCAGAAAGCGAGGCGCAGACGCAGGAAGAGCGCCAACACGATGAAGACCAGGAAGAAGCCACCGATGCCGTTCTGGATCAGCACGTCCAGTCGGTCCTTGAGATAGCCGGAGCCATCCCGCCAGATCGTGACCGACAGCCCTTCGGGCAGCGTGCGAGCGAACTCGGCGACATACGACTTCACTTCGGCGACCAGGTCGAGGACCTTCTGCTCGCCGACGCGGTAGACGTAGATCATCACCGCGCTCGCTCCGTCGAACTTCGCATAGCGCGGGTCTTCCTCGAAGCCGTCGACGACGTTCGCGATGTCCTCGAGCAGGACGCGTGTGCCGTTGGGTCGCGTGAGCACGACGATGCGCTCGAACTCCTCGCCCCGATAGGCCTGTCCCGCCGATCGCAACAGGATCTCGCCGCTCGGGGTCTTGAGCGAGCCACCCGGCAGATCGAGCGAGGAATCCCGCACGGCTCGAACGACCTCGGCAAAGGTCAGCCCGTGCCGCTGCAGGGACTCTTCCGACACCTCGATCGAGATCTCGTCGGCGCGGGCGTTCAGGAGCTCGACCTGCGTCGCCGCGGTGTTGGCCGTGATGCCGTCGCGAAGCCGCTCGCCGTGGATCTTGAGCGCGCGTTCCGTCGCCGTACCGGACAGCGCGATCTGGAGCTCGTTATGCCGGATCTGGTAGTGATTGACGAGCGGCTTCTCGGCCTCTTCCGGAAAGGTGTCGATCCCGTCGACCTTGTTCTTGATGTCGGAGAGTGCACGGTCGCGCGGATAGCCCGTCAACAGCTCGACGTTGACGCTGCACGCGCCTTCGGTCGCGACGGACGAGATACGGTCGATGCCCTCGATTCCGGCGACCGCCTCCTCGATCCGGATGCAGACCCCGGACTCGACCTCTTCGGGCGCCGCGCCCAGGTACTCGACGCTGACCTGGACGATGTCGACGTCCATGTCGGGCATCGTCTTCTGCTGGATCGCGGGCAGCGCGACCAGCCCGCCCACGAGGATCAGTCCCATCAGCAGGTTGGCGGCGACGGGGTTCTCGACGAACCAGGCGATCGCCCGGTTCACGGCTCACGCTCCGCGAGCGCGGACTTCTCGACGGCCCCGGCCTCCTGCTCCCCGGCGTTCGCGCCCTCGGCCACGCGAACCTGCATGCCGTCGACGGCTCCCCGAAGCGGCGTGACCGCGACGCGCTCGCCGCCACGCAGGCCCCCGCCGATCACGACCTCGTCGCGCCGGTTGCGCAGCACCTCGACGTCTCGGAAATGCAGCCGACCCGACGGATCGATGACGTAGACGCGGCCGCCATCACGCAGCGCCGTCGTCGGCAGCAGGACCGCGTCCTCGATCAGGCGACCTTCGATCTCGGCCTCGACGAAGAGTCCGACGGGCAGGGGAATGGCAGGTCCCTCGACGGTGCGTCCATACGGATCCGCTACGCGCGCGACCAGGGTGACCGTCCGGCTCTTCGGGTCGATCTCGGCAGCCGTCCGCACGAGGTGGCCTGTCCATTCGTTGTGCACGCCCGCGAAGTCCGCGCGCAGACGCACGAGGGGTCCCTCGTGCAGCTCGTCCCTCTGCTTGTCGCGGAAGGGGTTGCGCAGATCCAGGAACGCGAGCTCGCGGTCGGCCACGGGCAGAGGCACCTCGGCGTACTCGATGCCGTAGAGCTCGGCGAGCTCGTCGCCCCGACGCACGAACTGCCCGAGGTCGAAGTGCTTGTCGCGGGTGCGGCCCGTATAGGGCGCACGAATCTCGGTGCGGTCGAGGTCCCTCTCGGCCTGCGCGATCCGCACCCGGGCCTCTCGCAGCGCGGCGTCGGCGGCGCGGAACTCGTCGCGCGCCTCGTCGGCTCGGGCCTGGCTCGCGGCGGACTGGGAGAGGAGGGTTTGTTGGCGCTGGTGCTCCCGGCGCGCGCGAGACAGTGCGCTCGTCGCCCGGTCGCGGTCGGCTCGAGCCGCCTCGAGCTCGTGCTCGTAATCCGTCGGATCGATCCGCACGAGCGGCTCCCCGGCCTCGAAGAAGCTGCCGGGATCGAGCTTGGGGGAGACCCAGACGATCTCGCCGTCGATCTCGGCGCGCAGCTCGCTCTCGACGAGCGGCTCGACCGTCCCGTGCGCGAAGACCTGGAAGCGCAGCGACTGTGGCTCGACGGAGACCGTGCGGACGAGCGGGGAGACGATCTCGGTCTTCCCCCGGTCGACGTGCGGGCGCGTCACGACGAAGATCGCGAACCCCAGCACGCCGGCAGCGAGGATCACGAAGGGAACGACCACACGCCGACTCATCGCTCCTCTCCCGCTTCTTCGAGCCCTTCTTCGAGGCTCTTCCAGCCAGCACGCGCGTAGGCGAGCAGGCTCTGCATCACGGCGTCATGGCCAGCTTGCTGGCCCTCCATCGATTCGCCGCGCGTCACGTGACCGGCGCTGAAGTGAACGAGCATGCCGGTCGTCAGACGCAAGGCGACCTCGATCTCGTAGCGAGCCCGATGCGGGAGCGTGCGCGCCAGCTCGGCGATGAAATGCGCCTCGACGTCACCGAGCAGCTCCGTGCGGATGCGCGTCACGGGCGCGGCCGGGTCGAAGAAGAGCCGGGCCGCGGCCCACGGCTGAGGCATGCTTCGCGCTCGATCCGCTGCGCGTCTCTCGAAGAAAGGGCCGACGTAGGCGGCGAGGATCGATTCGACGGGAATCGGGCCGTCGCCGGCGGCCTCCCGCGCCGCGGCGAGGCGATCGATGCGAAGTGCATTCAGCGGCGCGACGCGGCGACGCAGCACCGCTTCGAGCAGGGCCTCCTTCGTTCCGAAGTGATAGTTGGTCGAGGAGAGACTCGCGCCGGCTCCACGCGCGAGCGCGCGCATCGTGGCGCCCTCGAAGCCGCGCTCGGCGAACAGACGCTCTGCGGCGTCGAGCAGACGATCGCGCGTGTCCCCCCGACCGGATTCAGGACTCGAGCCCGGTGGGGGCGTGGACGTGTCGCGAGCAATCGAGGATTCGCGCGGGGGGGGCATCAGGGATTCCAGCATGGTACGATCGTCTAGAACGTACGTACGAACAGCCTGGATCACAAGGGGAAATCGTCTTCGCTCCGTCGCCTTCCTCGACCAGCGGGTACCTACAGGCGGCGGTCCCGATGCGATCGAGACATCCGGGCCTGGCTCGTGTCTTCGCCTCCACTCGCCTCCACTCGCCTCCAATAGGCATCCGCGGAGAGCATCCACGAGAGGGTGATCTCGAAGGAGCGTGAATCGATGCGGGACCGAAGAGCCGGGCGTGACGCTTGCGGTGTACGTCGTGCCGGCCGGCTTGCGCTGCTGATGCTGCTGGGTTGCGCATTGATCGGGCCCCACGCGGCGAGCGCGGTACTGATCGCAACCGGCGACGGCACCGGCAATACGACGGCCCCGCCGGATCAGCCCGGCTTCTCGAACGTGGGCATCATCGCCGGGCTCTGCGGCGTCTACGTGCGAAACGGTTGGGTGCTCACCACGAGCCACGTCGGCGAGGGCGCAATCGAGCTCGGTGGCATCGTCTACGACACCCTGCCCGGATCGATGACTCGTTTCACGAACATCGATGGCAAGCCGACCGATTTGATCGCCTTCAAGCTGGCCGAACGGCCGCCGCTGCCTGATCTGGTGATCGCCGACGGGCCGATGGCCGAGAACACGCTCCTGACGCTGATCGGCAATGGTCGCGAGCGTGGCGCCCCCACGACCTGGATGGGTCTCGACGGCTGGACGTGGGGCGCAGGTCGCACCATGCGCTGGGGAACCAACGTGGTTTCCAGGACCGACGTGAGTGTCTTCGGAACACGGTCCTTTCGCTTCGACTTCGACGACATCCCTTCTCCGGCGACGGGGAAGCACGAGGCAGACATCATCCCCGGTGACTCGGGCGGCGCGGCATTCTCCGGCAGCGGAATCGACGCCCGGTTGGCGGGCATCCTGCTCGCCCGCTCGGCCTCCGGGAGCCAGCCCCCGAGCACCTCGCTCTACACGAACAAGGGCTTCGCCGTCGATCTCTTCCCCTATCGCGACGACATACTGGCCTTGATCGACGCGCCGGACTGCAACAACGGCCTGGATGACGATCTGGACGGACTCGTGGACGCGGAAGATCCCGGCTGCACGGACGCGAACGACCTCGACGAGCGCTCGGTCGACGCGGCCTGCGACAACGGATTCGACGACGATGGCGATGGACTTTCGGATTTTCCCGACGATCCCGGATGTTCGGATGCGGCGGACGAGGACGAGCGCGGTGCCAGCTTCGAGTGTGACAACGGGCTCGACGACGACGGCGATCTGTTATTCGACTATCCGGACGATGATGGCTGCCTGCATCCTACGGGACTCGTCGAGGCGCCGGAGCCGAGCAGCCCGCTCATGATCACGAGCGGGGCGTTGGCGCTCGCGGCCCTCCGGCGTCGTCGAGCCTGCGCGTAGGAAGCGGGCGCCGAGGCGACGACAGCGCCAGGAGGGATCGTGTCGGGTACGCAGCGAGCGCCCATCCGCCCCCCGACGCGCGTGAGCCGACGCGCGTGACTCTGGAGACCCGGAGAAGATCTGGCGCGCCCGGCACGACTCGAACGTGCGACCCCTAGCTCCGCAAGCTAGTGCTCTATCCATCTGAGCTACGGGCGCGCAGGAACTTCAGGGCCTGTCGGCCCGCTCTGCGCGTCGGGCTCCACGCTCTCGACGACGCGAGAGCCTGAGACCCGTCTTGACTGGAGGCGGACCTTAGCGATTCCCGGGTCCGCCGCCCACTGTTTCCTGCCCGAGCGGGCGGCCGATTCGAGGCGCATCGATCCGGGTGCCACGGCGTGGGGGCGGAGCGCTCGCCGGAATCGACTCGAGAAGCCGCTCGAGCTCTCGCCGGGTCGAGGCGCGCCATGCTCGGGCCGTCCGGGATCCGCGGGCTCGGTGCCCTGGGCTCAGACCTCCGCCCCCTCGACCTCCTCGGGGCGCCCCCTGTGGAAGACGCGCTGAACCGCCGTGACGATGATGGCCGTCGTCCAGCCGAACATGATGATGCCGTTGGCGGCCTCGAAGGCGGCGAGCAACCGTCCGTGCTCGTCGAGGACGATGTCCCCGTATCCGAGGGTCGTGAACGTGACGAGGGAGAAGTAGAGCGCGTCCCCAAAGTCCGTCAGGGCTCCGGACCAGATGTAGAAGCCGGCCCAGAGACCCGCCTCCAGAAGCGCTGCGAAGGACATCAACAACACCAGCAGGGCGATCGTCGCGGCGCCGGCCAGAGGATGGGTCGGCACCCTCGAGCGCTCCGACCCCGACCTGAACCACACGATCACTCCGATCGTGCAGAGCGAATGGACCAGCGTCGTGGCGAAGACGAGGCCGATCGCGTTGAGCAGATTCACGAGCATGCGAACGACCCATCGGCTCGGCCGAGGAGAGTGGACGGCAGGCCGCCTCGTCGGGTGCGGCGTTCAGCGGCGATCGATCGGTCGGGAACCATGGCTCGAGGCTACTGCATGCAGATCAGACAGCCCAATCCGGCTGGGAGTCGGCGGCCGCGGCACACCGAGCGAGCGCATCGCAGCTGGAGCTGGCCTCGTCGAGCTGGCCTCAGTCGAACTTGTCGAGCACCGCGCCGACGCTCGCACTCGCCGCCGAGTGCGCGAACTTGGCCAGCACGCCGCGCGAATAACGTGGATCCGGGCGGCGCCAGGCGGCACGCCGACGCGCGATCGTGTCCTCGTCGACCTCGAGCTGCAGCAGCAGCCGGTGGGCGTCGATCGTGATCGTGTCGCCCTCCTCGACCAGCGCGATCAGGCCGCCTTCATGGGCTTCCGGGGCGACGTGGCCCACGACCATGCCCCAGGTGCCGCCGGAAAACCGCCCGTCGGTGATCAGGCCGACCGACTCCCCGAGCCCCTGGCCGATCAGCGCGCTGGTCGGCGCCAGCATCTCGGGCATGCCCGGCCCGCCCTTCGGCCCGAGATAGCGCAGCACCATCACGTCACCCGCCCGGATCCGTCCGTCCATGATCGCCGAGAGCGCCGACTGCTCGTCGTCGAAGACCCGCGCGGGTCCCGTGATGACGGGGTTCTTCAGGCCGGTGATCTTGGCGACCGAGCCCTCGGGCGAGAGATTTCCCTTCAGGATCGCCAGATGCCCCTCGGCGTAGAGCGGGGCGTCGATCGGGCGGATCACCTCCTGGGACCCAGCGGGCGCATCGGGCAGGCCCGCCAGATTCTCGGCCAATGTCTTGCCCGTGATCGTCATGCAGTCGCCGTGCAGCAGGCCCTCCGCGAGCAGCGCCTTCATCACCCGGGGAATGCCGCCGGCGCGATGCAGATCGATCGCCAGAAAGCGACCGCTCGGCTTGAGGTCGCATAACACGGGAACCTTGCCGCGCATGCGCTCGAAGTCGTCGATCGTCCAGTCGACCTGCGCGGCGTGGGCGATGGCCAGGAAATGGAGCACGGCATTCGTCGAGCCGCCCGTCGCCATGATCACCGCGACCGCGTTCTCGATCGCCTCCCGGGTCACGATGTCGCGCGGCTTCAGGTCGAGCTTCACGGCATTCACCACGGCCTCCGCCGCACGCGCAGCAGCACCGACGATCTCGTCCTCGACGTTCGCCATGCAGCTCGAGCCGGGCAGGCTCATGCCGAGTGCCTCGAAGGCCGATGACATCGTGTTCGCCGTGTACATGCCGCCGCAAGAGCCCGTCCCGGGAATCGCGCGACGCTCGATCTCGCCGAAATCCTCTTCGCTGAGCTTACCCGCGCTGTACTCGCCGACGGCCTCGAACACGCTCACGATGTTGAGGTCCTGACCCTTGTAGCGCCCGGGCAGGATCGTGCCGCCGTAGACGAAGATCCCGGGCACGTTCGCGCGCAGGATGCCCATCATCGCGCCGGGCATGTTCTTGTCGCAGCCGCCGATCGCCACGACGCCGTCCATCCATTGACCGCCGACGCAGGTCTCGATGCAGTCGCTGATCACCTCGCGGGAGACCAGGCTGTACTTCATGCCCTCCGTGCCCATCGCCATCCCGTCCGAGATCGTGGGCGTCCCGAACATCTGGGCGTTGGCGCCCGCCGTCTTGATCGCGGCAACCGCGGCGTCCGCCAGCTTCTGCAGCCCGGCGTTGCACGGCGTGATCGTCGAGTGCCCGTTGGCAACGCCGATCATGGGCTTCGAGAAATCGTCCGCCTGGTAGCCCATCGCGTAGAACATCGAGCGGTTGGGAGCGCGCTCGGCGCCCTGGGTGATGTTCTTCGATCGGCGGTTCGAGGCCATCTTGGATCTCCGCTCGGGGTGGCTACGTGTACTCGCGACCCGGCGGCAGCGAAGCGTGCTCGAGGCCTGGTACCATAGAAGATCCCCCGCACACGAGCATCGTCGCGGCGCTAGTCGCCGGCGGACGCCGCGGCTCGGGAGAGCCGATCGCGGACGCCTTCCCAGGCGGGCGCTTCCGGAGGCGCTTCGATCCAGATCTCCCGCGCTCCCGCCGCGTCGAGCGCCCGGAGCACGGCGAAGAGCTCGTGGGCGGCCGCGC
>Ga0209536_100012949_pt1 | contig 12076 bp, 13 predicted proteins | sample DeeMarSeWOR28_12_FD_187461 | JGI IMG/M metagenome (GOLD analysis project Ga0209536, IMG submission 187461) | Marine sediment microbial communities from White Oak River estuary, North Carolina - WOR-2-8_12 (SPAdes) (version 2) | ecosystem: Environmental > Aquatic > Marine > Intertidal zone >...
ACCCTGATGTCGAAATTTACGTTGCTTCCATCGATGAAAAATTAAACGACATCGGCTATATACTACCGGGCCTGGGGGATGCGGGCGATAAAATATTCGGCACCAAATAACGTGAAGTCATTTCAAAAATGTCTTGTGGTCTAAAACAGCTTTCATAAATCCGCATAAGGGATGGTGCCGGTTTTTATGGCATCATCCTGTTGGAATATTCTCTCCTGGCGTTCTTTTCTTTGCATTCAGATTGACATCCATGTTTGACATATAAGGGGGATATCACAATGGAAACCTTGAAAACCATGACTTACGATGTTGAAAACCGTATCGCCCGGATCACCTTGAACCGGCCCCACCGCGGCAATGGCATTACCTTTGATTTGCCGCGGGAATTGGCCGAATGCGTGGAGCGCGCCGATCTGGACCCGGCGGTTCACGTCATCGCCCTGGCCGGCAACGGCAAAGGCTTTTGCGGTGGATATGATCTGGTGGCCAGTGCCGAAAATATGGCGGGTTTGGGGGCAAGTGCTGCAGTCGAGGGCTCAGCCCTTGACGGCAAGGTCCAGGCGCAAAACCACAATCCTGACGAGATCTGGGATCCGATGGTCGATTATCAAATGATGTCGCGCAATGTGCGCGGTTTCATGAGTCTGTTCAATGCAAACAAACCGGTTGTTTGCAAGGTCCAGGGGTTCTGTGTCGCCGGCGGCACGGACATGGCGCTGTGCAGTGATCTTTTGATCATTGCCGAAAATGCAAAAATCGGCTATCCTCCCGCGCGCGTGTGGGGTTCACCGACCACATCGATCTGGGCATTTAGAATCGGCATTGAAAAATCAAAACGGCTTTTATTTACCGGCGACTGCCTCAACGGCAAAGAGGCTGTTGAATGGGGGCTGGCATGTGAATGTGCGCCGGCCGATCAGCTGGATGAGCGCTTCGAGATCCTTCTGGAAAGAATCGCTCGGGTGCCCGTCAACCAACTCATCATGATGAAACTGCTCGTCAACCAGACGGTTTGCGCCGCAGGCCTGCAGCCGACCCAGATCCTCGGAACCGTTTTTGACGGAATCACGCGCCATACCAAAGAGGGCTATGACTTCCAGCAATATGCAGCCAAGGCGGGTTTCAAGGAAGCGGTCCGCAAGAGGGACGAGCCTTTTGGGGACTTTGGCGCAAGCACTTTCAAGGGCTGACAAAGCCGGAGGTTTTTGGGGTGGCTGACAATAAAAAAAAATATCTAAAAACTTTTCCCATTTCCTGGGAACAACTGCACCGGGATTCCAGGGCATTGGCCTGGCGCTTGGTAGAAATGAAAACATGGCAGGGGATCATCGCCATCTCCAGGGGCGGGCTGGTTCCGGCTTCAATTATCGCACGAGAGTTGGAAATCCGTCTGGTGGATACGGTCTGCATTTCCAGCTATGACTGGCAGGACCGCAGCGAAATAAAGATACTCAAATCGGTGGATACCGACGGCGACGGCTGGCTCCTCATCGATGATCTGGTCGATACCGGAAACACCGCCCGGGTGGTCAGAGACATGCTTCCTCGAGCCCACTTTGCAACGGTTTATGCCAAGCCGGCCGGCCGCCCGACGGTGGACACCTTTATTACCGAAGTCAGCCAGGACACCTGGATTCTGTTTCCCTGGGATACCGAATCCCGTTTTGTTGAGCCGATTGTTGACTTGAAGGATAACACAGAGTAGAGACGCCAGATAAAGATCCGGAAGCGAAATATGAATTCTGAATTCCAAAATTACCCTGTTCCACTATTGCTTGATCGGTAAGTGCAGACAGTGCCATTGCGGGAGACAGACTGACCTGGATCGAAAGCCCAGGTCTTCTAATCAGCAAGATGACAGGCGAAAGGAGGACATCATGGCAAACGAATTCATTACCATCAGAGAGACGCTCAAAAGAAACCGTAAGGATCTTATGCAGCGGGCCAACGTCGTGGCCACGGGGATTGGCTACAAATTCAGGGCGGGTCAGAAAACACCCAATCTGGCGATCATCTGTTCGGTGAGCCGGAAACTGGCCGATTCCAGGTTGTCGAGCCGGGATCTGGTCCCGGCAACAGTGGACGGCACACCCACCGATGTGGTGCAGTCCGGCATTATCCGGGCCCTGCAGGCGCCCACAGACAGACTCAGACCGGCACCCGGTGGTGCAAGTATCGGGCACCGGGACATTACTGCCGGGACCCTGGGCTGTCTGGTTGAAAAGGGCGGTCAAAAGTATATCTTATCCAACAACCACGTCCTGGCAAACAGCAACCAGGCTCAGATCGGCGATCCTATTTTGCAGCCGGGACCCTATGATGGAGGCAAATTCCCGGACGATCACATCGCCGACCTGGAGGATTTCGTGCCGATCAACATCACCGGGATTCCCAGCGAGTGCCCGGTTGCCACCACAACGGTTAACTTTCTCAACGGTGTTGCAAAACTTCTGGGAAGTAATGTGCAGCTAAGGGCCATCGATGTGCAGCAGCTGGAGAATTTGGTGGATGCGGCCATCGCCCGCCCCCTAAATCCTGAGGATGTTACGGATCAAATCCTGCAAATTGGCACTATTCAGGGATCAATTTCAGGCGAGTTGGGTATGGCCGTAAAAAAGAGCGGTCGCACCACCCAGTTGACAACCGGAGAAATTGAACAGGTCGATGTATCGGCGAATGTGCAATACGGGGAGGGTCAAATTGCCATGTTCACCGATCAACTGATGGCCGGTGCGATGAGCCAGGGGGGTGACAGCGGATCAGCTGTTTTAGATGAAGCAAACCGTCTGGTGGGATTGTTGTTCGCCGGCAGCGATACAACCACCGTTATCAACCGAATTGAAAACGTATTTTCTGAGCTCGGCGTCGGCCTCTGAATCCGTTGGTTATCAACTATCGCCCCGAGCACAAAAAAACGGAGGTATCCGGATGCCGCCTTCATTAACGGCTGCAAAAAAAAAGCACGAAGCACGTCTGCTGCAATTGCCAGGCGTTGTTTCTGTGGGCATCGGGTCGGATGAAAGGGGCCGGGAGGCAATCGTAATCGGCATTGCGGACTCGAACCCGAAAATCAGAGCCCGCTTGCCCGCAAATCTCGAAGGCTATCCCGTTATCCTTCGAATTGTAGGCCCGATTAAGGTTCATTAGCTCAAGGATTGAGGTATCTTGGCATAAATTTTCTGCGTCAGTGACGGCCCGCAACACTGATTACCGGCCCCCGCGGCCACCCCGGGGGGAATGCACCTCCGCGTCTTTAGATGGATTTTTTGGGGATTCTCCTGAAGACAATTATTTGCTATGATTTAGGGAACTCAATTGCGGGACTCGGGTTTCGGGTTTTAACATAATCCGGGTGCATAAAAAATACCAAGGTCTATATTCATCTCCAGGAGCTCATTGTGACCAGGCTGGTTCGTTTCGATCGACAAATCACTGATGCACTGATGACGGTAAAAAAATATGTTAAATATACTACCGGACGGGAAGCTACCCAGGATGAGGTAGCAGAAACGCTCAAAAGCTATTTTATTCTCAATGAAATAGGGAATCAGATCAGATACCAGCGCAAAAAACCGATTCCGGAGGCTCAACGGGTCAATAAGGATCAAAAAAGACTGACCTGGACGCTGAATTTAATCGAAGGTGCCCAAAGAAACAATCTGGCAATAGCCGGGTTGTTCTCGCCGTGTATTGAGGAAGGTATTCAATCAGCCTTAGATTTTGTTAAGAGCGCCACCGGGGAGGAACCCAGTCAAGAGGAACTTGCTGAGAGCCTGAAATGTTCATTTATTCTGAGTGAAATAAAAAACCAGATCCACTGGCAACGCAAAAACCAGAAAAAGAAATCCGCATCACAAGCTGCTTTTTAGCCCCGCGTTTCATCCCTAAAAGCAGAAATATCTTCTTTTTTCAAATTTTTTCTAAAGTATTTCATCAATATTGCCGAATAACATAAGCAGGGATTTTTTGCCTCATTTCGGTTTTGTTCCGCCTGTCATAATAATTTTCCGAGGAGAAGGAGATTTAAAAATGGCTGAATTCCGGTGCGTTATGGCTATCGTTTTTTTGCTCGTTTTTACGCCGGCAACAGCTTCGGCCGGAATCTACAAATGGGTAGACGAAAATGGTGTCTTGCACTATGCCGACACGCAGCCGGACGGGATTACCGAATGGGAAGACGAGGACGGCGAACCGGCTTCTTACCCCACCCCCCAAATCCCCGCGCAAACCTCAGCAAATGGCGGCGGCAGAATGAGTCCCGAGGAGATTAGCGAGCTTATCGAGCAAATGACGGATGAAAAGCAGGAGGTAGAAGAAAACCAGGGATCCGCCGTTGAATTGTACACAACCAGCTGGTGCCCGTATTGCCATAAGGCCAGAGATTTTTTCCGCTCCAGGGGAATACCCTTTGTCGAATACAATGTAGAAAAAGATAAAAACGCCGCCAGTCGCATGCGGTCGCTGACACGATCGCAGTCGGTCCCCTTTGTGGTAATCAATGGAAAAGGCATTCAAGGTTATTCCGCAGCCGCTTATGTCTCGGCCCTAAAAAAATAACCTGAAGGTATCTCAAAACCCCTCGCGCCGCCAGATCTGCATCCCCCAATTTCTGCAATGCCTTTCTTTACAATTGACAATTTGATTGCAATCTTCTCTTCAAGCAAACTATATTGCAAATCATTGGCAGGGCAATATACGATCCGGTATTCGAACGAAACCAAGCCTCTTTTTAGGCCGTTGGGGGCTGATACACAAGACCGGAACAACACATCCGTCTAAAAATGGCAGGATTTATGGTATGCAGAAAATTATCGCGCTCTTTATTCTTTTATCGATTACCGGCTGCTCATCACCTTCCGGAGAACCTGCCTCAAGCAAAATAAAGTGGGTCTATGATTACCGCCAGGGCATTGAACAAGCAAAGGAATCCGGGAAACCGGTCATGCTGTTTTTCTCAGCCTCCTGGTGTCCTCCCTGCAAAATATTATTGACGACTGTTTTTTCGGATGAGGACGTTGCCCGCGTGTCCGAACGATTTATCAATATTTATGTCGATGTCGACGAGGACACCCGCACCAGGACAAAATACAAAATCAGAGAGATTCCTGCCATTTTCTTTTTGAATTCGAACGGGGAAATGATTGAAAAATTTAGCGGTGCAAGAACGGCTTCGCAATTTATCAAGACAATGAACGCGATCGCAGCCGGATATCCAGGTCTTTCAGCAGATTCTTGAAGCGGTTTCAAAACCACGGCCGCGGGGTGCGCACCACGGATCCAGCTGGCGCGCGGAACACAGAAAATGGCTGATATCGAGATGCGGCTTAAGCGGCGAGGGTGCTTGAGCCGCACCTCGATCCATCTTTTGTTGATTTTCCAATGCGTTTTCGCTAATAGCTATGTCTATCTGTTTTTAACTTACACCATAATTTTGGTGAAAAAGTCTGCTAACCGGAGATTTTGAATATTTTGGATTTCAATCCCTGCATGAAACATAAGGCGGTGCGCAAAAGTGTGCGAAAGTTCGCCGAAACTGAACTCGGACCCATTGCCCATGAAATCGATCGTGATTCCCGATTTCCGTGGGAAGTCATCGAAAAAATGCGCCCTCTGAACTATTTTGGTCTTCAGATTCCAAGACAATTTGGGGGCGTGGAATTGGATTGCATCAGCTACGCCATTACCATCGAGGAACTTTCTCGGGTATGCGCGGCCATAGGCCTTTGCGTTACCGTCCATAACAGCGTAGGTGCTTATCCCATCGTTCGGTTTGGAACCGAAGCGCAGAAGAATCGCTTCTTGCCTGCACTGGCCAGCGGTGAGCACATAGGAGCCTTCGCCCTCACGGAAGCCAACGCCGGGTCTGACGCAAGCGCCGTCGAGACAACTGCGGTCTTCGATAATGGCGAGTATATTATCAATGGTACCAAGGTATTTGTAACCAATGGCGGCATTTGCGATATCGCCCTCATATTTGCGATAATGGATACCGACGAACCGGGCGGCGGAACCAGTGTATTTATCGTCGAAAAAGGCATTCCAGGATTTTCCGTGGGCGAACTGGAAGATCTGTGCGGAATGCGCGCAAATCCGGTGTCATCCCTGTTCCTGGAAGATGTGCGGGTACCCGAGATCAATCTGCTCGCCCGTGCCGGCGATGGCATGAAAATCGGCCTGAATGCTTTGGACACCGGCCGTATCGGTATTGCAGCACAGGCTTTGGGTACCGCTCAATCCGCATTCGAGGCAGCCGTAAAATATTCCAAAGAGCGTCAGCAGTTCAAAAAACCGATTGCATCCTTCCAGACGATTCAAAACTATTTGGCCGACATGGCTACCGAAATAGATGCGGCCCGCCTGCTGCTATATCGTGCTTGCGCCTTAAAGGATGCGGGACAACCTTTCGGCACCGAAGCCGCTATGGCAAAGCTTCATTGCAGTACAACAGCTTCACGGGTGACCAACCTCGCCTTGCAAATTCATGGCGGTTACGGCTACAGTAAAGAATATGATGTGGAGCGATACTTCCGGGATGCCAAGGTTACTGAAATCTATGAAGGAACCAGTGAAGTGCAGCGCCTTGTGATTTCCCGGGCTGTACTGTCGAAGTTAACCTAAAATTAGATTTAGGCTTTCCGGGTAAGCAGACGATAGGTGCTAATTCTATGTTTTTATTTCAGGATTCAGAGTTAATGGTTTGAGGACCGCTGCGCTTGAGATGAGAGGCGATTTATGTCACATCCGTAATTGCCTCCAGCCGCTGACCTCCAACCAAAAAACAAGCACAATGCGACATAAAAGGACAGATGCAGCTTTATTTCAATCGGAGGGCGAAAAAACCGACCGATGCTAAAACTCATTGTTTGCATAAAACAGGTTCCCATGGTGTCCGAGCTGCCCTGGGACGAAAAAACCGGTACCTTGCGGCGTAATCTGGCCGAGGGGATGATGAACCCCGCCTGTGCCAATGCACTGGAAGCCGCGCTGGAAATAAAGCGTCAGCATGGTGCAGATATTACGGTTATCACCATGGGGCCGCCAATGGCCGAGGAGGTGTTGTATGAAGCGCTTGCCTTAGGCGCTGACGAGGGGGTTCTGCTTACAGATCCTCGAATGGCGGGCGGTGATACATATGCGACTTCATATACCCTGGCCAGGACGATCGAAAAAGAATGTCCGGATTTCGATCTTGTGCTATGTGGTTGTCATACCAGCGACAGCGAAACCTCCCAGGTTGGCCCTCAGCTGGCCGAAGAACTCGATGTTCCCGGCGTCGCATATGTCGAACGCCTTGAACTGGAAAACAGGACGGCGCGCATGCACCGTTTATCCGATAACTTTATTGAAACCCTCGAAATGGATCTGCCCGGGCTGGTTACCGTTGCCACCCGGGCCAATGTGCCGCGCTACCCTGCCCTGGGCGGTTTGGACATCGCTTTTGGCCGACCCAAAATCAAGCTCCTTGATTCAAGTCAGCTCGGTCTTGAATCGGATACGATTGGCCTGAGGGGGTCGCCGACAAAGATATTAAATGTTTATTCACCGACCGCCGCAAAAAAGAACACGGTATTGAAAGGCACCCCCAAAAAAATTGTGGATCAAATATTTATTAACTATGGCGATAAGATCAGCGGTGCTATTGGCAAGGATCTCAAAACGCACCACCACGACAAGCAATCATGAATACAAATAGATGCTCCATATGGGTTTTCGGTGATTATCGAAATTATTTTCAAAACCGCGTGACCCTGCAGCTCCTATCAAAGGCCAACGATTTGGCCCCTAAACTTGCGGCCGAGGTTTGTGCAGTATTATTTGGCCATGATTTGGATGAATACGTTTACGAATATATTGCTCACGGCGCCCGGAAAATTTATGTGGTCGAGCATCCTTGTTTGAAAAATTACAGTATCGAAAAATATACCGATTTAATGGTGCGGCTTGCCCTGGATTATCAGCCCGAAGCAATCCTGGTAGGCGCCACATCTTTTGGCAAAGAATTTGCGCCCCGGGTCGCCAAAAGGCTTGGCACGGGTTTGACAGCTGATTGTATCGGGTTGGAAATTACGGAAAAAGGACAGCTATTGCAAATTGCACCATCCTTCGGCGGCAACCTGGTGGCCGAGATCATAACGCCCAAGCAGCGCCCCCAGATGGCAACCGTCCGCCCTGGTGTGTTTCAGGAAATACCCCATGACAACCAGCTTCGCGGTGAAGTGGTGCGCATTCCGATTCCGGAGAATTTGCCGGATGATCGTGTGCGACTGATCGCTTACGAACGTCAAGAACAGCGTGAACAAAGGATTGAAGAGGCAACCGTGGTGGTTTGCGGGGGTCGCGGCATGGGCAGCAGAAAAAAATTCAAAAAACTTTTTGATCTGGCTGAGCTATTATCGGCGGAAGTCGGCGGCACCCGTCCGGTCGTTTACGCGGGGTGGCTTGATTCCGACGCACTGGTTGGGCAAGCCGGCAAGCACGTCAAACCGCAGATCTTATTATCATTCGGCATTAGCGGTGCTATTCAGCACACGGCTGCGATCAGCGACGCAGATTTCATAATTGCCGTCAACAAGAACCCCAACGCCACGATGATGAAAATGGCAGATGTCGCCGTCGTGGCCGACGCGAATCAACTCTGCACGGCCCTGATAAAGGGCCTGAAAGAACGCATTCAAACCCGATAAGGAGCACGAAATGGGCAGCACTTTGAAACCGGACACGTGGATCTGGGTCGTGGTCCAGGATCCTGGTGGAAACGAGCAATTTCTGGGTCAAACCGATCAAAAAGAGGACATCGCCTTCATACCGGCCTTTTATGAAAAAGAAGACGCCCAACAGTGTTTCATGCAGATGGTTCGTCAAAAGAACAAAAAATACGAAATCCAGGCCATTCTCTACGAAGAGCTGGCAAAGGATGCCGCTATGCATGGTTTCGTCATTTTTATGCTCAATGCAAACGGTGAAATACTTGAAAAAATACAGCCTTGAACCGGATAGTATCCGCAATATTTGATTCATTTAATGGTAATGATTTGCCCGAAGAGGGGTCATGGCAAGCAACTTAACAAACCAACACATGCCCTGGTTAGCCCATTACGATGCAGGCGTGCCCGAAAAAATTGCATACGAGAAAATCGGTCTGCCTGAGTATCTGAGTCGATCGGTGCAAAAATTTCCGGACAGAATGGCACTTGCCTATGAAGGATTCAAAATTACATACAGCCAGCTCGATGAAATGGTTCAACGCTTTGCTGCCAGCATGCGTGCGTTCGGCATCCAAAAAGGTGATCGGGTGGCCATCCTGCTGCCCAATGTCATTGCCTGTGTTGTCAGCTATTATGCCTGTCTGAAAATCGGTGCCATAGCGGTGATGAACAATCCCGTCAGTTCAGACCCGGAGCTGGAATACCAGCTCAATGACTCCGGCGCAAAACTGCTGGTCACCCTCGATTTGCTGGTTGATCGCGCAATCCGCCTCAGAATGAAAACCGCTATTGAGCAGATCATCTATACCTCGTTTAAAGATCACCTTCCCTTTGGGAAAGGTATTTACTTTTCTTTGTTTGCCGCAAGGGGATTGACCGCCAAAGTTAAATATTCGGAAGATGTTTACGCCTGGAAAGATCTGATCAACGATCCCGCCCCCGAACCGCTCCAGGCAGATCTTGATTTTGAGGATACAGCGATGCTGCAGTACACGGGCGGGACCACCGGTGTTTCCAAGGGTGTTATGTTGAGCCACGGCAACCTGAGCTGTCAGATACAACAAATCAATGCCTGGTTTCCTCAATTTGCCGGTAAGAAGGAAATCATCCTGGGAGCACTGCCGTTTTTTCACTCCTTCGGGCTTACCTGCGCGATGAACAATGCCATATTTGCCGGCTGGGGAAATGTGCTGGTGGCCAAAGCCTCGCCGGAAAATCTACTGTCAGCTGTCCGGAAATATAGACCGACCTTTTTACCATTGGTGCCGACCATGTATATTGGAATGCTAAGTCATCCCGATATTCACAAAAGTGATCTGACATGCATAAAAGGTTGTTTTTCGGGCAGTGCGCCGCTTCCGGTTGAAGTCATCAAGAAATTCGAAAGATTGACCGGGGCGGCTATTTCAGAGGGATTCGGTCTGACCGAATCGTCCCCGATTACCCACGCCAACCCATTTCAAGGAAAACGCAAAGTCGGAAGTGTCGGACTGCCTTTTCCAGACACCCAATGCCGGATCGTCGATCTCAATGATGGAGAAACTGCTGTTGCCATCGGCGAAACCGGAGAATTGGTCGTAAAAGGCCCCCAGGTCATGAAAGGCTATTGGAACCGGCCAAAAGAAACGGCCGAGGCCCTGAAGGCAGGCTGGCTTTACACCGGAGATATCGCCAAGATGGACGAAGAGGGATATTTCTATGTTGTTGACCGCAAAAAGGACATGATAATATCCGGCGGGTTAAATGTCTACCCCCGTGAAATCGACGAGGTTTTCTACAGTCATCCTAAGGTTCTGGAGGCCTGTTCAATCGGTATTCCCCATCCGACCCGCGGGGAACAGGTGAAAGTGTTTGTGGTTTTGAACGAAGACAAGGCCGCGACTTCGGAAGAACTGCTGGAATACTGCAAAAGCCGGCTGGCAAAATACAAACTTCCGACGCAAATCGAGTTCAGGAAAGAGCTGCCCAAATCAAATGTCGGCAAGGTATTGAGAAAAACATTAAAAGAAGAAGAGATGAAAAAACATAAAAAATGAAAAAAAGACCTCTGAAAAGGAAGTTATCGATGATTGTCATCGCTGTTTTAGCAGTCATAATTATTGGCGTGGTTGTCACGCTCAATTTCGTGCCGGCAAGACTCGAGAAATCGATGAACAAGGTCCAGGAACATCCCCCTTATGATATAAGCCCGGCTGCCTTAAAAATGCACGATGGACTTACGATCATGGACTGGCACAGCGACTCTTTGCTTTGGAAACGCAATCTGCTCGAGCGAGCGGATTACGGCCATGTGGATATTCCACGCCTGATCGAAGGCAACGTGGCCATCCAGATGTTTACGGCCGTCACCAAATCGCCCCGGGGTCAGAACTACGAGGAGAATGCAGCAGACTCCGACAACATCACGCTGCTGGCAATGATACAATTATGGCCTCACGCGACCTGGTCCAGTCTTTTCGAGCGTGCGCTCTATCAGGCCCGCAAACTACATGAGTACGCGTCAAAAAATTCGGATCTTCTTATAATTGTTCGCAATCGAAGCCAGCTGAAACAGGCGCTGGCAGCTCGCGCTGAAGCCAAAAACAACGGCACAGCGAAACCGGTAATGGCTCTATTGGGGATCGAGGGTGCTCATGCCCTGGAGGGCGATCTGGATAATATCCAAGCGCTCTATGATGCCGGTTATCGCATGATCGGCCCCCATCATTTTTTTGACAACAAGCTCGGCGGTTCTCTGCATGGAGTCAGCCAGAGCGGGCTGACCGAATTCGGACGCCAGGTCATCCAGGAATTGGACAGGATGCAAATTATCATCGATGTCGCGCACGCCTCGCCTGCAGTGGTCGATGATATCCTGCAGATCACAACCCGTCCGCTGGTTGTTTCCCATACCGGCATCTACGGCGCTTGCCGTAGCAAGCGCAATATTCCGGATGAACATATGCTTCGGATCGCAGAAAAAGGCGGGCTGATCGGCATCGGTTATTGGGAAGGTGCGGTGTGCGACATCAGCCCGGACGGCGTTGTTGAGACATTGCGATATGCCATTGACCTGCTCGGAGAAGACCACGTTGCACTGGGTTCTGATTTTGACGGCACCACCACCACCGCTTTTGATACGTCCGAACTTGCCATATTAACCCAAAAAATGATGGACAACGGATTTACCGACAGCGAAATCACAAAAGTAATGGGGGCCAATTCGGTAAAATTTCTTTTATCCTATCTACCCGAAAGCTAAGATGAGGTTTAAGAGGGTTCATATGTTCAGCGTTGAGGCGGCAATCAGCGGTCAGAAAATAGCAGATTTCAATTTTCGGTGTCCAGGGTTAAAGGTCTGAGGATCGCTGCGCTTGAGGTTGGAGGATAAA
>Ga0209536_100012950_pt1 | contig 12075 bp, 9 predicted proteins | sample DeeMarSeWOR28_12_FD_187461 | JGI IMG/M metagenome (GOLD analysis project Ga0209536, IMG submission 187461) | Marine sediment microbial communities from White Oak River estuary, North Carolina - WOR-2-8_12 (SPAdes) (version 2) | ecosystem: Environmental > Aquatic > Marine > Intertidal zone >...
TTCTTTATTCGCGTCACTGGAATCCAACCAATAAATATCTTGCTGATGCTTTATCCAAACTGGAGGATAGTAAAGCAGCAATCGTTACGGGCTCCGGTATGTCTGCAATCAGTTGTGTGGTCTTACAGCTTTGCGGATGCGGTGATGAGATAATTTCGAGTAGAACAATTTATGGCGGAACTTATGCACTTTTTAAAAACTTTCTTCCCAAAATTGGTATTAATGTTAAGTTTGTAAATACACAGGATTTAAATGCTGTAAAAACCGCAATAACAGATAAGACAAAAATCATTTATTGCGAATCTGTTAGTAATCCACTCCTGGAGGTTGCAAACATTCCCAAGCTCAGCGAACTCGCAAATGAACACAATATTAAACTCGTAGTCGATAATACTTTTAGTCCGATTATTTTAACGCCAATTCACCTGGGTGCAGATATTGTTATTCACAGCTTAACAAAATTTATAAACGGAACAAGCGATTGTATCGCAGGATGTATCTGCGCTGATAATGAATTAATTCATCAATTAACTGATATAAATTCTGGTGCCTCTATGCTGCTGGGTCCTGTGCTGGATAGCTTTAGAGCAGCAAGTATATTAAAGAATCTTCATTCTCTTCACTTAAGAATTGCTAAGCACAGCTACAATGCTAATTACCTTGCAGAGAAAATTGAAACCCTGGGATTAAAAGTTTATTATCCGGGATTAAAATCGCATGTAGACAATGAATTGATGAACGAATTAATGAATGAAGGATTTGGATACGGTGGAATGCTTGCTTTTGATGCGGGGAATGTAGAAACAGCGGATAAATTAATGAAAAAGATGCAGGATGAAAAGGTTGGTTACCTTGCAGTTAGCCTGGGATACTTTAAAACACTTTTTAGCTCGCCCGGGCACAGCACATCTTCTGAAATACCAAAAGAAGAACAAAAGCAAATGGGTTTAAGTGAAGGCTTGGTTAGAATTTCCGTTGGATTAGATAATAATATTGAAAAGACTTTTCAACGAATAAAAAAATGTTTAACTGAAGTTGGATTATCGAATTAAATTCTTACTAATCATCAACTATTTGAATTTATATATTGAATAAAACCGTTAAAAAAATAGGGTTAATTCTGGTAATAATAATATTACTTCCAGCAGTATTTCTTACTGTAAATGAATTGACATCATTTAATGAAAATGAAAAGGTACTGGAAAAAATCTATTCAGGACAATTGGAAGCGATTTTGTTTTCTGTAAACCAGTATTCCGAAGATGTTGCGGGAAGCTGGGCGACAAAGGTTGATGTTTTTTTGGATGAGCTGGATAACGCCAGGGGAAGAAATACCGGTGAAATGATTGACAGCTTTTTTGTTGAGCTCCCTTCGCTGGTGGCATTTTTTATTGCGGACAGCATAAAGGACAGCAGTATAGATTTTTATACCTCACGCAGTGAAAGTGTATTACAGGATAAACCAATCGATTCTTTAAATGTTGCGGCTAAGAAATTACTGCTGGATAATGAAAATATAGTTGCCAGATTATTTACATATAAACGGGGAGGCTACAGAAAAATTGAACCTGTCGAAAGTAAATTCTTCAATCAGACATCTGTTTTAGTTTTTATCGAAGAAACACCTGACAAGATTAACCGGTTAACAGGCTTAATTCTTAACCCGAATGAATTTGTTTACAGAATACTATCTCCTAAAATTCAGGAAATAGCAGAGCAGGAATTTGTTATTTCGGTACAAAATCCGAAATTAAATTTTGCTTTTAATTCTACAAAAGATTTTGAGGTAACTGATCTTCAGCAGGAACGAGCATTGTGGATTTTCCCTGAATATACAGTCGGTATTTCTTTAGTGGGAAAAACCATTGAGGATTTGGTTCAACAAAGAGTAATTACAAACATCATACTCATTTCGCTTCTTACATTGATACTTATTTTGGGAGTATGGATCGTTTACAGGAATGTGAAAAGGGAAGTGCAGCTGGCTCAAATAAAATCGGATTTTGTTTCTAATGTATCTCATGAATTAAGAACTCCGCTTGCATTAATAAGTATGTTTTCTGAAACGCTGGAAATGGATAGAGTACATTCGGATGAAAAGAAAAAAGAGTACTATAAAATAATCAGTCAGGAATCCAGCCGACTTGGAAGAATCGTAAATACTATTTTAAATTTCTCGAAAATGGAAGCTGGCAAAAGAACATTTCATTTTAAAGAAATAGATTTAAATGAATTCGTACAATTGATTTATAACAATTACAGCTTTCATTTAAAAAATAAAGGATTTGAATTTACTTTTAATCCAAAAAATGATTTGCCCAAAATTTCAATTGATGAAGAGGCGGTTTCTGAAGCTATTATAAATTTGATTGATAACGCTGTTAAATATAGTCATGAGATTAAGAACATAGAAATTAAAACCGGAGAAGAGAATAATTTTGTTTTTGTTGAAGTGCGTGATAAAGGAATTGGTATCCCTTCAGAAGATCAAAAGAAAATATTTGAAAAATTTTATAGAGCATCATCAGGATTGGTGCACAACACGAAAGGAACCGGACTTGGTTTAACGCTTGTTAAATTTATTATGGATGCACATAAAGGAACAATTAAATTGAGCAGTAATTTGGATAAGGGAAGTAGTTTTAAATTAATTTTTTCAATAAATAAACAAAAAAACAGATGACTCAAATACTTATTGTGGAAGACGAACCAAATATGCGTATGGGTTTACGAGATAACCTTGAGTTTGAAGGCTACGAAGTAAGCATTGCTGAGGATGGTGAAACAGGATTAAAAATGATTCGCGAAAACCAGTACAATCTGATTCTTCTTGATGTAATGATGCCTAAGATGTCCGGCTTCGATTTTTGCAGGACTATTAGGAAGGACGGCATTCAGACGCCTGTAATTTTATTAACTGCTAAGGGTGAGGAAATAGATAAAGTCTTAGGATTAGAGCTTGGTGCTGATGATTACGTAACTAAGCCATTCAGCCTGCGCGAATTGCTTGCAAGAATCAAAGCTATTCTACGAAGGGGAGAAAACAGCATTCAAACTGAGATACAGACGGAAATCATGATTGGTAAGCTTAAAATTGACTTTAAAAATTATGGAGCATTTACTGATAATACGCCGGTTCAAATGTCCCATAAGGAATTTGAGATTCTTCACCATTTTTGGAAGAAAAGAAACAGTACAGTAAGCCGTGAAGAACTGCTGTCTGAAATTTGGGGCTATGATGAAACACCAACCACAAGAACTGTAGACAATTTTATAATGAAATTGCGCAACCGGATTGAAAAGGATCCTAACCATCCGCATATCTTAATTACCGTTCATGGAATTGGATACAAGCTTATAGTTTAATTAAAATTGTAATAATGCCAGTAAAAATTAAATAATGCTATGATCAGTATCCATAATTGAAAAGCTACATGACATAAATTTACATTTTTTTACAGAAGGCTGACACACGTTACATAACCTCTGCTTAGGTTTAGGTTAGAAATTTTAGGAACCAATTACCAAAAGGAGGTTAGAAATGAAAGCACAAAAAGCCAAAAACAAAACATTGAGTGTTGTCCTTTTGTTCACTATTTTTCTATTGTCCTCTTCAGCAACAGCTCAAAAGCAATCAATAAGTGATGTATCTGCTAATGAACATGCACTTAAAAACTTGATTGCTGGTATACATTCTGAAAACAACGGTGTAAAGAGAAGCTCAATCTACTTTGCAGGCAAATATCGAATTGCAGAAGTTGAAAATGTACTTGTCAAACAATTACAAGAAGAAGAAAACCCCAGCACAAGAATTTTAATTGCACTGGTTCTCTATGAAATGGACAGCATCGAAGGTTTGTTAGCGGTTCAGCAGTTAGCACAAAATGATGATAATGAACGCGTTAGAAGAATGGCAACACATATTTATAACGAATATCTGATAAATGATCTGAACAGTTCAGTATCAACGTTTAAATAATTTTTTTGGGGGATTGCATTGAAGTAAATAACTATTAAATTAAACTTTTAAGTGTTTATTTTTTGAATTGAATGAAAATCGTTTTATTTAAAATATCTGGCTGTCTGGGAATTCTTCTGATTATAACATTTTTATCTGGCTGTGATGCATTGTACGATAAAGCTAAAAAAGAAAAAGATACTGATGTTTGGGAATCGGTTGGAAAAATGATGGATATTGATGAAGAAGGTTTCCTGGATCTTTCAGGGAAATGGAAATTTTCAATAGGTGATGATTCTGTCTGGGCTTCTTTAGAATACGATGATAGAAACTGGGAGGAAATAACTGTTCCCGCATCATGGGAAAATGAAGGATTTCACGGTTATAACGGCTATGCCTGGTACCGTTTAAGTTTTGATTTACCCAAGGAACTCGAAGGAAAGGATTTAAATTTAAATCTTGGATTTGTTGATGATATTGATCAAACATATTTCAATGGAGAGCTGATCGGATTATCCGGGGGTTTCCCACCGCATTTTTTAACTGCTTATAATGCCTTTCGCAAATATTACATTCCTAAAGCGACAATAAAAAAAGGCAAAAACCTAATAGCTGTACGAGTTTACGATTTAATGATTGAAGGTGGGATTATTAAGGGTAAAATTGGTTTGTATCCAACTAAGTCCGATTCGCACCTACTTTCGGAACTTGAACTTGATCTGAGTTTAACCGGAGTATGGAAATTTAAATTAGGTGATGACCCAAATTGGAAACAGCAGCAACTAAATGATTCTAAATGGTTAAATATTTTTGTCCCTGCATTCTGGGAAACTCAAGGATACAGCAAATACAACGGTTTTGCCTGGTACAGAAAATCTTTTTTATATCCTGCTGACACCCCCAGTAAAAAAATGGTTTTACTTTTGGGTAAAATAGATGATATTGATCAGACGTTTCTTAATGGTGAGCTTGTTGGTTCAATCGGGAACTGGGATTTTGATGATGTACCTGTGAGCTTTAATCACAATAACGAATGGGAGACAATACGCGGTTACTATATTCCCGATTCCTTAATAACACCTGGTAAAAAAATGACGGTTGCAGTTCGAGTTTACGATGGATATGTCGATGGTGGGATTTATGAGGGACCAATTGGATTTGTTAATCAGGAAAAGTACCATCAATACTGGAAACGCAGAAGAGAAATAGATAAATCATTTTAAAAACTGCACTTACTTATCATTTCTTAAATAATACTTCTTGTAAAGAATCAAAAAAGTAATAATCATAAAAAAGGAACCGAACAATACATCCGAAGCATAGTGTGCACCAATTATTACCCTGCTTAAAGTAATTGCTGTCGCTATAATGAATATCAAAACAATTGAAAAAGATTTTATAAAGCTATTCCTTTTTAACACTAATAGAAATAATGGAAGCAACATCCAGCCCATAGCGGCATGTCCGGACGGGAAAGATTGATGTCCGTTTATTCCGTTTGCAATATACCACTCGGTAAAATTTGTGTGGAGCAAATCCAAATCTCTGTAACGCACTCTTCCCCATAAAAATTTTATTATTTGAATTGAAAACAGATAGCCAAAAAGTAACATCCCAAGAATAATTTTCGATAGAGTTATCAAACCGGAAGAAAAATCCGGATTAATTTTTCTAAAATACTTGATTGAGGTAACGTTTAAAATTAAAAATACTGCAAATAGAAAGGGTGAGTACTCAAAAAAAGCATCGCTTGAGGATGTAAAGTTATATAGCAGAATATAACTTATGTAAAGTATAATTAAAGACGTTGCCGTTATTAAAATGAATTGAACGGCTGCAAATTTGAAAACTGAAGAGTTATTATATTGAATGCTGAAAATCAGAATTCCCAGAATAATTACTATCGCACCGGGCAGTTCACCATACTGTTCGAGAAATATAGCCCATCCGGTATTTGGATCTACAAAAGTTTCTGAAATAGTTAAATCATTAAAAGCGAAGTAGCCTGCAAGAACACTCCAGATTATTACAGTAATAATTATTATCGCGTCAAAATTTTTCAATTGAAAGTAATGTTAGTTAGGTTTTTATTTATTAAATAAAATAGATTGATTACTCTATTATAACAAACTATCTTTAACAATTAAATAACCAGTTCTAATAAAATTTTTTTAACTTAATTGTAATTCATTATGTCCACTTTTATTTCAAAATATTTTAACTGGCTTCAAAAAGATGCACCGGCAGGCAAAGTGGAGCGATATCCAGAAATCGATGAAAAGGGTGAAACCTCTGTAAAGGGAATTTATGTCGCAGGCGACCTTACCGGAATACCGCTGTTAAAACTTGCTGCAGAAAGCGGTAAAAAAGTTGTCGATACAATTTCAAGAGATGAATTATATAAAGCTCATCGTAAGGAAAAAACCGATTCGGAGATTTATGATCTAATAATTGTTGGTGCAGGACCCGCAGGAATATCGGCGGGATTGGAAGCAGCGAAGCAAAACTTAGAGTTTAAAATCTTAGAATCTGCACAGCGTTTTAGCACAATAATAAATTTCCCAAAAGCAAAACCAATTTTTGCAGAGCCGGTGGATTATGACCAGCAAGCAGATCTGAAAATACAGGATGGCACAAAAGAATCTCTTCTGGATGATCTTTACAAACAAGTGGGAGGAATTGACCTGCCGCTTAAAGAAGATGTAATGGTTGAAAAGATAGAAAAAAAGAAAAATCATTTTGAGGTTTTTACTAAACAGAAAAATTATAAGGCGCTTAGGATTATCCTTGCAATCGGTAAGTCGGGCAATGCAAGAATGCTTGATGTACCCGGTGAGAATTTGCCGAAAGTATTTAACCGCTTGTTTGACCCTGCTGATGCAGAAGGGCATGATGTTTTGATTGTTGGTGGTGGGGATTCTGCTTTGGAAACTGCAATTTCTACTGCAGACTATGCAAACTCTGTTACCGTCTCTTACCGCAAATCAGAATTTTCCAGACCGAAAGAGGGAAATGTTGAAAAACTGCAAAGGCTTATCACAGCTGGTAAAATTAAACTTATGATGCAAAGCGATGTAAAGGAAGTAAAAGAAAACTCGGTTGTGTTAATTGACAGAGATAAAAACGCAGTTGAAATAAAAAATTCCATGATCTTTACAATGATCGGAAGAGAGCTACCTGTTGATTTTTTCAAGCGAAGCAATATAAAAATGGAGGGGGAACTCTCAGCTGCTGGTAAACTTCAGTTTCTTCTTCTAATTCTTGTTTCGGGCATAATTTATTTTGGAAAAAGCAGTGAAGATTTTTACAAGCACTTTTTCGGAAGGCTTAATTCGTTTGGAGAAGTTTTCAGTTCGATTTTTACTGCAGATTTCTGGAATAAATTTTTATCCTTGCCCGCAGTTCTTTTTACAACACTATTTTCAGATCAGATAAAAGTCTGGAATGCAACAAAATACATTAACGCGACCGTTGCATATTTTTGTTTTGTTGCGGTTATCTTGCTTGGATTTTATTTGCTTATCAAATTCATTAAAGATAATTATAGATCCTTTGCATTAGATTGGAAAACATTTAAATATTCTTATTTTATTTTCATTGCGGCATTTTTTGCGTTTATATTTTTTAGCTCCCGCTATTTTGGATTGAATCTATTCGGCAAATCTCAATCGTTTTGGTATACGGGTCTTTATTCGTTGACTATTTTGATCTTCGGTTTGCGAAGAATTAAAATGAAACCAACACGCTATATTAAAGTTCAAACCTGGACTTTAATATTGATTCAAGCAATACCACTTTTTATTTTACCTGAATTAATCTTTCCAATGCTGGGTAAAGCCGGAATACTTGGCAGACCGGATGGATTTGTAATGAACCAGATTTTTCCAAATGAAAGCTACTGGCGGTCTTATGGATTTATACTGGCATGGCCGTTATTCTTTTTTAATTTATACGGAGCTAATATCACAACGTTCTGGCTTGTATTCAGCCTCATTCAGAGTTTTGTAATAATTCCATTTATAATTTATAAGTGGGGTAAAGGTGCGTATTGCGGATGGATTTGCTCCTGCGGTGCAATGGCAGAAACTTTAGGCGATGAATACAGAACCTTAGCTCCACACGGACCAAAAGTAAAAAAATGGGAAAACTTCGGACAATGGGCTTTGCTTGTTGCATTTGTAATAACAGCTGTAAAATTAATTTCAGTTCTGTACAAAATAGAGGTTCCAATAATTAATCAAAGCGTTGGTGAGATGAGTGAAGTGGTTCATAAAATTTATTATATCGCAATTGATGTTATATTTGCCGGAGTGCTTGGTGTTGGAGTTTATTTCTTTTTAAGCGGAAGAGTTTGGTGCCGGTTTGGTTGTCCGCTTGCCGCACTTATGCATATTTATACACGGTTTTCTAAATACAGGATATTTTCAGAAAAGAAAAAATGTATTTCATGCAATATCTGTACAAAAGTATGTCACATGGGTATTGACGTGATGAACTATGCAAACAAAGGTATTCCAATGAATGATGTGGAATGTGTGCGCTGCTCTGCCTGTGTAGTAAATTGCCCTACACGAGTTTTATCCTTTGGTTCATTACCAAAAACAGATTTGGAAAATAAAGTTTATAAAGAATTAGAAATCAATTTAGAAAATAAAGCAGCAAATTGGGGAAGCGGGCTTTAGGACAATCTGGCAATAAGGAGAGGTCAATGAAAATATTTCTAGGCGAACATCAATCGGAGGTGGAAAAATCTTTTGCAACTCTGAGCAAGATCCAAATAGTAAACCGTATTTGGAAGAAAGACTACACAGTTTGGAAAAATGATCCTGAAGAAATATCAAACAGACTGGGCTGGCTCGACTGTATTGATGTGACGAAAAAAAAGTTTAATGAAATTAATTCTTTTGTTGAACAAATAAAAAATGCCGGATTTACTCAAGCGCTGATTATGGGAATGGGTGGTTCAAGCCTGGCTCCGGAAGTTTTTCGTTTAACATTTGGAGTGAAGAACGGATATTTAGATTTACAAATTTTGGACAGCACTCACCCCGAAGCTGTATTAAAATATGAAAAAGAACTTGATGCATCAAAAACTTTGTATATAGTCTCTACTAAGTCAGGCGGCACGATTGAGACCATTTCATTTATGAAATATTTTTTCAACAGTACATTAAAAAAACTTGGAAGAAAAAAAGCCTCACAGCATTTTATAGCAATTACTGATCCCGGGAGCGGTTTAGAGGAGATAGCTAAGCATCTGAATTTCAGAAAAATATTTTTGAACGATCCGGATATTGGCGGCAGATTTTCAGCACTTTCACTTTTTGGAATTGTCCCTGCAGCATTAATTGGAATTGATTTGGAAAAATTATTTTCAAAAGCTGATTTAGTTGTTAAAGAAAGTAAAGAACAAAATCTTGAAAAAAACAAATCTGCTGCACTTGGCGCAATCATCGGATCACTTGCAGATAAGGGAGTTGATAAATTAACAATTGTAAGTTCACCGCAAATCCAATTCTTTGGTGCTTGGCTCGAACAGCTTATTGCAGAGAGTACCGGTAAAGACGGAAAGGGAATATTGCCGGTTGACCTGGAATTAGTAAACGTTCCGGAAAATTATAGCAGAGATAGAGCTTTTGTTTATCTTAAATTAAAAAGTGATTCAACATTTGATAAAAAGGTTGAAGCATTAAAAAGTACCGGATTTCCCGTAATAGAATTTGATTGGGATGATATATATGAATTGGCAGGTGAGTTTTTCAGATGGGAATTTGCAACTGCAGTAGCAGGCTATGTTTTAGGAGTCCAGCCATTCGACCAGCCCAATGTTGAATCTGCAAAAATTGCTGCACGTAATATGATGAAACAGTATTCAGAGAAGGGAGAACTCCCATCTTTGGAACCTTCATTAATAGAGGACGGAATAAAAGTATATGGCGATTTAAAATCAAAAAAATTAAAGGATGTATTGGATGAATATCTTTCATCATCTGAAAAAGGTAAAACTTATATTGCCCTGCAGGCATATTTAAAACCGGACGAAAAAATATGGCAATCACTTCAGATTCTTCGTTTTAAAATTCTCTCAAAATATAAAATTGCTACAACATTGGGTTATGGACCGCGATTTCTTCACTCAACAGGACAATTACACAAGGGTGACGGCGGCAATGGTTTATTCATTCAGTTCTTTTCAAATGTTCAGGAAGATTTTCCCATTCCAGATACAGCCGGGATAAATAAATCTTCAATTTCATTCAGGACCTTGATCAGAGCACAATCATTGGGTGACAGACAGGCTCTGCTGGAAAATGAAAGAGCTGTATTAAGAATTGAGTTAGATATAGCTCAAGTAGATAGGGTAGCTAATTTGATATAATTCATTTAAACTTCAATAAATTTATTCCAACTATCTTTTCATTATTAATCTAATAAACCCGAATTTTATAAATTGATCTTAAATTAAAATTTTCGCTTCTTGGACCAGACTTTATACCCCTAATTTCAGTTTCTGAATTAAACTTGCTGAGATCTTGGCAATAAGAAAAAAATACACCTTATTTGAAAGCAGACTGTCATTAGTTATCTCGCTATTAATCCACGGGTTTGCCTTTTGGGCTCTTATACTATTTGATTATGAGCTTATTACTGCTGATAAATCTGTCTATTTGGAAGTACTTTTTGATGAGGTCATCATAAAAAGTCCAAATGAAGTAATTAGATCCGGGCAGAAAAAAATTATGGAATCAAGAGATCAAAGTATTAATGAAAAGCCTGGTAAGGATACTCTTTTAACTAAAGGAAATTTCGTTGACAACACAAAAGATACAACACTTTCTGAATTTGAAAACAGTTTTATAGAGCCGAGTGAAAATGAAAAAAGACAAGTTTATTTAAAATATGCCAAAACATTACTTGACTCATTCCTGATAACTCATCCTGAATACAGCAGCCTGATTCTTAAGCAACAAGCTAAAGAAATAGCCGAAAATAAATTTTCACGGTTAAATTTGGAGAAGAAAATAACTGAAGAAATTTACATTTACCTAAAAGAAAGATATCCGAAAGGACCAGAGCGCGATTTTAATAAATACGCTGGTCCGGGTATACAAATTCCGATAGGGGATTTAATTGATTTAATTAAAGATCTTTTTTGATAAGCGATTTGCCTTGCAAGTATTCCTATCGTATATTTACGATGAACGATAGAAAGAAATTAAGTGGCAGTTGCTAAAACAGAAGAATTCACGATATCTGATAAATGGCTGGCTGATGTGGCAAAGGCACTTTCACATCCTGCCAGGATAAGAATTTTAAAGATTCTTACTGAAATGAATGTTTGTATGTGTGGGGATATTGTTGAGCTTCTACCACTTTCCCAATCTACTGTTTCACAACATTTGAAAGAATTAAAAAGAGTTGGATTAATTCAGGGCGAGATTGAGGGTCCAAAAGTTTGCTACTGCGTAAATAAAAAAACACTTAAGAAAGCTAAAAAAGAACTGGATAAACTTTTTACACAAGTATGTAATTGTTAAATAACTTGAATTTGTCATCCTTCGACGAGCTCAGGATGACTGTTATATTAAATTTTTGTCACTCTGAGCTTGTCGAAGAGTGACATAAGAAGGAGAATTTACATGCAAACTTCAGAAGAAATAAAAAAAGTAGTAAAAGAAAAATACGGTGAAATTGCGGATAAACAGGCAAAGGATTGCGGTTGCTGCGGTACTCCTAATAAAATAGTTGATTACACTATCTTTCAGGATGACTACTCAAAGCTTGATGGTTATGTAGTAGACGCAGATCTTGGATTGGGCTGTGGTGTTCCAACTGAATTTGCCGGAATTAAAAAAGGAGATATCGTAGTTGATCTGGGAAGCGGTGCGGGTAATGATGTTTTTGTTGCAAGGTCGATTGTTGGTGAAGAAGGAAAGGTTATAGGTCTTGATTTTACACAGGAAATGATTGTTAAAGCAAATGCTAATAAAGCAAAGGTTGGATATAAAAATATTGAATTTAAACTTGGTGAAATAGAAAGCATCCCTTTGGAACATGAAACTGCTGATGTAGTGATAAGCAATTGTGTATTAAACCTTGTCCCGGATAAGGGGAAG
>Ga0209536_100012951_pt1 | contig 12075 bp, 8 predicted proteins | sample DeeMarSeWOR28_12_FD_187461 | JGI IMG/M metagenome (GOLD analysis project Ga0209536, IMG submission 187461) | Marine sediment microbial communities from White Oak River estuary, North Carolina - WOR-2-8_12 (SPAdes) (version 2) | ecosystem: Environmental > Aquatic > Marine > Intertidal zone >...
CCAAGGAATAGAGTGGAATCTTCTGTTAATGTTATTTGCCTGATTAAAGTATTAAACTTTTGTTCAAAATCCTTATTGAAATCCATTACAAACTTGACCAAGCCATCTGCGGCACCAATCCAGCATACTTCATTTCCCTGAGGGTATATTACATTTATTTTTCCCATGTCTATTCCCATAAAAGGTTTTGTAACAATAGTATCAGTTGCATCATTTGATATATATCCTGCCTCATTGTCGATATCGATCCAGGTCCTCAGTTCATCTTCCGTAATGTAATATACTGGTGTTGTAATCGTATGATTGAAAATATTTCTTCCTTCAAAAAATCCCCGGGTAAACTCTGGATTTTCTTTTAAAGAATCCGGAAGGGTTTCCTTAATAATTTCTTCATCAGTAAATCCAAAAATTCCGGTCCTGGTGCCAAATAATACTGAATCACGAAAGCTGAAAGGCAGTATCCAGTCTTCATTCAGGCCATCAAATGCACCATAGTACTTAAATGTTTCATAAGTATAGTCAGGTTTGATAATAATTTTTATCGCACCCTGATATCTGGTACCGAGCCATAATTCCTTACCTTCATACAGGGTGCTTTTATTCTCACAGATTGCCACAACGTCTTCGCCTATAAGATCAAATCGCATTTTTTGTTCCCATGAATTTTTTTTGATAAAGGCTGCCAATCCCTGGTTTCCAGCTACGAATAACAGTTTTAAATCAGGCTGATAATATAGTTTGTATGCATGTAAGCTGGATATATTAAGTGTTCTGCTGCCCTTTATAAGAAAAAGGCCGGCATTTGTCCCTGCCAGCAGATCATTTCCTATTGCAATCAGATCCCAGACCTGGTGAGTAAATGAAGGGAAAGCTTCAAATTCCATTGATTTTGTATGGTCCATACCTGCTTTTTCGACATATAATCCATTTGTTGTTCCAACATATATTCTGTTGTTGTAACTTATGACGGAATTAACACTTCCAAATATTCCTGATTCTTCTTTATAATAGGATGTTGGTGACGCATAATCAATCCGGCTGATTCCATTGTTCAGGGCACACCAGATATTCTGATTATTATCCTGCCAGATCTGCTTAACATCATTCACACGCAAACCGGTTTCTTTATTGATAATATTTATGATTTCCCCTGCTTGGTCCGTTATGATAATTCCCTCATTCACAGTGTTAAAGGCATAATTCCCGTCATCAAGTGCTATTCCTCCAATTATTTCAGCCTGGATTAAGAAAGATTTGTATTTATTGGGTAGCGGAACAAGAGGTTCAGATTTATTTTCGGGGTTGAGTATAAAAAATCCCTTTTCTTGTGTTGCGATGAAAATGTTTCTGGAATCATCTATTGGAAGCATAGCAAATATCCCCAGATCGGCAAAGAATTCACCTCCCGGTACAAGACTAAATTCCCCTCCTGAATATTCCATAAGTCCTTTATATCGTTCACGGATAAAAAACCGGTCATGTAGAAGAAAAGATGTGTGATAAGAGTCCTCAGGATAGAATACCTGTAAATTATCATCCTGGTAGATAAAAAGATTTTCATCCGACTGGAAATAAACAGTACCCTGATATACATGTGTTTTCCATACTATTGTAAAGAATTTATCTTGTTCGTTCAGGGAATCGGAAAGAGAATAATATTGCAGTTTACCAAGTCGGGTTGGGGCCAGAAATCCAAATTCGTTCTGTGAACCGACAAAGATCCTTCCGGATGTATCTTTGGCCAATGAAAAGATAAAGGCACCTCTTTTAACCGGGATAAAATTCCAGGTTGAACCATCGTATTCCAGGATACCGTTTGCATTTCCTGCATACACGACATCCCTGTTATCCAGGAGAATACACCAATTTTGTTCCTGGTAACCCCTGCCATATTCCCTGTTGGTATAATTGGTAATAGGAACTTTGTCATTTTGAGAAATGGTCTTTTGCCAGACAAATACTGACAATATGATTACGCCAATGATCTTTAGGTTCATTGTAATGCTTTTTCAATGATACATAGAATCAGAATTGAATAAAGTTAAGATTTATCTTATAAAGAAAGATAAAAAGGAGGGATGAAAAGGTGAGATCAAAATTCTTTGTGATCCTTTGTGAAATTTTAAAACATGTAACACAAAGTTTCACAAAGCCCACCTATGCTAAAGCTTCGGTGGGTAAAAAAACACAGAGTATCACAAAGGAAAAATTATGTTATTCTTTTACTAATCCAAAAGCCTTTTCAAGGTATATCATTACATCCTCTTTGTCGGGTTTGCCGTAAAACTCATATAAATACCCTGAAATATCATTAACCTTTTTGTTAAATGAGCTTTCTTTCGACTCATCCAGGATGATTTTGATTTCGCTTTCCAGTTCGTCAAGATCGGGAAAGATCAATCCAAAATCACTTATATATTCGCCTTTGTCTTCAGTGAAGTAATATAAACTCATATCCGGCGCATCAATTTCTTCAATGGAGTTCCCATCTACTTTTAATATTTCTTCACGTGAAAGAATCAGCTTGGTGTCTTCAAATTTTAATTTTTTATTGATCTTCTCACCCTTATAGGTAAATGTAACATAGAAGAACTGGTTCTCATTCATAGGAAACTGAACCGGATTTATATGATAGGAAGCTTCACAAATGATCGCCATGTAATCACAAAACTGGTTTTGTAGATCCATCAGGTTATTGATTGCACCACCCCTTGTACTTATGTTACTCATTGCAGGAAGGAAATTGGATTTCCCGGAAGAAAGATCATCGTAATTTTCGGGGGTTAGAATAAACCTGCCAATATTTGGGTTGATTACAGCAGCACGAGAATTCTGGGTTTCAAATGAAAGGCTTTCATCTTCCTCGAAAACATCTCCCTGGATCATATTTGCACCTGTGCTGACATAAATAATGTTACCATTGACCTTTATAACCCTATAGCTGTTCTGGGAGTAACCATCAAGAGATGAAATTACGAACAGAGTTCCTAAGATGATATAAATTAATCTTTTCATTAGAGTATATTTTTAGGTAATTATTTGGTCTAATGTAATCCGCCGGTGGGCGGACAAGCTTACCATGATAATATTTTCATATTCTTTTGTGATCATAATGAAATTTTCATCATGGACATTTCATGGCTTTTTCTTCAAATTTAATAAACCTGTTCCTTATTGAAAAGAATTATATCAGGATAAAACAAATTTAATACCAAAGCAAAAAAAAAGAAGCTGTTTGTTAAAACAACTTCTTTATGGCTTTTAATTGTCCCTAAGAGTAGGAGAGTATCAGGGTTCAAACTCTAAATCCCCTGATCAAGGTTGCTCGACAACTATATGCCAATCTTTATGCCAAAAGCATAAGATATTGAAAATTAGCAACATATGGTTTTGGGAATACAATAAAATGTATAAAAAATATACATGCGTGGGTAAAAAATATACAACTTTGTGTAATTTTATGGAGATAAGAATTGTATCACAAAGTGGTAGAAAGAAGAAATTAATGATGTTAAGTGCTTGTAAGGTAGTTATTAGGTAGAAATTAAGTAGAAATTAGGTAGTCATTAGATAGTCATTAGGTGGCTATGTTGTTAATAATTATTATCTAGTATAAATATTTTAAAGTTATCATTATGAAACTTGAAGATTTAGAAATTTATCAATTATCGATGGGTATTGGAGACAACGTTTGGAATTTGGTAATGGGATGGGAATATTTTATAAAAGATACCATGGGTAAGCAATTAGTAAAAGCTGTTGGTTCAATCGCTGCAAATATTGGTGAAGGATTTGGCAGATATCATTTTAAGGATAAAAAAAAATTTCAGCTATTATTCAAGAAGATCATTAGTTGAAACTAAAATCTGGTTAGAAAAAGCAAAACGGAGAAAGTTATTAAATGCAAATGAAGCTGATAAGTTGATACAGGAACTTGAAAGACTTGGAGTAAAAATTAACAACTATATCAAGTCTATAGGCTCAGGTTATGATCAGGCTCGTGAAGATGATGAATTTGCATATTAAATAAGACAAGGTCAGCGGGGTATTGACAATAAATGACGCGAGCGTAGCGAGCTAATGACAATCAATAACAACCTAATTTCAGATATTCAAAATGGCAAAAACGAAAGTAAATATATTAATCGTCGATGACAATGAAGACATTCTGCAATCCCTCAGGATGTTTTTATCCCTTCATTTTGAGAATGTATCTGTGGAGAAGAATCCAAACCTGATCCCCACCCTGATTAGGGAAACCAATTATGATCTGATCTTTCTCGATATGAACTTTACTGCCGGATTGAGTACCGGCAATGAGGGAATATTCTGGATGAATAAAATCCTGGATTATGATCCGGCCGCTGTAGTCATACTGATCACTGCATTTGGAGATATAGATCTGGCAGTAAAGGCAATTAAAGAAGGGGCTACCGATTTTATTCAAAAACCCTGGAATGAAGAAAAAATACTTGCCACGATCAGTACAGCTTTAAAATTAAGAAGGTCAAAACTCGAAATCAGGAACCTCAGGGATAAACAACGCCATTTGCGGGAAAATATTGAAAAAGATTTTGTGTTGATTACCGGCACTTCCTCGGTAATGAAACAGGTAATGCATACTGTGGATAAAGTGGCGGGCACTGAAGCAAATGTCCTTTTATTAGGGGAAAATGGTACAGGAAAAGAAATTATAGCCAGACAGATCCATAAAAGATCTTCCCGTTCGGAAGAGGTATTTATTGGTGTGGATATGGCAGCCTTACCTGAAACATTATTCGAAAGCGAAATGTTTGGTCACGTAAAAGGAGCTTTCACAGATGCAAGGGAAGATAAACCAGGACGATTTGAAATCGCTTCAGGGGGGACATTATTCCTGGATGAAATTGGTAATTTGTCTTTTCCTATACAATCAAAAATTCTTTCTGTTTTGCAGAACAGGGAAGTAACACGAGTAGGATCAATTCAACCTGTTTCTGTAGATATCAGACTTATTTCAGCCACCAATAAAAACCTTCGGCGAATGACTCAGCTTGAAGAATTCAGGGAGGATTTATTGTACCGGATCAATACGATCCAGATTGAAATACCCCCGTTAAGAGAAAGGAAGGAGGATATCCGGATCCTCGCCGAACATTTTCTGTCTGTATACGGGAAAAAATACAACAAAGAAGGACTTGCTTTCACCCTTTCAGCAGTTAAGGATATGACAGCATATCCCTGGCCGGGAAACATTCGTGAATTGAGACACACGATAGAGAAAGCGGTTATCCTTACAGAGAAGGAAAGCATTGATCCCGATGCCATATTCCAGCGGTCTGCTTTAACCCAACCTCCTGTTTCAACAAGTCTGAATATTGAAGAAACCGAAAAGATCCTTATTAAAAGGGCACTTGAAGTGAACAGGGGTAATTATACTCAATGTGCGAAGGATCTTGGCATTACAAGAAAAACGCTCTATAATAAACTGAAAAAATACGGATTATAGGTTGAAAAAGGCTAAGGCTCCTGCCTTCGCTGAAGCTACGGCAGGCAAGGAAGGGTAAGGCATAGAAGAGGTTGGACAAATAGACATACTTAATCCCCTTATCACCTGCAAAATTTCAGTAATCCGGGATTATTCTTATATGAATTGATTCTGCGATTTCCAATGCGGTAGTGATGGTACTCAAATCAGTAAATAATTCTCCTGATTTTCCCGAATAATGACTGTGCCCGATTGCTCTCATCTCATATTTATCTTGCAAGTTATCCATATCAACCTCTGTCATATAAACCAGTGCCGGTTGACATGATGTTTTATATTCATCATCATCAGGATATTTGTTATTCGTCCAATATTCATTCCAGTCCCAGGTCTGATTGATTTCGAATAATATCCTGAACCTCCTTGGCGGATCATTGTCAAACCTGGTTTTAACTTCCGCATCCCTGGCTGGTGTAGCACCCGTATATGCGTCCGGAACAGGATTATCTTTAGAAGGTATATATAATCCGTCTTCAGCCTTTACACCACGCTTGTGAGCCCAGTAGGGAAGTGCTGCGGGTCTTCTTATTTCACTGGGCATCCATTTGCCTGATGATGTCTCGCCATGTTTAAAAACTCCTGTTCCAACAGACTTTGTGACAAATAAAGTCTGGATGTATTTGTTTTCCATATCCTCCACCCATAGTACAAACGAGGGATGATTGTGTTCAATACCTTTTACAAAATCCAGTATAATCATGGGACCGGCTCCATTTTCATTAGCAATGATTACCTGCTTGGGTTCCTGTACAGATACCCTGGATGGTTTACAGGACAGGGAGATTGTCGCTAAAAGGATATATACTAAAAATTTGTTCATTATAGTTTCTTTACTCCAGTGCATTCGGGATATCTTGCATCCACTGGAAATAATTTAAAACTCGACAATAATTCCAACTGTTGGTATTATGGTTCCCGTTTCAGGTTGCACTAATTTTAACTCATATAACTGTTCTTCATAGGGATCAGTTGGATTAACGATAACCGGATTCCCATTATCATCCTCAACCTGGTAAAGATAATCAGGTTGGTCGGCTTTATAGTTTAATGCATTTTGAATATCCATATAAAGATTCAGTGTCCATTTTGAAAAATAGAATTCTTTATCCACCCGAACATCTAATTGATTAAAGCTTTTTAGTCTAAGTGAATTGAAACGTGTATAATCTAGGTATCCGATGCCCTGAGAATCCCATGCAGGCCTCTTGGCACTTTTTCCAAGATCCCATGGTGTATATGGAGGACCACCAACAAATCTCCATTTAAGTCCAACCTGCCAGTTACCCCTGAATTTTCTGAAAGTTGTAAAATTAAGTAAATGAACATTATCCCAGGCAGTGGGTAAATAACTATCGAGCGGGTTAAATACTGAATCCACTTCCTGAGACTGGCTTCTGACCAGTGTATAAGACAGAATAACGTTAAATCCGAGCAAGTCTTTATTCCTGTAAAGCAGTTCAAGTCCGTATGCTTTACCTTTTGCAACAGGAAGAACTTCTTCATCACCAAACGTTCCGAAATCTCCCCCTTTACTTGCAATCGATATTTTATCCCTGACTGAAACCGGATAATTATTATACCACTTATAAAATCCCTCAAGGGTAATTCTTGAACTATTGTCGGGTATGAATTCAAAGCCACCTACCAAGTGATCATTACGGATATATTTTAAACCATTCTGTTGATTCACCAGGTTTTCATCATTGTCTCTAAATCCCAGCATAGTGTAAGGTGGTTGCTGAAAATATCGGCCGGTGTTAAAATTGAAATACCATTTGTCTGCCAATAAATAAGAAAGTGAAAATCGGGGAGAGACCTGATTGAACATATTATTCATTTCTTTTGAATAATTATTAGCATCCATTCTTAATCCCAAAGATAAGATTAACCTGTTACCCAATAATTCCTGGCTGGCCTGACCAAAAATGCCCCATTTATAAAGATCCAATTCAGAATTATATTGAATGGTGACCGGAAATCCCTGGTCAAATGATTTGTTAAATGTTTTGTTGTTATAATATGCATACTCCAGGTTGGCCCCATAATTTAGCTTAAATCCTTTACCAAACCTCGACAGATGTTCAAACCTGAATTTGTTCTCAATTTCATTTGAGGTGTAGTTAAAGATTTCCAATGAATCAACTTCGATATTATTATAATATTTATTTGCCCCGTTATTCAGGTGATTCCGGCTGACTACCCACGTGTCATATCCTTTCTCACGATAATGTTTGTACACCATGCCAACTGTATAACTCCACTGTGAGTTTTCAGGCAGGTATCCCAGAATATATCTTTGATCTTCCGTTTTATTGGCCTTCAGGTTGAGGGACGAAACATCGTATGAACCCAAGCCAAGCCAGGTTATTTCATTTTTTTCGTTTAACCGGTTTTTAACCTTGAATTGAGCATCATTGTATGTAGGTAAAAATGGTAATTGAAGAGCAGCAAAAAGAAATTGAAGATATGATCTCCTGACTGAAGCGATGAAGGTTGAATTTTTAGTTACCGGACCATCAAATGTCAAAGCAAGGTCAGAGGCACCTATAGATCCTCTGAATTTTAAGTCATCAGGATTTCCGTCAATCTGAGAAAATTCCAGGACAGAGCTTAATGCATTTCCCCGGTTAGCGGGGAATGCCCCGGAATAGAAATTTACTTCACGAATAAAATCCACATTCAAGATACCAACCGGACCTCCTGAAGCTCCCTGGGTTGCAAAATGGTTAATGTTTGGAATCTCAACTCCATCAAGAAAAAACCTGTTTTCTCCCGAACCTCCACCACGTACAATCAGGTCATTTCGGTACGCAACTGTTGATGCCACCCCTGGAAATGATTGGATGACCTTTGAGATATCCCTGTTTCCACCGGGATTTTTTTCAATTTCTTCAATACCTATGCGTTGAAGAGATACCGGGCTTTCTTCTTTTTTCCTGAAGGGCGATGCTTTGATGGTTATTTCATCTATTTCAATGGTTATTTCTTCCAGGGGAATATCAATATATACTTTGTTTGCATTGGTGACCTGGATCTGTTCAGAAATATAATCTTTGAAACCAATGGATGAAACGCGCAATTCAACATATCCGGGTTTGATTCCAGTAAACAGGAATTTTCCATTCAGATCGCTGACAGAACCAATATTTGTTCCCCAAATCAGGATGCTTGCAAAAGGGACAGGTTCGTTGTTGCTTTCATTATATATCCTACCTTCTATAACGCCGGTTGATTGTTGCCCAAAAGCGGTATACATATTCAGGATAAAAACCAGCAGTATGTAAAATTTAAAATATTTCATTTCGAGTGCAAAGAAAATGAAATAAACAAATTGAAAGAGATCAATTCAGGATTTTAAAAGAAATTTAACAAGGATTATTCATCCTGGAACTTTACAGACTCTAAATGGCCCCCAGAGGTCCTTAGGATACTTTTGAGTTATAACTTTTGGACAAAATATTCTTTTTCTTTTTCGAAATCCAGGAATGGGTATTTCTTTAGCAACACTTCAATGTTTTTGATCTGTCTATTAAGGAATTTTTTATGACTATCTGATCCTGGATGAAATGGCTTGTGTTTTGCAGCCTGGATAACAGGTTCAAGTTCATCCATTAAGTCAATGGTATCTTCATCCATGTAAGTCTCACGAAACTTTTCCCAGATGTATTGAGTCATCTGATTGTTCGGATGCACCAGGTCATCGGCATAAAATCTGTAATCACGAAGATCGTCGACAGCAAGTTCATAGGCAGGGAAATACGAAGCTGACCTTAATTCTGACATTATTCCCCTGATTGCCAGAATAAGAGTGGATTTGCTGATTGTATTTTGTTCTGCCCCATCTTTCCAATGCCGAACCGGGCTGACAGTAAAAATGATCTTTAAGTTAGGATTTACATCAAGTAGTCGTTGAATAAAGGATATATAAGCATCGACAATTTCTTCTACCCGAAGGATCTCCCTATTGAAATGGGAAGATGGCAATTTATGGCAATTTGATACAATCCTTCCTGTTTCAGCGTGGCGGTATATCCACGAAGTGCCAAAAGTAATGATCAAATAATCAGCCTTCAAAAGCTGTTTGGATGAAAACATTATGTTCTCGTTGATTCTTTGTAAACATGCTTTTGGATCAGGGTCAGAAAATTTTCCATGGTGATCAAAACTGAAATAGAGATCATTGTGAAAAGAAAGGTTTTCTTTTGAGAATATTTTGCATTCAAACAGTGTTTCCAGGTTATGCAAGACCGAAATTGGATTATAAACGATTCCAAACGGATTGATGTCAACATTGAATTTATATTCCTGCAGCAGGGCACCAATATTTTCAGTGAAACAGGAGCCAATTAACAGGATAATTGATTGATGGTTGATCTTGAATGGAGAAGGAGGGATAATGATTTCAGTGCGAAATGAATTCATTGTAATGTTAATTAAGCTGGGACAGTTTAAATTTTCTTGAAGTCTTTTTTTGAATGATTTTCATTTCTTCCAGCCAGGATATGATATACAGGAAGATCTCTTTATTTTCAAACTCACTGATCAGTTCATGATATAATCCATCCCATATCTTCAACCTTGTTAAATGACTTGTATTCCTGGCCATTTCTTCGGTTGCTTCATATGACGTTACACGATCCTCATTTCCATGCATTAACAATAATGGCCGGTTTATCTTATATATGTTTTTCATTGCATATATTCCCTGCCTATTTATGATTTCGAACATTCTTATCGATATCCAGCGATGCATTAAAGGATCATTCTGTACTTCTTCATTAACTGCCGGATTGTGACATCTGTTTGATGATTGCACAGGTCCTTTTACAGTAATTGAGGGTGCAATCTTTTTCAGGATGCTCATGCAAAAAAGCAGGTAGGCTGGAGGCCGGAAGGCAAGCCTGAGCCAGGGTGAGCTCGCTATGAGGGCATCCACATGTGGATCTTTCATCATCGCATAATTGAGTACCAGGTTGCCACCCCAGCTGTGTCCAAACAGAATCCTGGGCTTTCCGGGGAATAATTCTTCCGATTTCATGATCAGCAGATCGACCTGTTCCATAAGTCTCTGATAATTTTTTATGTGCCCCCTTTTCCCTTCCGATCTTCCATTACCAACCATATCGAGGGATAATACAGCCAAACCATACTGATTGAATTCATTCGCCAATAGTTCATATCTGCCGCTATGTTCTCCTAAACCATGAACTACCAGCAATATTCCATCCGGTTGTTGATCAGGTTGCCAGGATTGTGCATATATCTTCTTTTTGTCGTTCGACAACCACTCATACTCCTCATGTTTCACGAGAAAATATTTTAATTAATTAATTGGTCTCGTGTGACTTACCATCATAATGTTTTCACTTACTTTTGTGATAATAATGAAAATATTATGATGGGCGTTTCATACCAATTCTTTTTCTAAGTTTCTTACTTTTGTATGGAATTATCACTTCGCACATCGGCTAAATTAATCAAAATGCAGGATATTATACAAATCCGGACAGACAGCCAGAATGGTCTTTATGATATAACCGAGAAGGTAAAGTCAGTAGTACGTAAGAGCGGGGTGAATCATGGGATGGTATCGGTGTATGTACAGGGCGCAACGGCAGCCATCATGATCCAGGAGAACTGGGATCAGTCAGTTCAAAATGATGTGATCAACCTGCTCAGGAAACTGATACCCCCGGGTGTCTGGGAGCATGATGCCCAGGATGATAATGGGGATGCACATCTGAAAGCCGGGATCGTTGGTCCCAGTGAAACCATCCCGGTTATTGACGGAAACCTGGGTCTTTCAACCTGGCAGAATATTTTTGTATGTGAATTCGATGGCCCCAGAAGTGTAAGACGAATTGTTGTAACTGTATTCAACTCAGAATAGAATTATACATCATTTAATATTCCACGTTATGAAATCAATTATTGTTGCTTTTTCTTTTTTGCTGATGGCAAGCATCAGCTACTCTCAGGATGAGGTTCCTGAAGGTTTTGTTTCATTATTCAATAAAAAAGATTTTACCAACTGGAAAGTTCCAGAAGGTGACAATGGTCATTGGAAAATCCTGGATGGAGTTATCGATTATGATGCGGAGAGTGAAGCCGAGAGGGATAAAAGCCTCTGGACAGAGAAAGAATATACCGACTTTATTTTGTATGTCGACTGGCGTATTAAGGAAACCCCCTGGGAAAATCCACGGGTTCCGATTATCCTGCCCAGCGGGTTGCATAAGCTTAATGAGCACGGTGAAGAAATTACCATTACTGTTCCTGATTCAGATTCTGGTATTATGTTACGCGGACAGGGTAAATCTCAGGTGAATATCTGGTGCTGGCCAACAGGTTCGGGGGAGGTGTATGGTTACCGGATGGATGAGAGAATGCCCCCAGCTGTAAGAAGGGCTGTAACACCTAAAGTGAATGCCGATCATAATATTGGTGAATGGAATACGTTTAGAATCACATTGCAGGATGACTTCCTTACTGTTGTATTGAATGGAATAACAGTGATTGAAGGAGCTTACCTTCCCAATTTACCCGAA
>Ga0209536_100012953_pt1 | contig 12073 bp, 9 predicted proteins | sample DeeMarSeWOR28_12_FD_187461 | JGI IMG/M metagenome (GOLD analysis project Ga0209536, IMG submission 187461) | Marine sediment microbial communities from White Oak River estuary, North Carolina - WOR-2-8_12 (SPAdes) (version 2) | ecosystem: Environmental > Aquatic > Marine > Intertidal zone >...
CCGAGATCATTTCTTTCGGCGTTCCCGGAAACATCGTCTCAACCACGGTACTCCCGGCGGAAGTCACCCTGTATTCGATCTGCACCGGTTCCTGCTTTCCCTGCATCATGGTAACACCCTGCCAGGTTCCAGCCAGTCCCTTGAGTCGTTCAAAGTCCACTGAACCGGTATACGGCGCATGATCGCCCCCGCCCTCCCCGGCCAGCACAGGTGCACACACCGCCAGCAACATCATGATCATGTATTGTTTGAGTTTTCTCATACGTCCTCCTCGTACTTGTAATTACACCACTCCGTCAATCACTTCATTGTTCAACCACCCCGACCAGACGATCTAGACAGCCCGTCCAGCCCTCGCTGTGCAGATTGCGTGATGTTTCGCTTGGCAGTCTTTCATGCAACAGTTTCATGTCGGTCCCGCCATTTGCCTCGGTCAGCCTGATGGTTACCAGCATCTGCACGGCGTCCTCGTCGTGCTCCCATGCCCAGGTAAACACCAGGCTATGCGGCGCATCGATATGCAGGTACTCGCCGTAGACAACATGGATGCCATCATCTTCATGCATGGCGATACGGTACTTGCCGCCGACGCAAACATCCAGCTCATGGACCACGACCCTGAATTCATTTGACGGGGCAAACCACTGTGCCAGAGCCGTGGCATCCGTCCAGGCCCTGAAGACGGCTTCACGATCAGCATTGAAGTGACGCTCAAGCGTCAGGGAAAATTCGGAACCTGGCTGTGCACTCATAACAATCTCCTGACCTGGATGGAGAATTATTTTCGGTTGTGTTGGCCCTTTGCTGCAGTCTTGCCCAGGTAACTGTCAAGCCTTGCAAGGCGCACATCCCAGAACTGTCGATACCAGTCAATCCAGTCAGCCGCCTGCTGCAGGGGTTCGTGCTGCATATGACAACGCCTGATTCGGCCATCCTTCTCCCTGGATAACAGGCCGGCCCGCTCCAGTACATCGAGGTGTTTTGATATCGCCGGCAGGGACATGTCGAATGGCTCGGCCAGCTCGGTTACAGCGACATCTGCCGTTGCCAACCGCTCCAGAATGGCACGCCGCGTGGGATCCGACAGCGCCATGAATACCCTGTCCAGATTACCTGGATTATATTTAACCATATGGTTAAGTTAATAGCAGCCGCAACCATTGTCAAGCCGACCGACCTGTTCGGCTCATGAGACCCACAGGTATCAGGGACGATGTTCCGGCGCCCTCCCGTGCTGCCACATTCAACCAGCCCGTTGTGTCCTGCCTTACTCCGGTTCAACCAATGGCAATTCACCGGATCCTATCAGGCGCTCGGTCTCCTCGTGCATCGCCGCAACGTAGTCATTGAAATGATCATTCATATCAACGCTACCCGCTGCAAGACCGCAGACCTCTATTGCGATTCTGAAATCCCTGGTGAATTCCATCCGGTCCCAGTCGACTTCACGTTTATCCACTGTCTTGTGGAAGCGCTCGACGAACAGTGCGGCCGACGCAACCGCCAGTCTTCTCAGCACCTCGGAAAACTCCTGGCCCGATACGGTCAGGCTGGCCTCCTGTTCACCCGTGCGTTCGCCGGGTACCCATTCACCCAGTGAGACATGCAGCCGTCCAAGTGCACTGACCTCTTCAAGCAGCACCTCTTCAGGGACCGTCAGACCGTGGCCGTTGTCTGAAATCCTGACCGGAATACTGTCCCTGAATTCCACATCGAATCCGTTCGGCAGGCTCTCCCAACCGTTTATCACTTCTTGATTGTGCATGGTGTGCCTCCTCCACTCACTGACACTCGAATCAACCTCTCTATAAAGTCTAGTTCAAACCTGAAGAACGGGTGTTGCACACAAACTGGAGCACAGCTCACAAGTCAACCGATCCCTGATGCATGCTGATATTTATGGTATCCGGCCTGGGGAAATAGCTGATACACCGGTTGATTAACACGATAGGCGAACGGGGGCTTGTCACACTAGCGACACGGCTGGCATGACGCAAACCTGCCAGGTTTCAGTATGTACACTACGGAACCAATGGAGGAATTCGGTGGGCCTGAAGTATGAGCAACCCAGATACCCGCGACAGTGGCTGAACGGAAGAATACCCTGGCCAGCCTATTCTTGCAGCTGTTGACCCGGCCAGGTTCAGGCACTGTCAACCCGGGTAGGCGATCCCCCGAACCTGAAGCCACTGACGGAAACGCTCGATCTTGGATTCCAGTGAACAGGTTGGTGGCAGCGTATCCAGGTAATGGCCAAATTCAGATCTCAATGTAATCTGCCTTTGATCGTCGAGTTGCTCCCAGGGTAGAAGGTCCTCGGGCTCTATCGCTTTACTCATGATTCCACTCTCATACATACACAATGCAATACCAGTCTGTTGCGCAGCTGTTGCAGTTTACAGCAACACCCGGTCCGGCTTGTACCAGGATAACCCACATGCACATAACCATCAGCGCGTCACTGTAAACCTGTTTGTAATGGTCTTGATAAAAAAGATTCATACAGGTTTCACAGAGCCGTAACACCACGCGCCTGGAGACACCCACACAGCATAACTGCGCTCAATACATGCTTTCATGTTATGCGTACACCGTGTTGCATGTTTGATCAACATGATTGCAATCAGCAGACCTGATGCGGACATGACCAGTTATCTACCCCGGTTACGGCTGTAACTATCAACCTCAACCTGGAGCAGCCTGATAAAGAAAACACCGCTTGCAACATTCATAACCGCACTTGTATCCAGTGCCCATGCGGGTACATTCTTTGAACCCTGACGGCCCCGAACACCAACACCACACAGGAAGCAACTGCACCGTTTACAATTCCCACAAACCATTCGCAGGAATTTATTGCCAGTCGCGCCAGCATGGATGCCACAGATTTTGTAGTGGATATGGTGCCAAGGACATGTTACGGGCTTATTACATCTGCCTGCTGACACTGATTGGGTTACAGTACGCCAGATAAAAAAATGGCGGCTCGTAAAGGGGGAGAGAGCCGCCGTGACTTTGAAATGCTATTCGATTGTATAGGGTGCCAGTGAAGTATTTCAGCTTCATGACCAATACGGTGTAGGTGCAAGAAAAAACAGCGGCCCGTACTGGAGATCGAGCCGCCGTGTGCACACCACTTTGCATCGACAGCGATTTTACCAATGAAATATTGCAGCTTTATTACATCTGTATCGACCCGGCCATCTGACAGGACTATTGGGGAGAGAGGGTGCACCAAAAAAATGGCGGCTCGCAAAGGGGGAGAGAGCCGCCAGAGTGCCACCTCTAGGGGACTCTTACTCTATCGCAGAGTTATTACTGTTTTATGAAACCGTAAAAACGGCGTTTCTGACTGCCTGCTTATGCTGTTCGGGGAGGGTATGCCAGGTAAAAAGACGGCGGCTCCGTGTGAGGCGAGCCGCCGTTAAGTTCTATGTCAATCGGTTGGTATGTTGCCAATGAAGTATTACGGCTGTATTACATCTGTGATGGACCGAGCCACCTGGCGGGACTGTCGAAGGTGGGTACCACCTCGCAGGCACACTGCCACATCCACCATTCCCAGCTAAAGACATCTAGTCATTTCTCAACGCGTAACTATTTGAGTACCCTGCATGCAGCTTTATGTGCCCTGAGGTATCTCGACACGTAAACCTTGTGATTATTTGTCTCTTGATCAAGACAATCAACTTGCGCCAAAACGTTCTATATTTGTTGGTTTGCTATAAATATTATCTGTAACAAGCGTCCTCTTTTGCCATATCTGAGACCTTCCCGTGAATACTGGGCAGGTCCTGGAAGTACGTGTTCAGCGTTTCTGTCAGTGGCCAGGATTCAGGAGGTCGGTAACGGCAAATGTCTGCCTATAACAGGATGTTTAGTCGAATCTAACATTAACAATCACTTAACGGCGATTACGGCCTTCCCTGGACATATGGTTGTTCGTATGGAAGGTAAGAATGTACTGAAGCCTGAGATTAATATTCGGCTAACTTTTGCAATGTATCTTGAAAAACCACGTTATTTGATTTTAAGTCAGGGTGCTAAATGAGCACGAGACTGTTGCTAGTATTTTTCACAATGTTTATTTCAATCAGTGGCATTTCATATGCCGCTGATGTAACCCTGCCACCCGAAGATCTGATGGGTAAATGGATAGCTGGACCAGAGCAGGATTGTGGATCCAGTGCAGTCGAGTATGTAATCTTTCGTGAGAATGAAACTTTGGAAATCGGCAGGGGAACAAAACCGAATTCAGTAGGGTTTTGGGGTATCGAAGACAACATTATATCGACAAATCTTCTGGTCGCTCCTGGAGACTCAGATACTTCTAATGTGTTCTATAGGGGTAGATATACGTTTTCTTACGTGAGAGCAGAAATACTAGAAGCAAGCAAGAACACAATTGAGATCATCACTGGCACAACAGGCAATACCAAGCGGTCATCATTATCGAAATGCGAATAATGTTAATTTCGTAAAAGACTGCAACTGAGACTCAATCCCAGTTTGTCTACATGGTCCACGAGGTGCTCAAGGCAACGACCGAGGTTGTGATCACACAAGCTCCCTTCAACGAGGACCTGCAAGGATACGAATATACGGAACCGGCCGAAGAGCGACTGGTGTGCTTGCTTGGACTCGAAAATACAAGTAAGGAGATTGTAAAATGACTGTTCGCATAGGCATCAATGGTTTCGGCCGCATGGGCCGGTTGGGGCTACGTGCCGGCTGGGGTATGGAAGCGCTGTCGATCGTCCGGGTAAACGAGATCGCGACTGATGCTGCGGGTTCGGCCCACCTGTTAAAGTTTGATTCGGTACACGGCACCTGGGATGTGGATTGTGAGGCAGACGGCGAGGTAATGCTTGTCGGTGGTCAGCGTATTGCATGTAACCACGATCCAGCTATTGGCGAGACCGACTGGTCAGACTGTGACATCGTGATCGAGGCCACGGGTAAGCATCACAAGCAACCGGAGGCCCTGCAAAGCTACTATGACCAAGGAGTAAAGAAGGTCATCGTCGCCGCGCCGACCGAGGGCGCACTCAATATCGTCTATGGGATCAATGATCACCTGTACGATCCGGCCAGCCACCATCTGCTCACGGCAGCATCCTGCACCACCAACTGTCTGGCACCGGTAGTCAAGGTGATGCATGAAAATATTGGGATCGTGCACGGTTGCATGACTACCATCCACGATATAACCAACACCCAGACCATCGTCGACAAGGGTCACAATGATCTGCGTCGCTCCAGAGCCTGCGGCCAGTCTCTGATCCCCACGAGCACCGGCTCTGCAAAGGCGATTACCAAGATATTCCCGGAACTCACCGGCAAGCTGAATGGCCACGCAGTTCGCGTACCCCTACTCAATGCCTCGCTGACTGATTTTGTCTTTGAGGCGGCACGCCCGGTTACGGTAGAAGAGGTTAATGGATATTTCAAAGTGGCGGCCGAGAGTGAACTGCAAGGCATCCTCGGCTACGAAGAACGCCCGCTGGTGTCGGTGGATTATCTAAACGATCCGCGCTCGTCGATCGTTGACGCTCTCTCCACGATGGTGATCGATAGCACCCAGGTGAAGATCTATGCCTGGTATGACAACGAATGGGGCTATGTAAACCGCATGATGGACCTTGTTGGCAAGGTCGCTGAGAGCATGTAGCGCGTGGATGCTGCGACCCGAAACTATCTGGTAGTGACTGGTGGCTACTGGGCCTTCACTGTTACTGACGGCGCCATCCGCATGCTTGTGGTGCTGTATTTCCACCTGCTGGGTTATTCGCCGCTCGAAGTGGCCGTACTGTTCCTGTTTTACGAATTTTTTGGCATCGTCACCAACCTGGTCGGTGGCTGGCTTGGGGCACGCATCGGTCTGAACCTCACCATGCACATCGGCATGGGCTTGCAGGTAGTGGCATTGTTAATGCTCACGGTACCCGATGCCTGGCTGTCGGTCCCCTATGTCATGGCTGCCCAGGCCCTGTCTGGCATTGCCAAGGATCTTAACAAGATGTCGGCCAAGGCCAGCGTCAAGACGCTGGCCGGGAGTGGTAGCGAGTCGAAGTTGTTCCGTTGGGTAGCGGCATTGACGGGTTCCAAGAACGCTCTCAAGGGCGCAGGCTTTTTCGTCGGGGCGGCGCTACTGGAGTGGGTCGGTTTCCGCGGGGCTCTGGCCCTGTTGGCAGGCATGTTGCTGTTGGTCCTTATCGTGACAGCACAACTGCTGCCCAGGGGCGTTGGCAAAATGAAATCGAAGCCAAAGTTTACCCAGGTGTTCTCCAATACACCGGCGATCAACTGGCTGTCGGCGGCACGCTTTTTTCTATTCGGCTCTCGGGATGTGTGGTTTGTGGTGGGGCTACCCGTATTTCTCTATTCGGTGCTTGGCTGGAGCTTCACCAGGGTCGGCGGCTTTATCGCCCTGTGGGTGATCGGTTACGGCATCGTTCAGGCCAGCGCCCCCCGCCTGATCCGCCACAGTCACCACGGTCAGGGGCCGGGCGGTGGTACGGCAAGGCTATGGGCTTTTATTCTGGCGGCCTGCCCAGCGGCAATGGCGTTGGCGTTGCAGAACGGACTGGAACCGACCCCGGTGCTGGTCACCGGTCTGGTACTGTTCGGGGTGGTCTTCGCCATCAATTCGGCGGTGCACTCCTACCTGATACTGGCCTACTCGGACTTTGACAAGGTATCCATGAACGTTGGCTTTTACTACATGGCCAATGCCGGTGGACGCCTTGCCGGAACCATACTCTCCGGCCTGGTATATCAGACTCAGGGGCTGATCGGCTGCCTGTGGTGGTCCGCGGCGTTTGTACTGGCAGCTGCAGTGCTGTCGTTCAAGCTGCCCGCAGTCAAGTCACAGGCCGAATCCGGTAAGCAAGCGGTCCATATTTGACAAATAGCAGGCTGCCTCCACGGGGCCGGGAGGCCTCGCGGTTTTTTTACCTGATAGTTGCCCCACTCCTCCCCCGATCAAGACGCCTGGCTACCCTGTTGCGTTCGCCCCTGACCCTGCACCACTATGGGGCCTGCGGGTTTCCGGCACGCACCACGGGCGTGCGTGCTGCCTGTCTTGCAAAGACCGGGGAACGACCCGTATACCCTGCACCCCCATCGAAACCTGACTGCAAGTTCAATGCTTCAATTCAGTTAGGCCCTGTTTTCAATGACATAATTTTCCTGATTCGCCATGCACTCCCGTTTGACGAAGCAGTACACCCTGTCGGCATGAATCCTGCAAATGATTTACCACTGATTCATGGCCAAGCATGATCTGCACCTGCAAAGACCCGGTGCGGATCATGGCGCTTCACCAGAGGAATGCGCGATGAACGCACAAGCAGAGGCGGTATCGGAAAAACTGGCTGGCGACCTGAGCCGTACCGGCACAGACAAGTCGTCCATCAAGCGTGCCTTTCTGGACCACCTGTTCTTTCTGCAGGGAAAGTTCCCGACCATCGCGTCGTTCAACGATTACTACCTGGCACTGGCCTACGTTGTGCGCGACCGGTTGCTACACCGCTGGGTCAACACGGCCGCCACATTCACACGCGAAGGTTCACGCACCGTCGCCTATCTCTCGGCCGAGTTCCTGATGGGTCCGCACCTCGGAAACAACCTGCTGAACCTGGGGATCACGGACACCACACGTGTCGCCATGAAAGAGCTGGGGCTGGATCTGGAGGAGATGCTTGCCCAGGAAGAAGAACCCGGTCTGGGAAATGGCGGCCTGGGGCGCCTCGCTGCCTGTTACCTCGACTCCCTGGCGACGCTCGAGATTCCCGCCCTCGGCTACGGTATCCGCTATGAATACGGCATTTTCCACCAGGCCATTCGTGAAGGCTGGCAGGTTGAACTGACTGACAAGTGGCTGCGTAACGGCAATCCCTGGGAAATTGCACGGCCGGAGTGGACGGTCGAGGTGAAGTTCGGCGGCCACACGGAAACCTATACCGACGAGCAGGGACTGAAACGGACACGCTGGCATCCGGAGCGGATCGTCATGGGGGTACCGTACGACACACCGGTGCTGGGCTATCATTGCAATACCGCCAACACACTCAGGCTGTGGCGGGCCGATGCACCGGAGACTTTCGATTTCGCCGCATTCAACCAGGGCGATTACTACCGTGCCGTGGAGAGCAAGGTCACATCCGAGAACCTGACCAAGGTACTGTACCCCAATGACGAGGCCATACAGGGCAAGCAACTACGCCTCGAGCAGCAATACTTTTTCGTCTCCTGCGCCCTGCAGGACATGCTGCGCATTCTGTCCAGGCAGCGGCTGCCAGCGGATCAATTTCACGAAAAGTTCGCGGTACAGCTTAACGATACGCACCCGGCGATTGCCGTCCCGGAACTCATGCGACTGCTGATTGATGAGCATGGTCTCAGCCGGGAGATGGCATGGTCGATTACCGAGAAGACATTCGGCTATACCAACCATACCCTGTTGCCCGAGGCACTGGAATGCTGGTCGCTGCCGCTGTTCGAGCGGCTGCTGCCGCGCCACCTGGAAATCATCTATGACATCAACGAGCGGTTCCTGGACAGGGTTCGCATCTGGTGTATGGGTGATCCTGAACAGGTATCACGCATGTCCATCATCGGTGAGGACGGCGAGCGCAGCGTACGCATGGCCCACCTCGCCTGTGTTGGCAGCCATGCCATCAACGGGGTAGCGGCCCTGCATACCGAACTGCTCAAGACCAGTGTATTGAAAGACTTTCATGCACTGGCACCCGGGAAGTTCACGAACAAGACCAACGGTGTCACGCCACGACGCTGGATCGTGCTGGGTAACCCGCGACTGGCTGCACTACTTGATGACACACTGGGTCCGCGCTGGGCCAGGGATCTCGAGATGCTGCGTGGACTGGAACCGCTCGCTGAAGAGGCGAACTTCCGTGCCCGCTGGCGCGACATCAAGCGGCATAACAAACTGAATGTCGCGCATTACCTGCGGCAATGCACCGGCGTGGCCGCCGATCCCGACTCGATGTTCGATGTCCAGGTCAAGCGCATCCATGAATACAAGCGGCAGCACCTGAACGTGTTGCATATCATTGCCCTGTATAACCGCATTCGGCAGGACCCGGATGCCTTTGTACAGCCGCGCACCTTCATTTTTGCCGGCAAGGCCGCGCCCGGTTATCACCTCGCCAAGCTGATTATTCGCCTGGTAAACGGTGTCGCCGATGTCGTCAACCGCGATCCGCTGGTTGGCGGCCGCCTGAAGGTCATATTCCTGCCAAATTTCAACGTCAGCATCGGTCAGCGTATCTACCCGGCAGCCGACCTGTCAGAGCAGATATCAACGGCGGGCAAGGAGGCCTCCGGAACCGGCAACATGAAGTTCTCCATGAACGGGGCATTGACCATCGGCACACTGGACGGCGCCAATATCGAAATCAGGGATGCGGTCGGCGAGGAGAATTTTTTCCTGTTTGGTCGAACGTCAGATGAGATCGATGTATTATCACAGCAGCAGCGCGGACCACAGGAGTTTATCGAAGGCAACACCGAGCTTCGGGAGGTGCTGCAGTTGATACGCAGCGGACTGTTCTCTCGTGGCGACACCGGGCTGTACCAGCCGCTGCTCGATTCCCTGACCTGTCATGACCCGTTTTTCGTATGCGCCGACTTTGACGCCTATGCTGCCTGCCAGAAACAGGTATCAAATGCCTTCCAGGACGAGGAGTCCTGGGCACGCATGTCCATTCTGAACACGGCGCGCATGGGCTGGTTTTCATCGGACCGTTCGATACGGGAATACTGTGAAGACATCTGGAAGGTGTCACCCGTCCCCGTAAAGCTGAATGGCAACGATGGCCTGGGATTCTTGCAGAGCCTGCAGTGACATGAGCATAGACTGGAAAAGTTACGATCCCGGCGAGTTCTATGACGAACTGATCAGCACACCCGGGTACGCCCGCGCGCCGGCCCGCAACCTGACGGCATGGTTACGATCATTGTCACAGGAGGAGTTGCAGATACGCAAGGACGACGCCGAACTGGCCATAATCGACAAGGGCGTCACCTTCACGGTCTACAGTGATGGCGAGAACATTGACCGTGCATGGCCATTTGACATCATTCCACGTGTCATACCGATACGTGAGTGGCGCCGTATCGAGGAAGGCCTGAAGCAGCGGCTACAGGCACTCAACCTGTTCATCAATGACCTTTATCATGAGAAGAAAATTATTCGCGACAGGATTGTCCCGAAATCACTGATCGAGAAATCCAAGGGGTTTCGCAAGGAATGTGTCGATATCACCCCTGTCCACGGTGTCTGGGCCCATATTTGCGGCAGTGACCTGGTACGCGACAGCGACGGCAGCGTCTATGTTCTCGAGGACAATTTACGTGTCCCCTCGGGTGTTTCCTACATGATAGAGAACCGCGAGGTAACCAAGCGGGTACTCCCCGAGATGTTCGAGAACAACAACATCCTGCCTGTCGATGATTATCCCGACCGGCTACTGGAAATGTTGCAGTCCATCGCCCCCGGCCGGCGCAAGAAGCCCGAGGTCGTGGTGCTGACACCCGGTATCTACAATTCAGCCTACTTTGAACACGCCTTTCTTGCCCGCAGCATGGGCGCCGAACTGGTCGAGGGCAGCGACCTGGTAGTGGAGAAGGACGATTGTGTTTACATGAGAACCATCCAGGGGCTGGCCCGGGTCGACGTCATCTACCGACGCATCGATGACCTGTACATTGATCCAGAGGCATTCATTCCAGAGTCAACGCTGGGCGTACCCGGCCTGATGCGCGCCTGGCGCAAGGGCAACGTGGCACTGGCCAATGCACCGGGTTGCGGGGTAGCCGATGACAAGGTGGTGTACTCCTATGTACCTGACATCATCCGCTACTACCTGGATGAGGACCCGCTCTTGCCGAATGTCCCGACCTATCGATGCAACAACAAGAAGCAGCGAGAGCACGTGATAGCCAACCTGGAAACCATGGTGGTCAAGCCGGCAAATGAATCGGGCGGCTATGGCATGCTGGTGGGGCCACAATCATCGGCAAGGGAACGCGAGGAATTCCGGCGTCTGATCAGTACCAATCCTCGCAACTACATCGGCCAGCCGGCGCTGAGCCTGTCGACCGCACCGACACTGTGTGACCACATGCTGGAACCGCGACACCTGGACCTGCGTCCCTTTATCCTGCAAGGCAGGGATACCTACGTTACCGCCGGCGGACTAACCCGGGTCGCCATGAAAAAAGGGTCGCTGGTCGTCAATTCCTCACAGGGTGGCGGTAGCAAGGACACCTGGGTGGTAGACAACGAGAGTGCATGATGCTGTCGCGGGTTGCCAGAAGAATCTACTGGATGGCGCGCTACATCGAGCGTGCCGAAAATACCGCGCGTCTGGTAAACACCTATAATTTCCTGTTACTGGATCTGCCACGCGGCACACACATTGGCTGGGATATATTGCCCGTGATTACCGGCGGCTATCAGCTGTTCAGCGATCGCTACCAGCGCCATGATGAGCGTAACACCACCAAATTCCTGCTCGCCGATAACGACAACCCGGGGTCGCTGCTCAACTCGATTTCCAGTGCCCGCGAAAACGCCAGGACCTCGCGAGAAGTGCTTCCAGGACAGGCCTGGGAACAGATAAACGAGTTACATCTGTATACAGACGCCCGCATCAATGATGCCATACCGCGTCGCGGACGTTTCGGTTTTCTCACCGAGATCATCCACCGCTGCCAGCAGCTGACAGGGCTGCTGGCTGGCACCATGAGCCATGATAATGCCTATGATTTCGTACGCATCGGCCGTAACCTGGAACGGGCTGACATGACCACGCGTGTTGTCGATATCGGCGCCATGAGCACACAGGGCACCGAGGACCCCGGCAACCTCGATGTACATGTGTGGACCAGCATGTTGAAGGCACTGAATGCCTACCAGATGTACCGCAAGGACATGCAACCCGGCGTTCACAGCGCAGAGGTAGTCAGCTACCTGTTTCAGAATACCTACCTGCCACGCTCTGTTGCACATTGCCTTGACCAGGTGGAAGAGTGCATCGGCAAT
>Ga0209536_100012954_pt1 | contig 12073 bp, 10 predicted proteins | sample DeeMarSeWOR28_12_FD_187461 | JGI IMG/M metagenome (GOLD analysis project Ga0209536, IMG submission 187461) | Marine sediment microbial communities from White Oak River estuary, North Carolina - WOR-2-8_12 (SPAdes) (version 2) | ecosystem: Environmental > Aquatic > Marine > Intertidal zone >...
AAAGAACACTTGAAACCAAAATTGCTATGACTATTCCAACAATAAATGTTGTCATGGAGATTTCCCCTGCTTTTTGACTCATTTTTTCACCTCCTCCAACCAAACCAAGAATTTAACCTAAGATGTCTTTAGTTCTACAAAAGATTTAAGCCTGATTTCCGAAGATGCTAACCAAATAACTTAATCTGACATTAAGTATTTAATTGAAAAAACCTGTTCTTTAGATTCGTTTGTTTGGAAACGGTTGATGAAAATCTCCTCTATAAACTGTGCACATACATTTTTTCTTTGGGCGCGCGCACTAACATTTTATAAAGATTAATAAACTAAAAGACGGTTTACTTGAAATAATGGGATTTCTGAGGCTTAACCCAGATTGACTTTTAGGAGAAAGACAGAAGAAAACAACCAACAGCTTTGATTATTTTCATTTTTTCTGAGTTAAGCCTTTTCAGGCCCCTAAAAGTAAAAATTCAAATGCATACGACGTTATTTAAACTTTTTTAATATTTTACAGAACTGTTTGTTAAAAAATTAACCTTTTTTTTAAAATTAACTAATTGTTTGCGAATATTAAAAACGTTCTGTATGCCATAGAATCACCATGAGACACTAAACTCTAGTTTAATAGGTTCTAAAGCTAATCTTTTTTTACAACCTGGACATTTGTTGTTAATTTATCTTCGTAGCTGTCCACACATACAACACTAAAACCCATCAATATACCAAAAAGAGCCCAAAAAAACTGAATATACTGATTTAGATTGTTAGAATAAAATTAGAGCAGAGAGTGAACCGAGACTAAAACTTTTGTTAGCTAATCAGTTTTGTTTTTTACTTTGGTACAGATTTTTTGGGGGTTATTAGATGAAAAGACAAATTTACGACCTACGTTTGGAACTATTTCAACAGCATTTCCAAATGATGTAGTATAAGCTGTGGAACCATCAAGACCATACCTGACTCCAATTCCTCCATACCTTCCAAAAGATGCCTTGGTAACTCTGCAAGATGTTATTTCAGTCAATCTTATTGATTTTTTATTAAAAAGTCCATATTTGACAGTAAGTTCATTAGTGCTAATTTTTATTTCAAGTCCTCTGTAGTTCCAAAATAAAAAGAGTACAAAAGTTAACACGCCCCAAGCAAAAATTAATCCATAATAATCTTCGGTTGTAATGTTTCCAAAAACAATTAATAAAATAGTTCCAATACTAATAAGAAATGAAAAGCTAATCATCAAAAGTCTAACAAGGTTTCCGGCAGGAACCCATTCTTTAAAAGCAATATTTTCCATGACAGAATAATAGTAAGACGATAATTTATTCTTTAAATGAAAAAAGATGTTTGACCAAAATAACACACATGTTTGAATAAGCGAAAATAATTGATAGAATCCGAATTTCAATATGTAAGGGTAGTAAACAGACTAAAACCGTCAGAAAACCAAAGTAATCTATGTATCGGTTAACCTAAAAATTTTAACTTGATTTTAATATATTTTTTTGGTGGAAAAAAGGTTTGATCAAACATTTGCTAAGAGTCTCTATATGACAGTTAATGTTCCGTATTTGCCTGTGGAAAGTTGCAACACATCTCTAAAAGATTTAGCATAACCTTTCTCGATTTTCACTTTATCGCCAACCTTAACTTGGCTAATCTGTTCATTCCATAGCGTTAAAGTTATAATTCCTGTTTCATCTTTAAGTGTAGCATCTGCAACCATTAAAGCTCGGTAACCAAATTTACTTCTTACCTCACGGGCGTAAGATTTCTCTGTAACTTCTGCTTCAATGTTGATTTCATTATCTCCCTCTTTAATATCGCTTATTTTCACTCTATTCACATCCTTTAAACTAACTCTTCCAGCTCATTATAAGATCATTCCCCTTCTCAACCATGACCAACCAACTCAAAAGGCTTATTGTTCGATTGATTGATCAAATCAGTGAGAATCAAAGATAATTCAATTGAATATTCTGACTTAGAGTTATTATGATTTGAATCACTTCTGAATTACCAACACCTAAAGATGATATAGTTTTCACCATTTCCAATTATAATATCCGTTTTTCAAATTTAATAATTCAATATACACTGTGCCATTTCAATGACAGCTACAAGAAGTTTAAAATTTATATTTATTGAACATTCAGTTCTTCCAGAACAATAACAACTCTTGTAAGTTGTTTTTGAATAATGAACCTTTATTGTTCTGAAATTTTTAGTTTTAACTAAAGGAATGTTTTGGCTGTCTCGTTCATCTAAATTGATATTGAACATTTCGTTCAATTCAGTATAAAGATATGTTATAGTGTCGAATAGATAGTCTTGTGTTAGCACGGAAAAGTCCTGTTTAGTTAAGTCATGTTTTCTTTGTCTTTCTTTAATGCTCTTTCATAAATTTCCTTCAGCATCATTATTCCATGGAAGAGATCATCTGTTTTTTGTTTTTTCAATGAGAATGAGCAGTATCCCAATCAAAATAAAACTGAACCATCAGGGGGAGATAAAGAACAGTTTTAGATTGAGATACCGCTCTCTTTTAGAGGCAATGTAGTTACAAATAAATTTTACTAAAAGCCAATTCATATATTTCTTATAATTAGAAAAAAAGGATTAGTGCAGGCGTCTCCTGAACATCCTGCGTTATTCACTGCAGTGACCATTGAAGATGCATTAAATTCACTTAGAGAAGTTAAGTTAGAAGAAGCACAGCTAATAAAACAAAAGAAAGCTGAACTCTTATCAAGATGGCAATCTATTATTTAAAATGGTTCTGAACCATAGTTTTGGATTCAAATTATCGAAAAGTTCAAAATATTTCTTCAAAGGGTAATTTAAAAAACTCAGCTGAACGGGGGACTTGATTTAATCTAAGTTTAGGTTACCATTATTCGAAAGAACCAACCTATAACAAAAAGCAATCCCAACGAACCCAAAATTGTTAATAGACGAAAGCCAAATGATTTCAGAACATGGTTAGGATCATTTTCCATCATTTTTCACCCCAATAACACAAAAATAATGTTGGTCATAATTAGACACAAAAATCATTAAATCTGTTATGAATTGAGAATTAAGTTTGTAGATTACTTAAAAATATCAAAAAAACAATGATCTTCATTGCAAAGTCCTTTGCAGAAAGAGGGCTTTTTATTGTTGAAAGCTGGACAGCCTTAACAAAAAATTGACAGAATTAAACAAAAATAATAATCTATCGTTATCCAGTTCAATATTACATATTTTTATTTAAAACAGTAATTTTTGAGAAGTGATGGCAAGGTAATAGGGCTGTGCGTGCTTCTAGGCCATAAGATAGCTAGGTTCGGTGTTAAGAGGTAACACGCTCACTCTCTGTTTCAGTTAGCATTATGCTAGCCAATTAGTTTCAGGTTCAGTTAGCCAAAGCCAACAGGTTCTGATTTTGACATAGCTGCTAACTCTACTTCCGTTACCAACAGCTATTTGTCCCTTGCCACCAGAAAATTATTGTTCTTTTCTTGTTTATAGGCTTTGTTGACCAAAAAAATTTTCAAAAAATCTAAAAAATTAGTTTAAATAATTCTCGGAATAAAAGAAAAAATAAGTTTCAAAGACATCTCTTTTACATTCTAAACGGGCGAGAATTAAAATAGTGCATAAACTTTTATAGTAAGCCATAAAATCAGAAACATCAAGTTAATTCGTTTCAGAGGGAAAAGCGTGAAAATCGCCAAAAGCGTGAAGGCAATCTCAAAAATTTTGTATATACTAATTCTGCTTTTAGCCATGATAATTGGCTCAATCTTTTCGTACATGATTCTAGCAGGTTATTATCTAAGCTTAGAAACAAACATTCCGGAAAAACCCACAATTTCAATAATTGATGTAAACTTGAACGTTCAAAATGCTGAATCATTTTCCATAAATGTACTTAATCCAACATACTCACCATCAGACGCAATAATTACAGAAGTTTATGTTCTAACACAAAACAGTCAACTAGACAAAATATTATCTATTAGCCCTACATTGCCCTATGAACTGGGCATAGGAAAAAATGAAACATTCAATTGCGCTTGGAACTGGGGAAACTACATCGGCGAAACACTGAAAGTCGTTTTAGTGGTTCAAGATGGATCAGGCGCAGTTTACGAAGTGGAAACAGTAGAAGTTGAACTTGATATAACAGCAGCAGTTTTTGATACAACAGACAGCAAGCACTTCAACTTAACAATCCGTAATCCACCTTACTCTGCTATCGACCTTAGCCTAACAAAGATAATGGTGACAATGGATAATGGAACAACATTTAACGTACGCGAAGTAACACCCCCGATTCCTACAACACTATACATAGATACGTACAATACATTCAAGTGTACATGGGACTGGACAACTTACAGAGGCAAAAATGTAACAGTTAGCGTGTATACTTCACAAGGTTATGAATATAGCATAACTAAACCGACACCAAACCCTGCACAACTAATAATAACTGACGTTAACTTTGATACATCCAACTTTACAGCCTTTGATATTATCGTTAAAAACTCCGAAAACTCCATAGAAGAAGCAAGTATAAAAACCGTTCAACTACAACTAGAAGACTCCACAATAGTAAACGCAACTATAGAACAGCCAAAAGAAATACCATATACACTACAAATTGGCAATACAGTTACATTACGTTGTCTATGGAATTGGGTTGATCATAGAACAGAATCAATTATAGTTGCGGTACAAACAACGGTAGGATACATTGGATACGCCCAAAGCGAAACACCCTAAAAACTAATGCTAATTAATCAACATAAAAGAAATAAAACGCCTGCAAAAAGCAGGCTAAAATTTTCTCTAAGCATCTAAAAAATTGGTGTACCCTCGTTTGGGTCCCTTCTTGCTTTCTCGAATGCTTGGAGAATCTGCTTTGTTACTGGACCAATCTTCCCACTTCCAATCACCCGATTGTTTACTCTACTAATTGGAGCAATTTCAGCCGCGGTTCCGGTAAAGAATGCTTCGTCTGCACTAAGCAATTCGTTAGGTGTAATGTTTCGTTCAATGACATCGTATCCAAGTTTCTTTGCGAGCCTAATTACCAACGCTCGAGTTATACCCTTTAACGCTCCTGAGGACAAAGTAGGAGTGAGAATTGTATTTTTTTGCACGATAAAGATGTTTTCTCCTACTCCTTCACAAACGTAACCAGATTTATCAAGACAGATGGCCTCATCTGCACTGACGTTGTTAGCTTCAATTTTACCCAATATGCTATTCAAGTAGTTTAGAGACTTCAATTCGTGAGTAGCAGAATCCACTGAATTACGCCTTATCCAAGTTATGACCGTGTTTATTCCATTCTCAAGCTTCTCTGGTGAATGTAACTGCAGCTGTGGCTCAGTAATTATTATTATTGTTGCTTTTGGACATTTTCTGGGATCAAGTCCCAAGTCTCCAAGACCTCTAGTGACCACAAGCCGAATGTAGGCGTCTTTGAGGTTGTTTTTCCTAAGAGTTTCAAGCACAGCTTGCATAAGCTGCTCTTTTGTCAGGGGTATAACCAGAAAGATTGGATGGGCAGAAGCAAACAATCTATCTATGTGCTCTTTTAGTTTGAAGACGACACCGTTGTATGCTCGTATTCCTTCAAACACTCCGTCTCCGTAAAGGAGGCCGTGGTCATACACTGAGATTTTAGCCTCAGATTTTGGATAATATTTGCCATCGATGTAGATAAGCAACTCATTCGTCATGCCAATCTCTCCGTTGAATGTAGAACTTCATGAACAAATATATTTAAATATTGACTTAAGATCTCCGCAATTTTGTAAAATGGTCAAAGTATATTCTTTATAAAACCAATACAACGACCATCAGTATTAAATAGCAAACATTTAATCTGATGCCTCTTGAAAGGGATTTTTAGAAAGCAAATTGAGGTCGTTTTGACAGTAGCTTAGGCAAACCTAAAGGCTTGAAAGGCTTGTCTTTTGTCTCCTCAGTTATTTCATTTACTAATTCTTGGAGTTTTAGGCTTCTGATCTGTTTTCCAGCATTCCTGTCTCGCACTGGCAAAACATCTGAATTCAATTCCTTCTCACCAATAACCAGGACGAAGTTTACCCACTCTTTCTCTGCTGCCCTGACCTTCTTTCCTAAACTTAAGGGTCTATCGTCCACATCAACACGTATATTATTACGTTCGATTTGTTCCATAAGCTTCTCAGAAACTTCCAAGAACTTTTCAGAAACAGGAACAATTCTAACCTGAGTAGGAGCCAACCATAAAGGCAGTATTGGAGCTTTACCCTTCAAAGAATCTCTGTGAGCTTTTTCTAGCAGAGCATAAACATCTCGTTCGATTCCACCACTTGGACTACAGTGAAGAACTAACGGATGTTGCTTTTCACCATTTTCATCAACATATGTCATATCGTAGTGTTTAGCGTTTTCTATGTCTATCTGATCGGTTGAAAGCGCAGAAGCCTTGTTTAAGTTATCAACGAAATTGAATTCCCACTTTAAAACAAAGTAAAAGAACCGCTCTTCCCACATCTCAACAAGAACAGGCTTACCAAACAGCTTAACTATACTTAGAACAAAATCCTTATTTTGCTCGTAAAATTCCTTAGTTACCCTAATTGCTAACTCAAAATCAGAGTCCTTACTAAGTTCAAGCCCATCTTCTAATATCCCCATGGAAAGCTTGAATCTGACCAAAAACTCTTGTTTAGCTTGCTCCAAGTCAGCGACTAAAGCGTGACAGTCAGGCATCGTAAAACATCTGAGCCTACGTAATCCTGTTAATTCACCGCTTTTTTCTCGTCTAAATGAGTATTTTGTTAACTCATATATCCGTAAAGGAAGCTGGCGATAACTAAACTGAGCATCATGAATCATTAAAAATTGACCAAAACAGGCGCTGAACCTCAAAAAAAAGTCCCTTTTATCAGAACACAATAGGTATTGGCGTGCAGGAAATCGTTGAAGGTAATGTGCAATAGCAGGATGCTCAATATCATACATGATTGGAGTTTCTACTTCCATTCCACCATACTCAATTACTTTTTCAGTAACGTATTGTTCAATCAATGACTTTATCAAACGCCCCTTAGGATACCACCGCAAATTTCCAGGATCACTTCCGGGTTCATAATCAGCAAGTTCTAGGCGCTTCATTAATGGAACATGAGGCGGATCCTGATTTACTGCCCTGACTTTCTTGATTTCGTATTTGGCTAACTTTTCTAAACATTTGCAATCCTTAAAACGAAACTCCACTACGGGAGTTAGTTCTCCATCAGGCTTTAGAATATACCAATATGATTTGAGTTTCTCTTCTGCTTTGAGGGCTTCACAGATGCCCCCTTCCTCTTTTTCCGTTACAGATTCAGAGGTTACAATTCTAAGATGCTCAGCTAAAGGATGACCTTTAATTGAAATAGAAAATTTTTTGCACCATCCAAACGGAGAAGAATAAGTTTCGAGTCCCATCTCTTTAGCGATGTTTCTCATTTCTTTTAGAATCTTTAGCGCGTCTGATGGCTTTGCCAGGTTGCTACTTAGATGCGCATATGGATAAATCAGAATCCTATTGACTTTAAGAGCGTCCAATGAAACTTTTGTGTTTTCCATAGCTTTCCTAGCAACAGCTATATCATCTCCGCTTTCAATTGCAGTGAACAGTACTACAACATCTTCTAGGCGATCATGCTGTTTTTCGGGTTCCTCGGCCATAGTGATTTCTTTCGCTATAGCCTGGTATTCTATAAAGTCAGAATGTAATTGCAGAATCTTCAAAAGTTCCAGCCAGCTTTATTAAACGATTCAGAAAAAAATAGCGAACAAAAACAGGCTAGTTTAAGCATTAACCGCTGTGCCTCCATTTTTCAAGAAGCTTATCTTTTTTGCTTCCTTTCTTGTATTCTTTGTAGTGGTCTCGACAAAGGTAGGAACGTCGATTTTCATCAACCTTTAAGCCTGCTGCTGCAACTTTATCTCGAGCAATAGAACGAACTGCTTCTTTATCGCAGTTTTTAACGCTACATTTTACTCCCTTAGCTATTCTACCCACACAACTCACCGGACTTTAACGTATTTAGTCAAAATAATGTAAACAGCATCCTAAAATGTGTTGCCAAAGACGAGTTCGAAGAATGCTTTCTGTTTTGACGATAAACAATAAATGACTAAAAATTTTCTATTATTTCCGCTTAGAAAGCAAGTTGATAACTTAAGTGACATGTATTTTCGTGAAAAAAACGTAAGGTATATGAACACAGTCTGGTGATACTTAATAATCCCCGTTTAATTTACAGTAATTGAGGAAAAAAGATGCCAGTCAAAAGAAAATCCAGAGGGAGAGCAAAAGGAAGCAAAGGAAAAGGTTCACTTGTTCAATGCCAAGGTTGTGGTCAGCAGGTTCCCCGCGATAAGGCCAAAAGAGTTTCACGGAGAATCTCTTTAGTTGACTCACTCTTATACAAGGAACTCAGGCAGAAAGGCACATACATTTCTAGCAGCACCGAAACAAAATACTATTGTGTCTCATGTGCAGTTCATCGTGGTGTAGTAAAAGTGCGCTCTAAAAACGATCGAAGAACAGGCCCTCCTCCAAGAAGAAGGTAAAAGTCAAACAAACAATCTTTCTTTTCTGTTTATTTTAGCGCTTTTCGGAAATATAGTGCCCTTTGAATAACAGTCAAGTTTGTGAGGACGGCAAGAAGTAGCACACCCCAGTTTAGAGCGTCAATCCACACATAACTTACAAAACTTGCTACAACAATTATCATTATACGTTCCGCACGTTCAGCTAAACCTACAGACTCCATTTTAACTCCTGATGCCTCTGCTCTTGCCCGAGAATAACTGACAAGCAAAGAACCCATTAGTGCTAAAAGTCCCCAGTGAAGTTCTGTTAATCCCCCCAGAATTATCCCTGAAATGACAATGGCATCGGCGTATCTGTCAAGAATAGAATCAAAAAATCCACCAAATATTGTGGTTTCTCCGTAAATTCGGGCTATTACTCCGTCTAGGGCATCAAACAAACCAGAAACAAGCAACAATAGCGGGGCAACTATCAGCAACGGCAAATAAAGATTCCATTTCCAGTATGCTAAGGCAGAAACCAACGCAATAACTAACCCAAGAATGCTGACATGATTTGGAGATAAACCCAACTTATGAAACATAGCAGCATTAGAACCAAGCCAAGACTGCACACGCTGTTTAAGTTTTGTCAGCATCCCTAATAGTCTCCAAACTAGTTTTTACCTTATGTAAACAAACCGTTTAAACAATTTTTTATACCTAGTAAGCTAAAGCAACACGAACAAAATTCAATGCTTGCTCTCCACATACAACACATTTTCCATCTATCGTTTGTTCGATATCTTCAGGAATTCCCAAGAGCCTTGCCTCAACCGAATCTTCTAAACTGTGACCACACGCATCTTTTCCGCACCATAGAACTTCAATTATGCCTGTTTTTCGTTTAAGCAGACTTTTAGCTTCAGAAACACTGTTCACCCTGAAAACGCGTTTCTTAATGTAAGTTTCTGCGTTTTCCTTCAGATCATGAGTAATTTCTTTTGTTGAGGTATCTATGCCAGAAACTATGTCACCCATTTTTATTGGCTGTTTCTTCAAATTATCCCGTCTAACAACTATCACTACCCCATTATCCAGATCACGAGGACCAATCTCAACCCGTAGTGAAACACCTCGAAGTTCCCAATAATAGAACTTGTTTCCAGGCGTCAAATCATTACGCATATCTAACTCAACACGAAAACCAGCATCTTTCAATGTGGCAGCAACTTTTTTGCAAGCTTGGTTTATTTCTTTTTGTTTTCCTTTGTAGGGAACAGGAACAACAACTACTTGTATGGGAGCAATTTTCGGAGGCAAAACTATACCATTGTCATCCCCGTGTGCAATTAAAACAGCTGCAATTCCACGTCCAGAAATTCCATAACTCGTAGTCCAAATATACTCCTGATTGCCATCTTTAGTCTCATAAGTTATGTCAAAAGCTTTTGCAAAATTTTGTCCAAGATTATGCACTGTTCCGATCTGTAACACTCTACCATCAGGACACAATAAATCAAAAGCCAAAGTATACAAAGCACCAGCAAACTTGTCCCAATCAGGTCTTCTGGAAACAACATACGGAACTCCAACACTATCAAAAAATTGCTTGTAAAGGTTTAAAGCATCCTGCACCTGTTTTTCAGCTTCCTCTGCTGTAGCGTGGCAGGTATGAGCTTCCTTGAAGGGCTCAACTTCGCGCATTCTTATGATAGGACGGGTTGCTTTTGTTTCATGCCGAAAAACGTTTACCACCTGATACAGTTTCATCGGTAAATCAGCGTGGGAGCGAATCCAAAGCTTAAGCATCGGAGCAATAACAGTTTCGCTTGTAGGACGCAACGCATACCTGACCTTTAGGGGTTCGAAACCACCATATGTTACCCAGAAACATTCACCCTCAAAGCTCTTCACATGCACAGCCTCTTGAGCTAAAGATGTTTCAGGAATCAACAGCGGAAACAGAGTTTCATCATGTCCTGTATTATCTAATAAGTCACGTAATACTTGAAGAACGTTTTTTCGTATCTTAAAACCGTAAGGCATCCAAACTCCAGAGCCTTTGATAGGGTAACGATAATCAAATATTCCCGCATTAATTAACACATCGCGGAACCAGTCACCGAACTGAGCACTCCATTTCTGTCTCTTTACAGGCAAATTTTACACCTTCAAACCTTAAGCTGTAATTGACCATATTAAAAACTGTATGATATTTAGGTTATTGCACGCCCAAATTAAAAACAAATTTTGTTTGATGCCCAACCAATGTCCAACTCATCTAAGGCACTCTGCTTTGGAACACCAGTTTCACTCCAACCCATCATATCATAATACAAAAGCTTCGCCCTTTGAAGATCTTCAGCATCAATTTCAGCTTTCATTGTACCTGACGTTCTAGACTTAAAGAACCGTGGAGGAAGCCAATCATCTTTCTCAGTGAAGCCTTCTCTGAGATTAAAGATCCTAGCCAGCGTGTTTCCTCGTTGCACTACCTTCATCAACTCAAAAGTGGAGGTGTTCCAGCCAGTAACTGCTCGTACAATCTCAACTTTCTGTGTGACACTCCATGGAGTAAACAGACACATTGTAAGAAAATTGTTTAGTGTACGCCATTCACTAACGTATTTGTATAAGCGCACTTTTTTGGGTCCAAAATCTTCAATAGGAATTGCTTCTAAAATTCCTAAACTGCGGTAGCTTTTAGGAAGTACAGGATACAAAAAAGTGTCATGAATATTATGAACATGGTCCGCACCAGTAGGAGACACCGCATATCCTAAAGCTTCACCCCGTTTTAGTCGGGGATCATGCATAGGAACTTCTTCACCTTTAACGTGAACAGCAAACTCTTCAGCCCCGTTGCCGATTTTTTCAGCTACACGCTTCGTACCTTCAGCCAACAACAGACCTAAGCCACGTTTTTCACCAATTAATTCAACCACTTTAAGCATCGAGTCTGCATTTCCAAAACTCAAGTCCATTCCCCCGGTGTCCTTTTTTGTGAGCAAACCATGTTCATAGCATTCCATGGCGAAACTGATTGTTGTCCCGGTGCTTATTGTGTCTATAGCATACCTTTGGCATAGTTCGTTTGCTTTGCATATTGCTTTAAGGTCTGATATTCCACAGTTAGATCCTAAAGAAGCCAACGTTTCGTATTCTGGTCCACCATACATTGGGTCTACAGTCCACGGTTCATCAACTTTTACTTCTTTTTTGCAGGCAACAGTACAGGCATAACAGGTTCCCATTCCTACGCTAACATCTTTTTTTATTGTCTCAGCTGAAATTTTATCTACTTCCGAAAAATCTCCATCTCTAAAGTTTCGAATTGGAAGATTCCCAGTCTCCTCCATGGCATCCATCCCAACGCCAGTTCCATAAGTGTGAAGAGCACCAGCAAGCGAGTCTATGTTTTTTACCATCCACTGGGCGAGCTTTCTTAGTCGCTTTGGTTTATGAACAACAACTTTTCCGGTTCCCTTAACTGCAA
>Ga0209536_100012955_pt1 | contig 12072 bp, 14 predicted proteins | sample DeeMarSeWOR28_12_FD_187461 | JGI IMG/M metagenome (GOLD analysis project Ga0209536, IMG submission 187461) | Marine sediment microbial communities from White Oak River estuary, North Carolina - WOR-2-8_12 (SPAdes) (version 2) | ecosystem: Environmental > Aquatic > Marine > Intertidal zone >...
ATGGCTGTTCTCTTATTAATTTATGAACCAATGGGCCAAGAAGGAACGCTGATTTTGCAAGCAGTATTGAGTATATTAAGCGGATTTCTGGGCGCCAATCTTGGATTAGTCATGAGAAAAGGGAAACTAGAAAACAATCAATGAGGCACATAACTAAATGCCCCCCCGAAACCTACGAAAAATGCCTTGAGACTGTGTATTACAAACAAGCAGACGACTTAAATGAAATGTCCTAATTGCGGGTTTGAGAATCCTGATTCAGCTGAATGGTGCGCCTGTGGTTATGATTTTCAGAAAAAAGAAATGATGAAAACGCCACCTTATCGTCTAGCGTCGTGGAGAGTACCGGTAGCGTTCTTAATTGTGGTCGTCACGTGGTTTGCGTGGTTGTTTGTTGCTGGAATATTTATGGAATCGGGGAATATGGCTGCATACTTAGTTATTAATCTTCTAATTTCCCTTATCGGATTTAATTTATTCGGACGCATTGTTCGCAAACGATGGCACTTATCCGTAATCATGCTCTTACCTGTTATATTCCACTATGGTCAAATATTAATAGAGGTTTCAAAATTCACACACACGGAACTTCTATGGTCTACCATATACACTTTTATATTTGTGGCAAGTAGCCTTTTTAGTGCATATGCTGGTTCAACCGTAAGAAAAAAAGAGTTCAAAGAAAATAAACATATAGGCAATGTAACCGAATGACCTCCGCCGAAACCCACGAAAAATGCCTTGAGACAGTCCGCGAGCAATTCCGCATCATGGAAAGCATGTCGAATGTCCGCTTCTGGCCGATTGCAGCCATCTGTCTAAACGTTCAGGGTAATGGGTCCTTCCTAGAGCCACTCAAAGCGGGTCATTCGCCGTAATAATTCCTGTTAATTACGAACATTTACTTATAGAACCTAATATAGTGAACTTACAATAACATTCAATTAAATGTTATTAAATTACTTATATATAACCCTTAGCTATATGAATGATAACTACTTTATAGCTCAACGGCACGGGTCATTTACTCTTCTTAAATCCAATTTTGAGAGATATACCCTCTGATTCCACTACTTGACCATACTCTATGTGTGACCTAAATTAAGAATGGCGGGTGGTAATAGGCGACATCCGATCACCTTGAACGCCCGCATGCTTTGACGCATGAGATAGCGTTGAGCTAACTGGCCCCCTGATGCTCGTCAAAAGGGGGCTTCAAATTCACATCCGGCTAGGTTAGCGGCATAACAAAACGGAATTTGTTTTCCCAGGAACTAATCGAATGTTGTTGGCACTGCAATTTCCATTCGCCGACGCGCGACCTTTTCTGACCGGAGGCCCGTCTCGACTAAAAGTACCATCTTGGCCGATACCAATAACTGTCAACCAATTTGTGCGTTGCTTTGGGCCAATCAACTCACGTGCTCGTGGCGCTCCTGTTGACGGCGTCTGGAGTCAGGATTACTACTTCGCTTCTGCGAACGCTGCCATCAAATTCCCAGACCTTGGTACAAAGCCGATAGGCCCAACAACTGCTAATTTCTATCCGCGTTGCGCGTTTCGACGACTCTTCTGCGACGGCGGACCAGTCAATAGAGTCGAAATCGGGCTTGCATTTGAGAGTAACTATATTGTGGATGGTAAGGAGTTGCTCACCTTAGTACGCGATGTTCTAAAGTTAGAGACAGCCGTCACCCAATGGGAAAGCGAACCACAGAAGCAACCATTAGTTCGGCAAGGTGCGTCGTTAGCTAAGCTCTACTCACAGACAACCACGCGGACAATAGAACTAAAACAACAAGTGCTTCCCGAGAATTATGTGTGGGCTGGGTTTCCGGTGATAGTTATAGAGTACGAAAACCAACCTGCTATTAACTTAATCGAAATCAGTAATGTACCGGCTCATAGTAACATAGTAGACCCCGACACAGTGGGAGGTCTATCTGTAGGACATGTCTCGCTCGGTCTCGAAGGAAAAAACGTTGGAATTTGGATGATCGGTCACACTGAAAAAAACAGAGATGCCGCCCGACGATTACGGTTATGCCTGCTACGCTTGTCTGCTGAGTATCAGGTTCTCAGTCAGATACTGCGTTGGAAATTATCAGGATTACTACAATACAAACCCAACACGCCCGAGGGAGATAGACTTGAAGAGTATTTTAATCGAGCCACGCACATAATTTTCCAAAAAACTCGAAACGGTGTCGATCAGGAATCTGTGCATGATGTCATGGCCGCTTACGAGTGGGTGGTTAACAAATCTGAACGCGATGTTTTGTTGAATCAATTTGATCGTGTTCGTAGGCAAGTGAAAGAAAAGCTCGAGAGATTTGTCACAATCCAAAGCGGTGGACCAAAAAATATGTATGTAGATATATCGGGTGACATTACAAATGCAGAGGTGACAATCATGGGTACAGGACCACAACAAACAGTTAATATCGACTATGGCCAGGGTAACACCTTCAACGGCGACGCAATTGCCGCCGGCTATATCAAGGACAGTTTCAATAAAGCTTTATCTGAATCGAAAACTGATGTTCAAGAAGCGCTCATCAATCTAACAAATACAGTCGCCACTATGGTTGAAAAGCTCGACGCTGATACACAGAGCCAAACGGCGAAGAAGTTGAAAATGTTGACCGAAGAAGCAACCGAGCCAAAACCTGACAAGTCGACATTAGAGTTCAGTGGTAAGGGTTTGATCGAGGCTGCCAAAACAGTCGCGGATATGGTCGGCCCAGTTACTACAGCCGTAAAAGGCGTACTCGCGTTGTTCGGCATACTACTTTGATATTTAAAACGACCACAAAGAATATTAGATTCATATAAAGACACTTAGGCTGGTCGCAGGCTCAGCCAATTACTTGTTAAACTCAATATAACAGCAGAAAACACTTCTGAGGTTTCCTTGAAATAAACCATATCACTCACAATCATCGACTTAAGGGTCTTTAAAAGCACCTAATGTGGGTAGAAGAACATTGGAGATGAGCTCTATGAAAGCAAATGGATTTCGTCATATTCTTATCTTTTTATATCAATCTTGGCAAACCGTCCTTGTTAAAATGCTTTTTGTATGCCTTTTACTCTCTCCCATTACCGGAATGAGCCAGATACTTGAACTCGACTATGACGGGTTCACGGTTTTTCTCGATTGTGATAGGCGTGGTGCAATTAACTTCGAATATACCGCCAAGAAAGATAATGGCAATTTACCAAGAAAATCGAGTTTTACTTTTGACCCAGAGATTCCCGAAGACTGCCAACAAACCTCAAGCGCGTCATATAGTCATTCTGAGTTTGCTTTCGATCGCGGCCATCTCATTCCTGCAAACCACTTAGATCACTTGAAACTTGGAATTAAGCAATCGAATTACATGACTAATATACTTCCTCAAGCACGAACTATGAACCGAGGAGCATGGAAACTAACAGAAGAAATCATTGAATGTAAACGTGACGAAGAAACACTAAATGTGATCGGCGGTGTAGTGTGGGGACGCAACCCAGATGATGATTTCTTTATCGAATCGCATGGAGTCGAAACACCTGATTATTTCTGGAAGGTAGTGATTGGCAATGATAAAGCGATTGCCTGGTTGATTCCGAATTCACACAATGCAAAGCGTAGCCGTCTAGATGAATATATTATATCGATCGAAGAACTCGAAGAATTTCTTCATGAATCTATTCAAGCACCAGCTAATTTAAAAAATATGAAACCCAGAAAATCCTGGTCACTACCGAGCGGTTGTGACAAAAGCTAAGGAGTGAAGCCATGTCCATGGATAAAAAAGAGATTCTATTACCGCTGTTTGCGTTAATCAGCGCTTTCATATTTGTTTTCTTTATCATCCCATTAGGATTTGGAAATATAGCTGCATTTGATTTCGATATGAAGGGTGAAGAATACATGGGCATGTTTACGCATCTCATAATCGTAGCCCTCATTGTTGAGAGGTTTATCGAAGTCTACAATTCAATCTGGCGCAAGCCTGGGCGAATTAGACTCGAAGCAAAAATAAGTACCGAACAAGATACGACAAAGAAATTAAAGTTAGAGGCCGACCTTAAAAACTATCGTGCCCACACCGGAATATTGGCCATGTATGGTGGTTTTGCGGCGGGTATTTTGGTGGCGCTTGCTGGCGTTAATACACTTGGCATTTTATTCGATGCGAGTGAACTATCACCTGTGCAACTGCGTCTCTTCAATTCGGTCGATATTGTTATCTCAGCTGGTTTAATTGCAGGTGGTAGCAAAGGACTGAATGATCTGACATCGCTGATCGGTACAATACTGCAAACTTCTAAAGATAAAGTAAAGGCTAATCCATAGGATATTTTCACATGAAATTATAATTATTCATCTGAATTGAATAAAAATTGATTTAATTGTTTAGGATTGAGTTATTAAAGGAGAATTAAAATGGCATATCAGTTCCGTAACCTTGTTTTCGAAGGAGGTGGCGTAAAAGGCATTGCATATGTTGGCGCTATGCAAGTACTCGATGATTTAGGGATCCTGCCAAATATAAAGCGTGTGGGCGGGACATCAGCTGGTGCTATTAATGCGACGCTATTTGCGCTGGGATTTTCTAATGCAGAGCAACGAACCATATTAAAGAAACTGGATTTCAATAATTTTATGGATGATAGCTGGGGTGTGGTACGCGACACGGATCGATTACTTGAAAAGTACGGATGGTATAAAGGCGATTTCTTCCATGAGTGGATAAGTAAACTCATTAAGAAGAAGCTTGGTAATCCGAATGCTACTTTTAAATATCTCAAGGAAGCAGGGAATCCAGATCTTTTTGTCTATGGCACCAATCTGAGCACACAATTTGGTGAAGTTTTTTCGATTGAACACACCCCTAATATGCGGATTGCTGATGCAGTGAGAATATCGATGTCAATCCCCTTGTTTTTTGCTTCGATTAGAAATCCTAGAGACGATGTTTATGTTGATGGAGGTGTGCTAAATAATTATCCAGTCAAACTGTTCGATAGAGAAAAATATATTAGTCCAGAAGACCTTAATAAAATGGGAAGAAAAACACCTTACTATGACAAAGAGAATAAAATTTTTTTGAAAAAACAACCGAACAGTAGTCCTTATATTTATAACAAAGAAACACTTGGGTTTCGGCTCGATTCTAAACAGGAAATTGGTGTTTTTCGATATGGCGCGGAGCCAGCTCATCAAAAAATTGATGATTTTTTTGACTACGTCAAGGCATTGGTCGGAACGGTAGTCGAAAGTCAGGGAAACAGCCATCTTCACAGTGATGATTGGCAACGAACGATATATATCGATACGCTTGGCGTGGGAACGACGGACTTTAATTTATCTGATGTCAAGAAAAAGCAACTCGAAGAATCGGGAGTAAAAGGCGCAACCACTTACTTTAAATGGTACGACGACCCAAAAAGTAATCCGGACAATCGACCTTAATATATATTAATAGTCAAATGAGTTGATGAAATTTAAATTGTATTTGAATGCGATATCAAATAAAAATATATAGCTGAAAGGAGTATCATTGTGATACTTGCAGGTGCCCTTTCAATAGCTATCATTATTAAGAATATAATTCCAATCGCCATCAATAGAAGGGCTCTTAGGACTGCATCAACTGTGTTTGGCTATAACAGAGGTGATAATGCAACATGGCAAGCATAGAGCAATTGACAGTTAGATATGAAGCCATTGATTGTGCGTCCAACAAGTGGCGTATTAATATTGAATATGCGCTACGAATGCGTTATTGGGAAGCTGGGAGTTGGTTTACTGAAGTCGTGGAAGTGTATGGAGGAGATCTTAAGCAGGCAAGTTCTGCAACATTACTAAAGCGGCTCACATGCAATCCTTGGAAACTCGATGAATCCACATCCCTTTCCGACAGCACGTCCTATCTCATGGAACGTTTGATACCACCTCAGGAGGTGTCTATAAGGGATCCGTTGGCAGTCTTTGTGCGCGCGCGCGTGCTCCCAATGTTACCGGATCACACTGGTCATAACTGGGTTCACGCCGTACCGAAACCGGTAACCTTACCATGAAGAAGTCCTTCAACTCTTTTGTGACAACATTGTTCATTTTGTCATTTTCTTTGGCTGTACATGCCGAGAATCTTGCACCTTGCAAGGTGGCAGATGAATTAGTGGCAGCGGGAGAGCTGACAACTGCTCGAGAGCATTACACGACTTTATTAAAGGCCACACCTTCTCTCGAATGTGCCCGTATCGGTCTGGATAAGACGCGTGCCCGGGAACTAGAGGCGGAAAAACTATGGCGCCGAGGTAACGACCTATTACTAAGTGGTCAGCAAGAAGAAGCACGAGCCGCTTGGCTGAATGCACTTAATATTGACGCCTCGCGTGAAGACATACGAAAGCAGTTTGCATCCCTTTTGGATAATCAAAATCAAGTTAGTCAAAGTGGAACCACTGAAGGAGAGAACTCAGACCCTTATGCAGTGGCGAAAGGACTCATGGTTGCAGGTTACGAAACAGAGGCGAAAAAAAAGGCACTTGAGATCTGGAACAAAGGCATAGCTGAGCCTATTCCACCGAAGTTGCAGGCCAACGAAATTGATCGCTTTGCTGAAAGGGCAAGTGATGTCGGAATTAGTGCGGGAAAGATTGGTAGTGCATTACTCGCCATTTTGTTGCTTATCTGGATTTTGGCTCTCACAATACGTAAGTTGTGGTTGCAACGGCCCTGGGCTAAGCCGCGCCCCTGTCAGGTGATTATCGATGAGATTGATGATCCCCGAACTGATTTGAAAGTCGGTCACGACTTACGAGAAAGGCTCGCAGAGGAACTTTCCCATGCTTCCTCGCCAGCGACGCGACTCAGTCGTGTAAGTCAGCCGGGGGCGACCCCCATCCCACAGGTAGAGAATCTACCATCAGCGATCAGTTTTCTCGGTCCCTTGCTTAGGTGGGCTCGAACCCCGGTTCGGTATCATGTTGTAACAGAGGTTCATCTACCGGTTAACAAAGTCGCTGCACTCTCAGTAACTATTCATAATGATCGCGGAGAATTGGAAGTGCGTGAATCTTTCTCCATGAAGATAGAAGATGAAGAGCGTGTAACATACCTGGAACTGGGCACCTTGGCGGGGGCGTGGGTGGTTTTCGAGCTTCAGCGCCTACAATTTCCGAAGTCCAGAGCTCATGAATTGAGAGTACTCGGAACAACACGTTGGAAGAGTTATGGTATGTTTCGACGAGGAGAACGGGTTGCGCTTACCGAACGAATTTGCGGTCATGACAGTCGGGATATGAAATTTTTCGATCACGCTCTGGCCGAAGATCACAATAACATTGGTGCTCTGATTGTTGTTGGGAAATGGCAAAGTCGGAATGTTACGAAGCAAGACGAAATGAAGAAAGGGATCGAACATCTTCAACGTGCTCGACGACTATTGGGTGATGATTCTCTAGCTAGGGCAGGACGGTTTCGTGCTGTCCCTGGAACGCGCAAAGATCCCCTGTGGTTTCAAGCCACATACGAACTTGCAGTAGCTTATTTGCATCGTTTTGCCTCCAGTGAGGAATATTTAAATAATCAACCTACGAATTTGAATAAAGTCGAGTATGATCAGTTCACAGATCAGATTCGTGGCGACCTTAAAAATGGGTTAAATGTCGCGACAGAACTCGCCAAGGCAATTGGTGCAACACAGCTTACACTGGGTAGACGGTGGGGCCAACGCGAGATCCCTGCAAATGCTAGAAGATCGCTTAAACATATGCTCCATCAGGATGCTAAGTATCTCATAGGGGTGCTTGCTGGTTCAAAGGCATCATCAGAGTGGATTGAAAATGGCCATCTTTTTCAAAAGAATAAGAAGAAGGCGCCTCCATCATTGGTATTAGACGATGCGCTCTGGAACTGGATGTGCAAGCTAGAATATAACAATCTTCCATCAGCCCGAGATCTTGTGCAAGTGGTGGAAGATAAAAAGGAGAACGCGGGATGGGCGACGCTTTACAATCTTGCCTGTTTTTATTCCCGAGCACGTGAGGCAGTCAAAGCTTATGACTATCTTGAGCAATACTTTGAACATCTTGTTGGGCGTCGCAAGGAGATTCAAGTAACTTGGGCGAAATGCGACCCTACACTCAAGCTCGCGAGAGAAGATAATAAGATGAAAGCGAAATTCGATAAACTCCTTACGCTTCCACCCCCAACCCCTATTGTGCCCCAATTGACCACACCAAAGGCACCAGCCGGAGAATGGGTAGTTGAACACTTCGAGGGACCTTGAGGAGATCGTAAGTTAGCATCTTTTTTGGAGTTTTTTCAATAAGAGTCAAGGGTGCAAGGATATCCTGTTATAGGGTGACAAAATAGCATCACATAAACTCAGATCAATCACTTACAACCGACACTCACCGCTGCGACGAACAACATACTCAATTGTTACACTGAGCTTGGTTTCTTCTGATGCCACAAGCACGTCTTCAACCCTGATGAGGTTTTGCAACCATTGATTCAGAGCGCAGCGCACCTTATTCTCCATAGACTCCATGGATCCAGCCGTGATGGGTTCGAAAACATACTCTTTAAGCCCCGCCCCGAAATCGGATTGATTGACCCGTTCGCCTGGTAAGGTAAACAGGACTTGATGAATTAAGTCGCTAATATCAGCATGAACATCTTTCATTGTTAATCAGGTAGCGGCTACTATTTATACTCTCCTCAGGATCCCAGATTAAGGTATTCTCTATATGATTCTACGTCCATGCTCGATCATCGGATTAGAGAATTGTAGAATTATTTTCTATTCCAAGCGGCTCATTGGCGACAGTTTTCGAATTAGCCAAGCAGCTTGACAATATTTTTTATTAGACTAATTCCACTACTGACAACCCTGATAACTTCCACCGCTTTAGTTAGAGCCGTAACATCTTGTTCTAGACTTGCAGCTGCCGTCTCAAGTTCTTTTTCCTTTTTTTTAAATTTGTCATTAACTTCCTTAAGCTTTGCCGCCTCCAACTTAAGTATGGACTGACCAACCTGATGGATGCTATCTCCATATTTGATCTGGTCTTCGAGACCCATTCCATTTAGTTCTGATTCTGGAATAGCATACAGTTTGCTTCTAATGGCGCGAAGAGCGTCTAATGTCAATTGATTTAAAGTTTTATCGATTTTTGCCATGGTCTTTTCTCGCAGAGTTATGTGGTATTAATTCGCTTCGCCGGCCGCTTCAAGCGCCTGGACAGTGGTTACAAACTCGTTCACGTTAGATATCAAGACACTTAGCGAGTTAATATCCGACTTTCCTTGAAGAATATCAGCCCATATGCCCCGAAGTTGTTTGGCAGCAGTTTTTGCTGTATCTAATTCGTCACTGAGAAACTGTGTTTTGAGCCATTGTTTCCGGTTGTTCTCCCAAGCAGAACCCAATTTCTGATTTCTATCAACATAAGGCGCTATTACCATCTCATTTAGAAATAAATCATTTTCGGCTTTGAAACGATCTTTTAATATGTCCGTTATATTTTCTAATTGGTTCTCCTGAAGAGCTAAATAGATCCCAATAATTTCAGCATCCCGTTCTAATGCGCTCTTGATTTTATCAGCATGCGTCGCATTTGCCACGAGACCGCCTAGTTTACCAATTTGTGTCTTTTGGTCTGCATTTAAGTTTTCTTTTCCATCAATTCCACCAAGAGTCTTGTTCAATTTACTAATGCTATCGCTCAACGACTCGACGGCGCCGCCAGCATCATCTTTAACTGGTGAATCAGCGAGGGCCTGTAGATTCAAGAAGTATGTTTTTAATAACCTTGTTTGTTTTCGAAATTCTTCAAGTTCTTTGATCACGTCCGTGACGGCCATGTTTTTTTCAGTAATCATTCCTCTTGGATCTGAGCCTCGCCGAGATCTCTTCAACTCTTCTGTATCGAAATCAATGATTCGATCAGTCGTGACATCTAATAGTTTGTCGACAGCATTGGTATATGCAATTCCAGAAGTCGATAAGTCTTTTCCCTGTTGTATGGATTGTGTCGCGCAGCCGCTAATTAGTAAAAAGCCCAATCCAATGGCTATGATCATATTCTTCATTTTTATTCCTCATATTTTTGATAGTCAAAATGAGTAATTAACCATGAACGCCGTGAATAAAGCATTTGTTTAGCCAGCCACCTTTCATTCTGACAATAATTGCGAGCACGTTTTGTTGTTCAGCTAGACAATGTTGCGTTATGGGTCGTCCTAAATCTCATACTTAAGTAGTAATAAGCGCTTAAATATCCGTATTATTTTTCATTGTAATCAATAGATTAGTTAAAGATTATCCGTATAACAAGTGGAGAAAGTGTCGATAAGCAACGGTTTGAAGTCAAAACTGCGAATAGTTTTCAAGCCGTTCCACCTGATGGGATGATTGCCGGTATTAACGCAAGAATGGATATTAGCCGCGGCGTCCACAAAGCACCTGCGAACGTAGTGAAACTTGGTATTAGTGGTTTATCAAAGAATGTTAGTCAAAGAGAGCAAGAAATCCTAAATCCCGGAAATATCAATTCCCTATGTTTTCTCGAGGACCGTGGAACGCTGGTCTGGGGTGCACGCATATTGTCTGCAGATCCAAAGTGGAAATACATCAATATAAGAAGGTTATTTATCTTCCTCGAGCAATCCATTGACAGGGGGACGCAGTGGGTAGTGTTTGAACCTAATACCGAAGAAACATAGCTTAAGTTGCGAAGGTTTATCGAATCATTCTTATACGAGCAATGGAAACAGGGCATGATTCCTGGTGTAATCCCCTACCAGGCGTTTTATGTGAAATGCGGTCAAACAACTATGACACAGGATGACTTGGATAATGGGGTAGTGATTTGTGTGATAGGTGTTGCCTTAGTACGACCTGCCGAGCTTGTCATCTTTCGAATCCGTCAATCCACCGTTGAACTCTCTTCATTATGACCTTGAACCTTCCGAACAACGACTTCCAAATGCGCATCCGTTCGTCGTCATCGGGTAGTGGGAATTCGACTATGAAGTGAAATCGGCGGAGAAAAGCCGAATCGAGATTTTCATCAAGATTAGTGACCAATATGACGATAGCCTGATTTTCCCCCAACTTTTGAAGAAGAAAAGTTGTATCTATGTTCACGTAACGAATATGGCATCAGCCACATCCATCTGTTTGTCCAACAGGGCATCAGCTTCGTCGAAAAAAGCATGGTATGTGAGGCGGTTTCGGTAGGCTCGAAGACTTTTCCGAGGTTCTTCTCCGTCTCGCCAATGTATTTAGATACGAGTGCGATGAGTTTGATTCGACAAAGAGGAATCCCCAGCTCTGAGTCAATGACCTTGGCGGGCACATTGTTTTGCAGGTTCCGGATGGTCCTTGAATCAAAATATCAAACCCTTTAGCTCTACTGGAAGGAGTATTTGAAAGGAATCCTAAATTTTGCAGACTAAAAATAATATAATAATCAGAGCGTTAAGTGTAAATTTACTTTGTCGTATTGTCGATGCGTTTTCAGACAATAAAAATCATTACATATCAGTAATTTAAGATGAAATTCCGCGATGTAAGAGGGCTCGAATGACCAAACCTCGTTTCGATGAAAAATAATCCAAATCAACTTGTTGTACGACATGGATACGTTCATGTGCCATTAAGTCATTGCCTGTTTAGCAATAAATTGCCCCACTAAAAACAATGTGTTTCCCATGCGTAAACGCCGGTGCATTTTCAACCTTTGCCAACCAAGAACTGTGTGGATTGATATGAACCTGCACTTGACCGAATTCTAATCTGAACCTTTGTTCCATCAATGTACAGAATTTCTCTGGCTCTTAATTTGCTCAGATAGCGGCGAATAACAACCAAATTGCTAACATAACTTCTTTTGCAGCACGATTTGTTTTCCGCTCATAACGCTCATTTGGCGTATCGAATTCTGATATTAGTGTCTACCCTGACCAACAAGTGTTTTTGCTATTTGTCACTATTACCATGACAGCAGGAGAGGCGGTTTACACCACCTTTCACTTATGGCGTGGTTAGATCTTCGCTACCAGGA